>Ga0210383_10002265_pt1 | contig 17425 bp, 16 predicted proteins | sample IncBWC14OmetaG_FD_160072 | JGI IMG/M metagenome (GOLD analysis project Ga0210383, IMG submission 160072) | Forest soil microbial communities from Barre Woods Harvard Forest LTER site, Petersham, Massachusetts, United States - Inc-BW-C-14-O ...
CGCGCGGGCGAAGCAAGAGCAGTCGGCCGGCGGCGTGGTGTATCGTGTAGCCTCGGGCGAACCCGTGTTTCTCCTCATCCGCGATTCGTACAAGAATTGGGGGTTCCCCAAGGGGCACGTCGAAAAAGACGAGGCGCCAGCCGCCGCGGCCGTTCGCGAGGTGGCCGAGGAGACCGGGCTCACGGCGCTCGACGTGCGATCGGAGCTCGAGACGATCGATTGGTACTTCAAGGCGAACGGGCGGCTCGTGCACAAGACGTGCGCGTTCTATCTCATCGAGAGCCCGAGCGGCGAGACGTGCCCGCAGCGCGCGGAAGGCATCACGGCGTGCCGGTGGTTGACCTTTGCGGACGCCGCGCGGTTGGTCTCGTACGCCAATGCTCGGCGCGTGCTCGAGCAAGCGTACGCGATGATCGCCTCTCCTCGATCCATTTCGGCGTGAATCGCGGTGAGCACGTCAGCCGACGAGCTGCCCTGCGTCGCGGTCTACGCACCGCCCCCTCGCGAGCGGGCGCGCGCGCTCGTGCGCGCCGCATTCACGCGCCGGCGCGCGCGCGTCATCGTCACGCGCACGGCGGCTGAACTCGCCCAAGCGTTTCGCGCCGATCTCATCGACGCCGTCCTGATCGATCTCGGCGGCGCGGCCGCGGACGACACCTGGAAGGCCGCCGAGCTGGCGCGCGATTATCCGACCGCGGCGTTCTTCGCGGCGATGCCACTGCGCGCCGCCGACGGTCGCACGTTGGCGCGCTGCGCCGAGCTCGAATTCGCCGACGTCCTGATCGATGGCGTCGACGACGGCGTGACGCGCGAGCTCGTGATGCCGCACTGCTTCCGCGTGCGCTTCGCCACCGCGCTCCACGAGCCACCCGCCGCGCTCGGACTGACCTCTCCCCTGCAGCAGAAAACGTGGCGCTGCATCGTCGGCCACGCCGGCCTTCCGGTTCGCACGGACACGGTCGCCGCGGTCGTCGGTGTCACGCGCGAACACTTGAGCCGCGCATTCGCGGCCGATCTTGCGCCAAACTTGAAGCGCGTGATCGATCTTGTCCGACTGATCGCTGCAGCGGAGCTGGCAAAGAACCCGGGCTACGACATCCGCGACGTGGCGCTCGTCCTCCGGTTCGCCTCGCCCTCACATCTGTCGAGCACCGCGCAGCGCGTCGTCGGCATGCGCCCAACGTCACTCGCGCGACTCAGGACCGTGGATTTGTTCGAGCGATTCGCGATGGGCCGCAGCAAAAGCCGCGGCTAGTCGCGTTTCGATACACTTGCCGCGAGTGGAACGTTAGTTCACATTGGTGACCGTCCGTGCAGGCGCCGCCTTACAGGGAGTCGCCGATGGGATCGCCCGTGCTCCACCCGCGATGGACTGCATGGTGCCCCGCGGCTGTGCTCATACTCGCTACGCTGTCGTGCGGGAGCCCGAGCGCACCGGCGGCCGCACAGCACAAGAACAACACGGCCGTCTCCCTCGAGGTGTCCTCGGGCACTGCATCGCAAGGCGACGAGATCGACCTCACTATCGCATTCACACCGGGAGATGGCGCTGGGAATCCACTGTATCTCGAGTTCTCGTTCGATGGCTCACCGCCGGCAGTGGACACCCTCTCGATTCCGGCGTATGCGAATAACAACCCTGCGCTGGCGCCGCTCTCGTTGAGTGGCACGCTCGTCATTCCGGGCGCACTGCCTGATGGTCGATTGACGATCACCGCGATCCTGCCGGTCGAGGGGGATACGTCGATCGCCAACATCACCATCCAAGATGCGGTCGCGCCAAGCATCAGTGGGGCGCTCCTCGTGCCTGGGGTCACACCGAACGCGTTCGTGAGCAGCATGCCGGCATTCAGTACCGTCGTCGACATGGTCGCTGGCGCCACGGACAGCGTCGACATCTCGGCCCTCGACAACCACAGCGTCGCGTGGGTTGGATGGTCATTCGGGCCACCGAGTAACGCGCGAGACTCTGTGGCCGTCGCCGGCGTTGCCGTCCAGGCTTCGATTCCGTTCACGGTGCCCGCGTCTCTCGCGGGCACCACGCCAACGTTCTCCGTGTTCGCGCGCGACAGCGACGGCAATCTGGACGTCGACGCGTTTGGTCAAGTGAACATTGCCCCATATGTCCACCATCCAGTCCGCACCGCGGCGGTAGACACCGCGATGACCGACATCGCATACGACGCGAAGCGCAACGTCCTCTATCTGTCCGAGGCGGGACACGCCAACGTGCTCGTGCTGTCGCTCGCCAGCATGACGTTTCAAACGCCGATCGCTGTCCCGGCGCCGCCCGTCGGGCTCGACCTCACGCCGGGCGGTGATACGTTAGTCGTTGGCCTGGCGAATACTGGCGATCTCGCCTTCGTCGCACTCACTGGAACGCCGACGACCACCGTCGTTCAACTGACGGCGCTGGACACCGTTCCAGGCGACTCGACCACAGTCTCGAGTGCGGTGCAGACGCTACGTGTCGCGGCCGACGGTCGCGTGATCATCGGGACAGTCCGGACCGTGAACACCGTACAAAATGGCGCGCTGGTCGAGCTCAATCTCGCGACCAGTCAAAGCCGGATTCTGTACCCCAATAGTCTCGTGGCATTGTCGCGCAGCGGTGACGCCAATCGAGTGGTCATTTGGGGCATCGTCTCATACAACCAGGATGCGGCCATATACGACGCGGTTGGCCATCAATACGTATTCGCCACAGAAGGATTGTTTGGCCCGATACAGCTCTCGGGCATCTTCCTCTCCGCGACGCAGACGGGGACGACGGTTCTGTCCGGCAACCAGCTCTATGACGCGTCCATGATCCCGACCAATGCCGTGACGGCTGACATCGAGCCGAGTATGCAGGGATACGGTTCGGCCATTTCACCGAGCGACACGATCGTGTGGCTGGGTGGCGCGGGAGGCGGTTGCAGCGTCGGCGGTGCGCCCGGTCCATGCGCACTGAGCGCGCCAGGGTTCTATTACCGCTTCCGGGTGCCAACCATGGTGCGAGGGCAGGAGGGACAGTTGATGGAAGTCGCGGATGCACCACAGGCGGTCACCCAGCTCGTCGCCCTGCCTGGCGATCAGACCTTGATCGGCGTCGGAGCGAACACGATCATGGCGTTCGACCTCACGAGCTCGACGCCGGGACCTGTCGCCTCACGCGTGGCCCGCGGCACACCCCGACCGCGCACCACCAGTGTGCGCGCCGCCCCCAGTCGCGACCTGCGCGTGAGACTCGGCGGGCGGACGCGGAGCCTCGGCATCATGCCCGTGAGCCGATAGCCCGGAAGCGGCTCACAAATCGCAACACGGCGTCGGCGTTCCCGAGGTCGACGTGCGCCACCTTGAGGCTCTGGGCAACGGTGCCGCTCACGGTCACGATCTTGAACTGGAAGGTGGGAATGTCGTACGTCGACAGGACCGGCGTGGGAGTCCCGTTGTTCAGCGTGCCGAAGAAGAACTCCAACTGCACCTGGTCGAGCGACGTCTCGAACGCGTAGTTGTACGTGAAGCTCTCGGAACCATCGAGAAACTCGTACGGCAGTGGCGTCCACTGTGTCGCGCTGACAATCAGATTGGGATTGAAGTAGACGAGTACCATACCCGTCGCCAGGATTTCGGCCGTAATGGCGCTGTCCGTCACATCGTAGTAGCGGGTGAAGTACTCCGTGTACGAGCCGGGCGACGTCTCCAACGAATACTGGGAGTTGTAGAGCCACTGCGTATTCGTCACCGTGAACGTGTCGACCAGCACGTTGGCGTTGCCCTGTGGCCCTTGCGGCCCTGTGGGTCCCTGTGGCCCCGTGGTTCCCTGAGGACCCGTCGCTCCCGCGGCGCCGCTCGAACCGCAGGCGGCGGCCACGGCGATCAGCCCGCCGGCCAGCACGACCATGCCAAGTGCGTGGAATTTGCTCATTGTTGTTTCTGGGCCAGTTGAAGTGTCAGCACCCTCCATCTCAGGGTTGGGACGAGCCAGCGGTTGCCCGGTTACGTAGCAAAAGCCCCTGCCGACTCGTATCTTACGTTTTCTGCGCGCGTAGCTCAGCTGGATAGAGCGTCGGCCTCCGGAGCCGAAGGTCGTGGGTTCGAATCCCGCCGCGCGCATCCCTAAGACAACCTGCCCCGCAATGGCTCATGCCGTTGTGGGGCGTCGTCGTTTGCGGCATACGGATTGCCCTCTCGCGAGTCAACTACGTCGTGATTCGCGTGAGAATGACAGCAGAACTCGTCGCTGCAGTAAAGCGGATCGCCCGAGCGGGCCTCACGTATGCCGCCGCTGCCCAGGTGACGACGCCGCACACGCTCACGCCCGACCAGCAGGCGGGCAAGGCGGTGTACACGCGCTACTGCACGCAGTGTCATGGAGCGCGCGGCGATGGCAATGGAGAAGCCGCTCCCTTCACCACTCCACGGCCTCGCGATTTTCGGCAAGGGCTCTTCAAGTTCCGGTCGACGCCACCAGGCGCGCTGCCGCTCGTGTCTGATCTCGATCGGACGATCCGTAGTGGGCTGTATGCCACGTCCATGCCGCCATTCCCCGGGCTCGATCCGCGTGCGCGGCTGGACGTGATTGCCTACATCCAGACGTTCTCTCGACGCTGGCGGACGGATACGCCCGCCACTCCGATCGCGCCAACTCCGGAGCCAACGCCAACGCGTGAGTCCGTGGCTCGCGGCGAGACGCTGTTCGCGAAGTGCGCGCTGTGCCACGGGAATGGGTCAGGCAATGGCACGATGGCAAACGCGCTTGTCGACTCGTGGGGGTATCGCATTCGGCCCGCTGATCTGACGCGGGGCCGAACCAAGTCGGCCGTCGAGGGAAAAGACCTCTATCTGCGAATCATGACGGGGCTCAATGGCACCCCGATGCCGGGATGGGTAGGGGAGATAGCGAGCGATCAGGCGTGGGACATCGTGCATTACGTCGAGAGCCTGGGGCCCTGGAAGCAGTCGACCGTTCGGCTCGGCGCGGACTCGCTGACTCAGGCCGCTTCGACTGGCGTCACGGGGCCGATGCGCGCCAACGCCATCACCATTCCGGTGCAGATGATCGGCAGCGTGGCCGGGTACCGGTTCGAGCCGGATAGCATCACCATCCGCGTCGGTGATGCCGTCCGGTTCGTCAGCGACTCCGGTGGCCCGCACAACGTCACGTTTTGGCCGGACAGCATCCCGGGTGGTGCGGAGTCACAACTGCAGCGCAACATGATGAATACGTCAGGACCCCTGACCGGTCCAATGCTCGTGAAAGCAGGCGACGCGACGATCGTGTCGTTCGCCCACGCCACGCCCGGCGTCTACAAGTTCTATTGCATGCCGCACGTCGCGCGCGGCATGCGGGGGAAGATCGTGGTCCAATAGACTATCGCGGTGCGGCAAGGCGGGCTCGCATTGGTGGCACGCTGAGCTGCATGAGGAAGAGGAGGTCGTCGCTCGGCAGATACTGTTTCATCCGCGCCAGTACCGCGGTCGTCGCCGCATCATCGTCGGCCCCCTGGCCTGCCAAGCGTTCGGTCGCGCGCATGGCGTCGATGAACGTGCGGATGTACGCGGCCTGCCAATCGAATAGCGGAGCCGCGGGCCCGGGCTCGCCGTGGCCCATGTAGAGAATGGCATCCGCGGGTATCTCACGTCGGGCGCGCTCGAGGTTCCCGAGCCATTGCTCGTAATAGCCGTCGGCGAGGTAGGCGTGCATGTGGCCGTAGACGAGATCGCCGACGAACGCCAGCGGGGCGCCCTCCCCTCCACGATCGACGAGCCAGACACTGTCGTGCGGCGACTCGCCGGGACCCAAGTCGATGACCGTGAACGTGACGCCGTCGAACGCCATCCGTTGGCCGGCGCGTACGGTCCGGTTCGGAAAGGTCCGCTGCGCCGTCCACTCGGTCCCGAACATCGGGCGGAGAATACGCTCCTTGGCCTCGTCGTCGCGACGAATGACGCGATCGACGCCTTCCGTCGCGATGACCGGGACGTCCAGACCCTCCAGCAACGACGTCACCGCGCCATAGTGGTCCGGATGGGCGTGCGTGATCACGACGGCGAGCAGCGGCTTGCCGAGCGACTCGGCCCGGGCGCGGAGGGCTCGTCCGTCGGAGACGCCGAGCGTGCTGTCGATGATCACCACGCCACGATCGGTCTCCACGAGATAGGCGTTGACCGGGAACAGCGTGGCTTGGAAACGATGGACCATGCGCATCAACGGAAGGCTCCGGTATGATCGGGTATCCAGGACAGGGGCTCTCCATATCGTTCGCCAAAGACGGTGCGGGACGCCGGGAGGCGACCGGGACGGCGGCCGTCCTCGCCGTGGAGATGCCCGACCGCCAACAAGAAAATCACGCGCACGTGCCCTGGAATGCCGAGCGTCTCGCGGACCTGATCTTCATCGAATCCTTCCATGGGGCCCGTGTCGTACCCCAGTGCCTCGGCCGTCCACATCATGGTGGTCGCGGCAATCATTGTTTGCTTCGCCACCCACATCCCAATGTTCGGCTGGGATCCGAGGTCGTCGGTGACGCGCCGGCGCTTGCGATCGATCTGTGCCGCATCGTCGAAGCCATGCGCTCGGCCAATGCGTAGGACCTCTTCCAGATCGTCTTTCCAACCCTGCGTATCCCCGCACGCAACGATGACCACGGGCGCCTGCTCGACGGCGGGCTGGTTCATGGCCGCAACCCGTAGCCGCTTTCGCTGCTCGAGATCGCGGACCACGACAAAACGCCACGGTTGCAGGTTGTAGCTGCTCGGCGCCTCGAGCCCAGCGGCCAGAATGGTGTGCAGATCGTCGTCGCGCACGGGCATCGTTGAAAACGCAGGCGTGGCTCTACGCGCTCGGACAATGTCCGACAACTTCTTTTCGGTTCGATCGGAAGCCATCCCCTACGATAGACTAAGGTGGTATTATCGCTAGAGCCGTTTATCCAACTATCTCAGATACCACTTAGGGAAGAGGGCCAATGGCCAAGAAAGCCGCCGCGACGATGCTCGACCTCCACATCAACTTCTCTGGTGCGGAGCCGCTTCACCGACAGCTCTATACCGTCGTGAAGCACGCCATTCTCGGCGGACGTCTTCGACCCGGAGCGCGTCTGCCGTCGACCCGTCTCTTGGCCAAGGATCTTCGCGTTTCTCGCACTACCGTGTTGAGCGCGTTCGATCAGCTGACCGCGGAGGGGTATCTGGAAGGCAAAATGGGTTCAGCCACGCGCGTGTCCGCATACGTGCCTGGCGATTTGGCGCAGCAGGCACGGCGAACCCCTGGCCGGACATCGCGCGCCAACGCCACGGTCTCACAGCGGTCACGTCTTCCTCAAACCGTGGATCTGTCTTACTTCCGAACGTCGCCCCGGCCTCTTCGGCCTGGACAGCCAGACCTGAGTCTCTTTCCTCTGGACCTCTGGTCTCGGCTTGCGGCCAAGCACTGGCGTCGGGCGAATCGAGATCCCGAACACAGCGACTCCCTGGGGTATCGCCCACTCCGACAGGCCATCTGCGACTACGTGCTCAGACTGCGCTCGGTCCGTTGCGACCCCGACCAGGTCCTCATCGTCTGCGGCGCCCAGCAAGCGTTGTATCTCTGCGCTCACACCCTGCTCGACCCTGGCGAACCGGTGTGGATGGAAGACCCGGGATATCCTCGCGCGCGCGCGGCGTTCCTCGGTGCACAACTCAGCGTGATCCCCGTGCCGGTTGACGCCGAGGGATTGGTCGTCTCGGCCGGAAGGAAATTGGAACCGTCACCGAAGCTCATCTTTGTTACCCCGTCATTTCAATGTCCGCTCGGGTCCATGATGAGTTTGGCGCGCCGCTTTGAGCTGCTGGAGTTGGCCCGGTCGAGCGATGCCTGGATTCTCGAGGATGATTACTTCTGCGAGTACCGATACGGAGGGGACCCGGTCGCGAGCCTGCGCAGTATCGATCAGGATGACCGGGTGATTTACATCGGGAACTTCAGTAAGAGTGTGGCTCCCTCACTGCGAATCGGATATCTCATTCTCCCGCCGGCGCTCGTCGACAGCTTCCAACGCGCTCGTGCTATGATGAGCCGACAGCCGCCCGGCGTGGAGCAAGCCATCCTGGCCGAGTTCATTCGTGAGGGTCACCTGGAGCGGTTCGTCAGAACGACACTGCGCACGTATCACGAGCGCCGAGAAGTACTCGTGGACGCCATCGAGACGCACGCCGCCGGGATGCTTGAAACGTCACCGGACGGAACAGGCATGTATCTGGTCGCCTGGCTCAATCCCGGGGTCAGCGACCACAGCGTGGCTCGAGCCGCGGCGATTCGCGGTGCCGACGCGATTCCGCTGTCCACCTTCTGCGCCAGACCGTTGCGACGCAAAGGACTGGTGCTCGGATACAGCTCGTACGAAGTCGGTCGTATTCGCTTGGCGGTGAGACAACTTGCGGCGGTGCTCTCGACCCCTCGCTTCAGGGTGTAGCCAGACGGCGCGGCTCCCGCCGCTCGCGCTCGATCACTTCGGCCACAAACGATGCAATGCGTGATGGGTCTGGGTGTAGAGCTCAACGCGCACATCATTGCCCGCGCGATCCATCTCCGCAACGACGGCCGCGATCGTTTCCATCGGTGATGCTTGATCCTGGGTTCCTTGCAGGATCAAAACCGGCGGACGAATGCGGATATCCATTCCCGTCGCAGCGGTCTTGAGCAGGGCTGAGCACAGGATAATTCCGGCGACATCCGCGCCGCTACGCCCATAGTCAAGCACAACCATCGCCCACGCGCTGTAGCCCAAGCACAGCATGGGTGTGTCGACAGGAACCTCTTGCCGCAGTCGTGCCACACAGGCGGCCAGCGCCGCGACCCCTTGCTCGCGATGATCTATGAGATTCTTCACCATCGGCCCGACCTGATCCGGGCTATCCGGGCTGAAGCCGTCTCCGTACAAGTCCGCGATCACCGTCACGCAGCCCAAGGCGACGAGGTGTTTGGCGTGATCACGGGCCAGTGGGCTCTGCCCGCGCCAATCGGGCAGCAGTACGGCAGCCGCCTTCGGTTGCACATTCGCCGGCCTCAGGATGAGGCCGCGATAGCGCTTGTCGTCTACCGCATAGTTGAATTCAGTGTCAGGTGTGCTGCTCATTGTTGAATGCCAGTGCAATAGGGCATGAGATGTCGGGTGCCGCGCGCGAGTAATGAACGGACAGCATCCGCCATTCATTGGCCGCTATCATAATGACGGATCCTTGGCCGTCGGCGGCAGTAACCCGTTGAGTCGCAGATAGATCGCGACCTGGCTGTAGTGGTCGGACCAGTGGGCCACCGCGTTGATCAAGGACAGCGCGCGCGTTTCCGTCTCACCACCGGACGAGAGTGGCTCGCCGAGCCGCGTGTCATCGAGCGAGCGGAGCGCCGTATCGCAGAACGCGAAGGTCTCCTCGAGGCGCGCGACCAAGTGCGCCTTGGTGTCGGTCGCCCCCATTGTCGTGCGCTGCGGTGCGTCGATCCCCGCGACCACGCTGCACAAGATATCGTTGTCCTCCGCCAGATGGACGACGACCTCGCCGAATGTCATCTGCGCCTTGGTGGGCTTGTAGGCGTACTTGGTCGCCGGCATCTCCCGGGCGGACAACACGAGGCGTTTGGTCTCGCGCCGCACGTTGGCGCGGAACGCGTCGGCGACCGGGGCGGTCTGCGCGAAGGCGGCGAGAGGAAAGCAGAGGATGAGAGAATAGCGCATGCCGCAACCAAGCCTCGGGAATTGCGCTAATCAAGCAGGCCGTTGTACTAGTACAATCCATGAGCGCATGGATTCCGCCCCCGCTGCCGACTGACCGGCCAGCCTACCTCGGGATCGCCGACGCAATCGGCGATGCCATCGCCGCGGGAACGCTCGGCGGTGGCGAACGCCTGCCCACCGTTCGCGAGCTCGCGACGCATCTCGGCATCGCGACCGCGACGGCATTGCGTGGATATGCTGAAGCGGAACAGCGCGGGCTCACGACCGGGACCGTGGGACGCGGGAGCTTCGTGCGGCCGGCTGAAGAGATCCAGGCCGCCTGGCGCGCGCCGTTTTCGATGCGTGGGTTCGTGGCGCCCGGCGTGTACGACCTCCGATCGCGGGTTGTGCCCGGGCCCCCGGAGTGGGCGACGCCAGAGGGCTTTCGCGAGTTGCTCCCGGCGCCGCGGCATCAGGCGGCCCTGCTCAGCGTCGCGTACACGCTCACCGACGGCACCGACCCGTGGACACTGCGCGAAGCCGGCGTCCAGTGGGCCGAGCGGTGCGGCGTGCGACTCACGCCGGAGCATGTGCTGATCGCCGCCGGCGGTCAGCACGCGGTAGCGGCCGCCCTCTCCGCGGTCAGCCCCACGCGCGCGCCGGTCGTCGTTCCAGCGCTCGCCAACTCCGGCGCCCTCATCGCGGCGCACCGACTCGGCGTTCCGCTCGTGCCGGTGCGCGCCGATGCACACGGGTTCGACACGCGGCATCTGGAGCGCGTCTGCCGTTCGGCACACCCGTGCGCCGTCTACTGTGCGCCCGCCTCCGGCAATCCGATGCCCTCCGCGATGTCCGACGATCGCCGCGCGGCGCTCGTGCGCATCGCGACACAGCACAAGCTCTGGATCATCGAGGATGACGAGGCGGGAGTCATCGTCAAGCGCGACGCCCCGGCGCTCGCCACACTGCTTCCGGGGCAAACGCTGTGGCTCGGCAGCGTCGCCCAATCGCTGGGATTCGGGTTTCGGCTCGCGTTCGTCGGAGCGCCACCAGCGCTCGCGGCGCCCATGCAAGAAGCATTGCGCGCGTTCGCGTGGACCGCGGCGACACCCGGCGCGTTGTTGGCCGCGCGCTGGCTCGCCGATGGCACGATCGAACGCGTCATTCGACTGCGCCGCGCGGCCATCGCGCGACGGCTCGCGGTCGTCGCGCGCGCCCTCGGCCGGCGACGATACGTCATGATGCGGGGCGTGCCATCCGTATGGCTCGAGGTCCCGCCGGGATGGCGCGCCGACACGCTGCACGCCGCGCTCCTCGCAGCCGGCGTCTCCGTCGCGCCGTGCGCGCAGTTCACGGCTGGCGCCGTCCGCCCGCCGCAGGGAGTCCGGCTGTCCGCTGGCGCGCTGTTGTCAATCGGCCAGTATGCCGACGCACTGCGCCGGGTCGCCGACGTGTGTGCGCACCCATCGCGAGCCCGGTTACTTTGAATCCGTGACGACGCGCGTGTGGTGCCTCGTCGTGTGGTGCGCGCTCGGCATGCGCATTCTGCCACACGACCGCCAAGTGGCCATCACGATCGACGACCTGCCGTACGCGACCGTCGGCGATCGCCCAACGGATGCGTCGGACTTCCGACGCGCCGACTCCGTCAACCGCGCCATCGTCGCGACGCTCGTCCGACGACACGTCCCCGCGACCGGCTTCGTCAACCAAGCCCGCGCGGAAGGCCTCGGCGACACCACCGGCGTCAAGATCTTGAAGCGATGGACCGATGCCAGTCTCGACCTCGGCAACCATACGTACTCGCACCCCGACCTGAATCAACTCTCCGTCGACCGCTTCGAGGACGAGATCGTTCGAGGAGAAACGGCGATTCGGCCGGTCCGATACTTTCGATTCCCGTTCAATCACACCGGGGACACCAAGGCGAAGCACGACAGCGTCGCGGCGTTTCTGTCGCGACGCGGGTATCGAGTGGCCACCTGTACGATCGAGAACGATGACTGGGTGTTCAACGCCGCGTACGTTCGGATGCTGGCTCGCGGTGATACGGCATCCGCCGCACGCGTACGAGCGCAGTACCTGACATACACGGCGGCGAAGATTGCGTACTTCGCACGCCTGAGCCAGCAAGTTCTGGGGTACGAGCAGCCACAGGTCATGCTGCTCCACGCGAACGATTTGAATGCCGCCATGCTCGACAGCGTCCTCACGCTGTTCGAGCGGGAGCGCTATCGGTTCGTCTCGCTCGATGCCGCGCAGTCTGATCCGGCGTATCAGATTCCCGATACTGTGATTACGCCGGACGGTCCGATGTGGGGATATCGGTGGGCCCGGGCGCGGCACATCACAGTGCATGGAGCGCTCGAGCCCGAGATTCACGGAGAGATCCCGAGCTCGCGATAGAGCTCGGCGCTCCGATAGAGCACGCCCCCACGCACCGTCAACTCGACCTTGCGGATGTCGCTGATATTGGTCGTCGGATCGCCATCGACGAGAATCACATCCGCCTGCTTGCCCTCGTCGATCGATCCCCGCTCTCCGTCGTGCTTGATGATGCGCGCGGCCCCGATCGTCGCGATCTGGAGCACCGCCGGGGCCGGGATACCGGCCTGCACATAGAGCTCGAGCTCGCGATGCAACAGGAACCCCGCGAACCCATCGGTCCCCGCGACGATCGGCACGCCCGCGCGATAGAGCTCGCCCACCATTCGAATCATGGCCGCGTACGAGTCGCGGTACCGCTGATCCATACCCGCCGGCACTGGGAGGCCACCGCCATAGAGACCGCGCCGCACCTGGGCCGGCAATCGGTCGGCGATCATCCCGAAGCTCGCCGATATCGTTCGCGGGCGGCCGATGAACATGTCCTCGAATGTGCCGACGGTCGGATCGATGTCCGCGTGGTGGTCCTTGAGCAACTGAAAGAAGTCGCGCACGCGCTGCGACTGGAAGTCGAGCGATGCGCCATCCTGGGCAACGGCAGTGAATCGCGACATGGCCCGCGTGTCGCGGACCGTGTCCATGAAGTTCAGCATCATGAAGTTGACATGCTGGACTTCGTTGAACCCGAGTGTCACGACCTGGGCGGCCGTCATGAACGCCGGGACGTGACCGCTGACTCTGAGCCCATGCTTGTGGGCCTCGTCGATGATCGCCGGCACGAGCTCAGGCTTCATCGAGCTGTACACCTTGATCTGCTCGAAGCCGAGCGCCGCATACCGATCGACGTCCGCGCGCACTTCGGCTTCGTTCGACGCGAGCAGCCCGATCGGCACCTGGTACGGTCCGGGCGAATCGATCATGCCCGCCAGCACGAGCCTTGGTCCGATCGCCGACCCGTCATCAAATTGCTTTCTCAAACGCAGAACGACCGACGTGTCGTTCCCCATGTCGCGCCCGGTCGTGACGCCGGCGGCGATGTGCAGCAGACCGTCGGAGCCCGGCGCGATATGCACGTGCATATCCCAGAGGCCCGGGAGCAAAGTCTTACCCGTCGCGTCGATGATCGTCGCGCCAGCGGGCGGCGTCACCTGGGCATCGTCCGCCACGCGCTCGATCTTGTCGCCACGAATGACCACCGTCGTGTGCGGTCGCAGCGTCGCCGTCGTCGCGTCGAACATCGCCGCGTGTTGGAACACGAGCACGGCCGAGTGATGCGCGAGTCGCTGAGACACGCGGGCCATGCGGACGGTCTCGGTCGAGTCCTGCGCGGCGATCATCGCCGGTACGGCCGACTCCCAGCCCGAACGAATCGTGCTGCTCCAACTCGACACGAAACCGAAGAGTCGGCCGTCGGCGTCGAGCCACAGTGGGCTGGGGCTGAATCCGAGACCCGAGACGTTCCACTCGGTGACGGTCCGCGAGCGTCCGTTGGCGTGCAGCGTCAGCGTGCGGACTTTCTCGATTGACGCCTCGCCCGACGGGAGCAACGGCATCCGGTGGCTGGGCGCGGCGATGAGCGCTTGGGCCAGTTCGGGCGTCGGCGCCCCATCGACATCGATGTAGAAACCAGTTTTGGCCGGGCCGATGGCGTCGCCCTCGACGCTGTTCGTCCACCGCATCGTGTGGCCATCGGTCGAGAACCGTTCGTCGACGGTGTCCTTGAGATAATTGTGGCCGACGACCGTGAGCTGCCGCGGCGAGCCATCGGTCGCGGCAATGACGTGCTCAACGACATGCGGTCCGCGACCGCGGTCATTGAACTCGAAGTCGGCCCACCACTCCGCAGATGTTCCCCGGAGCGTCAGATGACCCTGCGGTCGATCCGAGAACAACACCGTGTAGCGCACGCTGTCCGGAGCGCTTTGCGCCGCTAACATGGCCGGGAGCGCGAGAGCGAGACAGATCGTTTTTCTCATGTCCAATATTTGTCACCTTCGGGCTCTGCTCGCCAGAACCCTCTGGCCGACTCGCTGCAGCCCGTCGGCTAGCCAGCGAACCAGTGGGTCGCCTGGGTCGCGATCTCCGGCGGCACGTCGTGGCCATCGTCGAACGGGACGAACTCGACAGGGTAACCGTCGTGTGTGAGCTCGGTCGCTAGACGCTGGCCGCATCGGGCGAATGGCAGGACCGGATCGTTCCGGCCGTGCGAGATGAAGATACGTGGCCGGCCGTGCCGCGTCCCCGGAACCATGAACCCGGGCGAGTACGCAATGATGTGCGTGAACAAGTCGCCGTTCACGACGCCGAGTGAGAGCGAATACGTCGCGCCGTCAGAGAAGCCAGCGATCGCCAGGCGATGCGGATCGACGGCGCAGTGCTGGAACACCTGCGCGAGCGCGCGATCGATCTGCGCACAGTCGCCGGCGAACGACCGCCCGAGGATCGCGTCCCACGTCCGGTCCGTCGAGCTCGGCGCGATCAAGATCACGCCGGCGGCTTCCGCCGCGCTCTGCATCGCGCGCAGCGTGAACTCGCTACTCTGCGTCGCACCGTGCAACGCCAGCATCAGTGGCGCAGGCTGATCCGGTTGGATCGTCGACGGCACGACGACGACGGTCTCGCGCCCATCGACCGTCCAGAGCACATGGGTTCCCGGCGGCAATGGATCGGCCGGGTGTGATACCGGTCGCGCGGTGAGCCGCCCGTCGCCGGTACCCCCGTCGCCGGTGCTATGGTATGGCCAGAAGCTCACGGCGCCGAGGGCGAGCGAGCCATCGACGATAAACCGGCGGCGGGACATCGATGCCATGAATCAGACGTTGCGGCAATCCGGGGCAGAACGCCAGTACGATGTGATAACCCGACCGGGAACGGCCGTCGAGTGCACGCCGGCCGTGTTTGCGCGTGACCTAGGCCCGGTGCTCCGCTTGCGGCCCGTGCGGCGGCGGACCGGCGGCTTCGAGCTCGCGCCACTCCTGGTCCTCATAGAGGCGCGACCGCGTGAGGAACCGGTAGCCGGTCGGGGCTTCGAGTGAGAATCCCCCGCCCCGGCCGGGAACCACGTCGATCGTGAGGTGCGTGTGCCGCCAGTACTCGAACTGCTGGGCGCCGATGTAGAACGGCACGTCGGCGATCTCGCCCAGGTAGACGTCGCGATCGCCGATGCGGAAGTCGGAGCGCGGGTAGCACATCGGCGAGCTTCCGTCGCAGCACCCGCCGCTCTGATGGAAGACGAGCGGCCCATGCTCCTCCCGGAGCCGCCGCAGGAGCGCGGCGGCGGCGGGAGTAACGGACACACGGGCCGGAAGCATCAGAAGAATCCCAGCTTCTTCGGGCTGTAGCTCACGAGCATGTTCTTGGTCTGCTGATAGTGGTCGAGCATCATCTTGTGGTTCTCGCGACCGATGCCCGACTGCTTGTATCCGCCGAACGCGGCGTGCGCCGGGTAGGCGTGATAGCAGTTCACCCACACGCGGCCGGCCTTGATCCCGCGACCCATGCGGTAGGCGGTGTTCATGTCGCGCGTCCAGACGCCGGCGCCGAGGCCATACAGCGTATCGTTCGCGATGGCGAGCGCGTCGTCCATGTCCTTGAAGCGCGTGACCGAGACGACCGGGCCGAAGATCTCCTCCTGGAAGATCCGCATGCGATTGGTGCCCTCGAAGATCGTCGGCGCCACGTAGTACCCGTCGCGACGGTCGCCCTCGTGAATGCGGCGTTCACCCCCGGTGAGGATGCGAGCCCCTTCCTGCTTCCCGATGTCGATATAGCTCAGGATCTTTTCCAGCTGGTCGTTCGACGCTTGCGCACCGATCATCGTCTTGGGATCGAGCGGGTCACCCTCGACGATCGCCTGCGTGCGTTTGACCGCGCGTTCCATAAAGCGATCGTAGATCGAGTCTTGCACGAGCGCCCGGGACGGACACGTACAGACTTCGCCTTGATTGAGCGCGAACATGACGAACCCTTCGAGTGCCTTGTCGAAGAAGTCGTCGTCGGCGCGCAACACATCGGCGAAGAAAATGTTCGGTGACTTGCCGCCGAGCTCCAGCGTGACCGGAATCAAGTTCTCCGACGCGTACTGCATGATGAGACGGCCAGTCGTGGTCTCGCCCGTGAAGGCGATCTTGGCCACGCGCGGGCTTTGGGCGAGCGGCTTGCCAGCCTCGACGCCAAAGCCTTCGACGACGTTCACGACGCCGCTCGGCAAGATGTCGGCAATGAGCTCCATGAAAGCCATGATCGACACCGGCGTCTGCTCGGCCGGCTTGAGCACGACCGTGTTCCCTGCGGCCAGCGCGGGCGCCAGCTTCCACGTCGCCATGAGCAGCGGGAAGTTCCACGGGATAATCTGGCCGACCACGCCGAGTGGCTCGTGGAAATGATAGGCGACCGTGTCGTCATCGAGCGCGCCGATCGAGCCCTCCTGCGCGCGGATCGCGCCCGCGAAATACCGGAAGTGATCGATGGCGAGCGGCATATCGGCGTTCATCGTCTCGCGGATCGGCTTGCCGTTGTCGATCGTCTCGATGATCGCCATGTTCTCGAGATTCTCCTCGAGCCGGTCGGCGATCTTGTTCAAGAGATTCGCGCGGTACGCGGGGGAGGTATGATTGAAGCTCACCGCCGCCGCGTGCGCCGCATCGAGCGCGCGATCGACATCCTCGGCCGTCGAGCGCGCGACTTCGCACAGCGGCTGACCCGTGATGGGGCTCGGATTCGTGAAGTACTGCCCGCGTGCCGGCGGGACGTACTCGCCGCCGATCCAGTTGTCGTAACGCGCGCGAATGGGAATCTTGAGATTGGTCGCCGCTGCTGGGCGCTCGAGCGTGGTGGCCATGGACGCTCTCCGGGAGATGAATGAGAAGGGGTGTGTAATATGCGCCCGGGACGAGGGACGAGACAGAACGCTGGCCACATGTCGGGGAATACCTTACGATAAGTGGCGACCTCATGAGCGATCGTTCCAGCTTGATCTTCGCACCGAAACTGCTGACCACGCTCCGGGGCTACACCCGAGCACAGCTCATCGCTGACCTCAGCGCGGGCGTCATAGTCGGGATCGTTGCGCTGCCTTTGGCGATCGCATTCGCCATCGCCAGTGGCGTCACGCCCGACCGTGGACTGTACACGGCGATCATCGCCGGCTTCCTCATCTCCGCCCTCGGCGGGTCGCGCGTCCAGATCGGCGGCCCAACCGGCGCGTTCGTGGTCATCGTGTACGGGATCGTGCAGCGATATGGCCTCGATGGGCTCACCGTGGCGACGATCATGGCCGGTGTGATTCTCATCGTGCTCGGGCTCCTCAAGCTCGGGTCGACGATGCGGTTCATCCCCTTCCCGATCATTACCGGGTTCACAGC
>Ga0210383_10002266_pt1 | contig 17421 bp, 19 predicted proteins | sample IncBWC14OmetaG_FD_160072 | JGI IMG/M metagenome (GOLD analysis project Ga0210383, IMG submission 160072) | Forest soil microbial communities from Barre Woods Harvard Forest LTER site, Petersham, Massachusetts, United States - Inc-BW-C-14-O ...
GATCGGCTGGTCCGTGACCTGTTCGGGCTGCACCGCGTGGTGCGGCGCGGCAACTCAGGCAGCGAGTACCGGCTGTTCGCGCTGCCGCACGGGGAATGGATCCGGCTGCTGGGCAGGTGCGGCCTGGTGGTGGAGGACATGATCGAGGTACAGGTGCCGCCGGGCGCCACCAACGACGACTTTCCCGAGTTTCCGGACGAGTGGGTCCGGCGCTGGCCGGCCGAGGAGGTCTGGTTCGCCCGCCGGCTCGCCGGAACGTGACCGGGAATCGTCCATCACGGTTGCCCGGTTCAGGCTTTTCTGTGGCAGTGTTCCATTCCGGCCTAACCCCGCTTCGAGGTCGGCAAGCAGGACACTCTCACCACCCAGCTCGCCGCGCTCGGGTATGCCCCCGCCGACGCGGATACCGCGATCGTGTCCGACCTGCACGTGGACGCCAAGGTAGCGCCAATGTTGCCGCAACGTTGTGACAACGACGTCGCCGTAGAACTGTCCCGAAGACACCCAGAACACGGGAGGTTCACGATGAAGACGTCAGTGAAGGTTGCATCCGAGCCGGGCTCCGGCCGCGGCGGCGGAGTGCTGGTCAGCCCGCAATGGCTGGAGGCTCAGCTTGGTAACCCGCGTGTGCGGGTCGTCGAAGTCGACGTCAGCCCGCTCGCCTACAACGACGGGCACATTGAGGGCGCCGTCTTGTGGAACATCTACGCCGACCTCAAGGACGCCGGCTACCGGCTGGTGGGCGCCGCGGCGCTGGAGCGGCTGGTCGTGCGTTCGGGAATCCGCCCGGATTCGACGGTGGTGTTCTATGGGTACGCGCCTGCGCTGGGCTTGTGGCTGATGAAGCTGTTCGGGCATCGCGATGTGCGCATTCTGGACTGCTCCCGCGACACCTGGCGGGCCGGGGGCCGTCCGTGGAGCACTGCCATCAGCGAACCGGCCGATGGGAACTTCCATCTCGGTAGCGAGGATCCTCGCGTCCGGGCGGACCAGGCAGTGGTGCTCGAGGCCATCGGCCAGCCGGGCGCGGTCCTGGTGGATGTCCGCTCGGCGGCGGAGTACCGGGGGGAGTGCTTCTGGCCTTCCGGCGGCATGGAACCGGGCGGCCGGGCTGGTCACGTGCCCTCGGCTGTGCATCAGCCTATCGACGGGCTGTACGGCGAGGATGGATCATTCCGCTCTGCCGCGGAGTTGCGCCGGGTCTTTTCTTCGGTCGATCTCGACGGCAATGGTGAGCTGATCACCTACTGCACTATCGGCGGGCGGGCCGCCACCGCCTGGTTCGTGCTCACCTACCTGCTCGGGCGCGACCACGTCCGGGTCTATGAGGGGTCGTGGGCCGAGTGGGGCCGCAGCCCCACCGCCCCCGTCGCCTGCGCATGACCGGGTTCCGCGCTTGTCAGGGCATGCCGTGCGCGGCTGGTCGGGTGCGACAGCCCAGATGAGTTCCGCATGGAGGGCAGATGAGCCAAGCAGAACCGCAGCCGGACGGTCGGTGGCGGCTGGATGGCCGGGTCGCCCTGGTGACGGGCGCCTCGGCTGGCCTAGGGGCACGGTTTGCCCGGGTGCTGCACGCGGCCGGGGCACACGTGGTCGTGACCGCCCGCCGTGCTGACCACCTCCGGGCACTGGCGCAGGAATGCGGGAACCGGGTCGAAACGCTGGCCGGCGACATCGCCGACCCGCTGCACTGCCAGCACGTCGCCGAACTCGTGCGCAGGCACGGGCAGCTTGACGTGCTGGTCAACAACGCCGGCTACAACGCCACTAAAGGCGCGCTGATCAACCTGACGGCGGGTGGACCGCAGTCTGAACACCATCACAAAGGCCCGGTATCCAGGATCAGTTTGGCGGTGACCTCGCGTCCCGCAACGCCGGTCCACCAGCGTGGCTACCGGTGACTGGCCGTGGCCCGATGGGCTATTCGACCTTGATCCAGCTCAGCAGGTCTGCCCGGCTGACCGCGCCCAGCAGCGCCGGATGGTCGGCGGCCAGGTGACCCTGGATCACCCCAACCACCTGATCGTCGCTCTCGCCGCGGGCCACGAACCCGCACTCGCACCGGATCAGCTTCACCCCGCACCTCCCAGCGATCCTTACGTCGCCAGCTTCTAGCCTCTACCGCCAGCGTATTGCCAAGATATTGGCGTGACCTTGGCGTCCGCACACCCGGTACGCATCCAGATCTGCGGGCCGCTGGCCATCGAGCGCGACGGCCAGCGCCTGGATCCCCTGCTGCCCGGCCGCCAAGGCCGTCTGCTGTTCACTTACCTGGTCGTCAACCGCCACCGCCAGATCCCCCGCGACGAGCTGGCCGAGGCCCTGTGGCGCGAACCCGACCCCGCCGCAGTCGACACCCGGCTCAACCCGCTGCTATCCAAGCTTCGCCGGGTCTTCGGCACCGGCAGCATCGACGGCCGCTCCACCCTTCGCCTGTGCCTGGCCGAGGCGTGGGTAGATCTCGAAGCCGCCGCCGAGGCGATCCACCGCGCCGAATCCTCCGTCGCGCAGCAAGACTGGGCGAGAGCGTGGGGGCCAGCGCTCACCGCCCTGCTCGTGGCCGAGCGCAGCTTCCTTCCCGGAGAGGACGCCCGCTGGATCGACGAGGTCCGCCACCAGCTCACGGTGGTCCACCTGCGCGCCCTGGAATGCTACGCCGCCGCCGGGCTGGGCCTTGGCGGCACCGAACTCGACGGGGCGGTCCGGGCCGGCCGCCAGCTCATCCGCCTGGCCCCGTTGCGGGAAAGCGGCTACCGCTACCTCATGCGGGCCCTCACCGCCCAGGGCAACCTGGCCGAGGCCCTCGACATTTACGGTCAGCTCAGCGAGTGCCTGCGCAACCAGCTCGGCGTCTCACCCAGCCCGGCCACCCGCGCACTCTACGAACAACTCCTCAGCGCAACCTGAAGTAAGGCAACTGCCGCGATCTTGCTGCCTATGCCAGCGGGCGTGCAACAATCGGCACATGCCGGAACGGCTGGAAGTGCAGCGGGCTGTGGCCGCGTCAGCGGACGAGATCTTCGCCGTACTCACCGATCCCCAGGGGCACGTTGCCATTGACAGTTCGGGCATGTTGATGGCGGCCAGCGGGGACATTGTCGCCAAAGCGGGAGACACCTTCGTCGTACACATGGACCGGGAAGCACTCAACGACTATCCGCTCGGTCTTTACGACGTCACCGTCGAGATCGTCACGTTTGAGCCGTACCGGGAAATCGCCTGGACCATCCACGGCCAACTGGACCTCGGCCACGTGTACGGCTACCGGCTGGAGCCAATCGAGGAGGGAACGCTTGTGACGTCCTACTACGACTGGTCAGCGGCCGAGCAGAGCTGGAAGGACGCCGCCATCTTCCCGGTAATCCCGGAGAGCGCGCTGCGGGCCACCCTGGGGATCTTGGCCCGTACCGTCGCTCCCGGCAAGCCCCGCCCCATACCCGGAAGCTAGGGCTGCGGGGCCGGTGACCAGGCGGAGGAATCAGGCCTTGACTTGCGGCGTATTCGGTGCTTGTTCAGGCTGGGCGAACCGGCGATTTGCTCAATGGATGCAATTTGCGGGTACACGTTCAATGCAGTTCTTACCATCGGGGTCCGCCTTGCTTGATAACTTGCGGGCCCATTGTAGTTCCGCTTCAGCAGGTGTAGCTTGCGGAATAACAACAACTGCAAAAGGATCTTGGATCATGGCGATGCCAGAACGCAACCATGTCCGGCCCTAACCGTCGCTTGCGACCGAGGGCTCTGGTCGCTCTTCTGATGCTCGTCACAGCCGCAGTATCTCTTGTCTCCGTCGCAGCAGGCGTTAGCCTCGCGATCCAAGGCGGCAGCACGCCGCCCATCGCCCGAGTCGTGGCCAGCGACACCGGCGATGTGCACCAAAACCCGGGGCTCGTGCTGAAAACATCGGCAGCACCTGCCGTGCACCGGCCAAAGCTGGCCGCGAGCCGAACCCAACTGCCGCATCACCCACGGCGCCACCGCCACGGGCCTAGACCGCATCGGCCGGCACGTCCTCAGCGAGTAAGCCGTCACCACAGCGAGCAGGCGCATGTCAACCAGAAACCGCCCGGTCCGGCGTTGATGCTCTTGGACCACGCTGTGCTGGATATGCGGGCCGCCGGAGCCAGCCCGACGTTGCTGCGCTTCATGGACCAGCCGCAGAACCTGGTGTCGACCCCCAGGCGCAGGGCGAAGCCGCTGATGAACGCCACCCGCATTCAGGTGTTCAACAGCTATGCCAACATTGTCAAGGCGCTCGCCAACCATCGCATCGCGGGCGACACCAGGGCCGTTGTGTATGACAACGAGCGATCTACGGGCACCCCGGCGACCGAGCTGGAAGATCCGGTACGGTACTGCCGAATGACGGCACGGCTGCTACACCAGCACGGGCTGAAATACATCGCCAGTCCCGGGTTCGATCTGTCGGGACCCCGGCCCGCGAACGGCGAATGGTTCCAGCAGTTCGTCCAGGCAGGGCTTATGAAATGCGGCCGCTACGCCGATTATCTGGACATCCAGGACCAGCTGATGCAGGGCACCCCCATTTACGCCCGGGATGCCCAAGCCGCAGCCGCGCTGCTCCGCCACATCAACCCGCGAGCGAAGTTGCTCATGGGACTGAGTACCAGCCCCAGCGGTCAATTGGACACAGCCGGCCAGCTCTGGCAGGCCTACCGGGATACCAGCCGATTCGTGAATGGCTACTGGTTGAACGTGCCGCACAATGTCTCCGGGCATTCCCGCCCATCTGTGGCACTGCAGTTCCTGCAGAAGGTGGTCACGCGGACTCGCTGATGCCCGGCGCTGCGGTTCTGGACGCAGCCTGAGCAAAGTGCCAGGCTCGGGCCTGGGCAGAGCACTGCCCGGCCCTGGCCGGCTGGGGGCCACGTGTCCTGGCGCGCCCGGGTTGGCAGCTCCTGAGAGGAGAGTGTCATGAGCGTGTACCGAGTCACCGAGATCATCGGAACGAGCACCACGTCATGGGAAGACGCGGCGGCGGAGGCGATCAGGGCCGCTACTGGGACGATCCGCGATCTGCGGGTCGCCGAGGTCGTCAAGCAGGACATTCACCTGGATGACGGCGGCGGGATCACCTACCGTACGAAGCTGCAGCTCTCGTTCAAGTACGAGCAGGAACGCTGACCCGGGTCTGTATCTACTCCGGATGAGGCCGGGAAGGGGTGGCATCTGGCCGCAGTGCGGGGGATTTGATGCTGTGTGACCTGTATGAGCGAGCCGGCGGGCACAGGCCAGCCGGACGGCCGGCTCCCGTCCTGTCAAGGGCGGGAGCCCTCGCGTAGCCTGCTATCACAGTGATGAGCAAGCTATTGCATGCCTCTATCGCCCGCGGGTCTTACCTTTATCGCCAACGGCGTTTCCTGGAACTGCCCTCAGTCCTAGCGCCACACCGACGAGCGCCGGTGCTAGCCCGTCGCCGTCGCCGAGCCCGTCCGCCAGCCCCTTCCCTGCCGTCGCCCCGCCACCGGCGGCGGCGGGACGGCCGGATTCCAGCACGTCCTGCTCTTCTGCCTCGGCGTACTGGCGATCCTGGCCGGAGCTGGGAGCATCGTCTACCGCAGCAGGGTCATGCGGAAGCGCTGACCCCTGGACAGCCCTAGCGAGCAGGTGGCGTGAAAAGGCTGCCAGACTCCTCCACCAGCATCGTCATCTCATACGCGACCAGGTCAAGGTCAGCTGTTGCGGTGGTGAGCACGGCAAGGCTTGATCCGTGATCGGCAGCCATGATCACGAGCGTGCCCCGCTGCATCGTTACCAGAGCCTGGATGACGGCGCCGTTGCCGACTATCTGGGCTGCGGTAGTGGCCAGGCTGATCAAGCCGGCGGTGATTGCGGAGAGCTGCTCCAGATCATCAGGCTTCGTCCGGTCGGAGACTGCGATCAAGACGCCATCCGAGGTAATCACGACGGCGCGCAGAGCGCCGGGGACACGCTCGGTGAAGCCAGTAAGCAGCCGGTCAAGGTGTTGCTGGCTGACGGCCGGATCCTGTGGTTCCCCCTCAGCCATCCCGGCCGGGCTGCTTCGTGCTGCGGTTCATCTGGGCCGTCGCCCGGGCCCGGCGGGAGCCTCGCTGGAAGCTGGCCAGCTTGCTCCGCGTGATCTCCGCCGACTCGGCCGCCGGGGCCTGCTGCGTCTCCCGCTCAACCGCGGCGTGGCTGGGCTGCGGCCACCGCTGCGGCAATCCGGAGGAGGCCGGGCCGTCCGCTGCCGGGGTCCCGGTTGCGGCACGCCCGCCGCCGTTTCCCCAGGCTGCCGGCCGACCGGTAGGCGGCCACGCCTGCGCCGACTGGCCTGTCTGTGGATCACTGGGCCGCCGGCCCCGGTCGTAGTCGGATTCGACGGACTCGAATATGGGCAGCACCTCATCCGGCTCCGCACCTGCCGGCTCAGCCGTCACCATGCCGGGGGAGGTCTCCGGGGCCGCCACCGGCGCGCCCAGTAGCAGCGGGACGGCCTCGGGCGTGCCGGTCTCCGGCGGTGATGTGCCGGTCTCCGGCTCTGGCGTGTTGGTCTCCGGCTCAAGGGAAGGTTCCGGCCCGGCGCTGAACCGGAGGGTGGAGAACGGCTGTTCCGCAGCCGTAACCCGAGCGCCGGCTTCCCCGCCGGTCCCGGGACGCTCCTGGCCTCCCCAGATCCGGAGGGTCTCGCCAGCCTGCCCCGGCCGGCTGCTGGCCTTGATGTCCAGCGAAATCAGCGCGGCAGGAAGGAGCACCTCGGCGGTGGTGCCGCCGCCCGGCGGCATGCTCATCCTCACCTTGATCCCGTGCCGCACCGCCAGGTGCGCGACCGCGAACAGGCCGATGTGCCTGGCGGTCGCCACGTCCGCGATGGGCGGGTGGGCCAGCTGCCAGTTGAGCTGCCGCAGTTGCTCTTCGGGCATGCTCGTTCCGCCGTTGGTGATGGTGATGAGCGCGCCGCCGCCGCGCACCATGTGCCCGGCCACGGCTACCTCGGTCGTCGCGGGCGAGAACGCGGTTGCGTTCTCCAGCAGCTCGGCGAGCAGGTGCACGGCGTCGGTCGCGGCGCTCCCGCTGACCGAAACTCCTTGCTGGACGTTCGGAACGACCCGGTCGTACTGCTCGATCTCGGACACTGCCGCCCGGAGCACGTCCACCAGGGAGAGCGGGTCGGTCGAGTGGAGTGGCGTCTCGTGGCCGGCGAGGGCTAGTGCGCTGTCCGAGTTGCGCCATATCCGGGTGGCCAGATGATCCACCTGGAACAGGTTGGCCAGCCGTTCCGGGTCATCCTCGGTGAGTTCCATGTTGTCGATCAGCCCGAGCAGCCGCTCGAGCAGGAAATGGCTGCGCTGGAAGAAGCTGGCGGAGATGGCGCTGGCCCCGGCGGGCAGCTGGGCCTCCTCCGGGCCCGCAGCGACGTCCGGCGCGGCTGTTTCAAACCGTCGCAGCTGGCGGACCAGCGACCTGGCAACAACGATGGTGGCCAGCAAGAGAAGGGCCAGGGCGGCCAGCGCTGCGCCGCCCGTGACCATCGCGGACCGCATCGCGTTCCGCTGCAGGGCCTGGCTATAGGCCGTGATCCAATCCGTCAGTTGCTGCCCGGCATTGCGCATCCAGCCGACCGTGTAGGACATCCCGGCCGACCACTGCTGGCTGCTCTGGGCACCGAGCGCCAGCGGGCCGTCGCCAGCCCCGATCGCGCTCTGTTCCACCTGCTGGGCCTGCCGGGCCAGCGGGCTGCTCAGTGTCTGGGCGAGGGCCCAGCTCTCCTCGGAGGTCGCCGAGTCACGGAACGAAACGAGGTAGCTGGCCTGCCGGACCTGCGCGGTGAGCAGCGCGGTGAGAGCCCCGGGCTCGAAGCGGCCCTGGGCAAGCGCCACGCCGAGGATGGCCTGCTGCTGCGAGGCCTGGTCCGACATCCTGGACAGCGAGCCGAGCGCCCGCGCACTGGTGATGAGCGCGGAGTTGCCGCTCATGTCGGCGATGCCGTCGTTGACCGGGAACAGGCCGGATATCGCCGCGGAATAGCCGTTTGTGACGGCCAGTGCGGAAGCCTGGCTCTGCGCCGCGCGCCGGCGCAGGCCAGGCAGTTCGGCGATGCTCGCCCGGACCGTTGCCACGCTGGCCTGCGTCTGGGCCGGGTACCCGCCGCCAAGCTGGCGAACCAGCCGGCGCACCCTGGCGGCCCAGCCATCGGTGATCGCATACTGCCGACGCAGGGCCGGGAGGCCCGCGGCCGGGCGCCCGTCCGCGATGAACGTGGCCGTGCCGGACCGCTCGTCCTCCATTGCCCACGCCAGGCCGTTGACTTGCCGGCCGAGCACCGCGAGCCGCCGGACCTGGCTGTAGGCGTCCGCGCTGCGCGTCGCATCGGTGACCAGTAGCCCGGTGAGGACCAGGCCAAGCACCGCTGGAATGGCAACCAGGGCGATCAGCTGGTAGACCACCCGCCGTTTCGGTGGCGCCAGCGCCGGACCTGCGGCGGGCCGAGCGGGCAAGACGCCAGGATGGACGGCCTCAGCAGGACCAGGCTGGCTCATTGCTCTCCTCGTATCCGGGCAACTGCTTTCGAGGAACAGGCAATTCTCCAGGCCACCTGGGGCAAGAGGCGCGGGCGATCACTTTCCCCTCTCTTCTCATGACAATACCTCTGTGCCCCGTCTGCCGGGATACAGTCCGGCTGAGCCGTCTGTTCCTGGTCAGGCCGGTAATTGCCCCGGAGTGGCCCAAGTGGCATACGACATTGAATGGGCTGGCGTGCAAGAAGTTACCTCAGTTAATCATGAGAAATAATTAACTGATGATGCTCTCGAGGTTACAGCGCTTCTTGTTAATGTAGAGACAAAAGTGATGGGGCTCACTGAAGATTGATGATCATGAACGATGGCGCGTCCAGGTGGCCGAGGGCTACAGTTGGCCTGTTCATTACCTTTCCGTGATGCGACTTGACGGGCGGATTCCGCTACCAGCACATCACGAGGTGGCAAGGGGGATCAGCATGGAACGCGACGCCGCCACGTCGGCCAAACTCGCCAAGCTGAGGAAGCAGCTAGCGAGCGCCTCTGACCAGCAGATCGATGCGAGCGACGACCAGTTGCTCCAGTTGTTGTTCCGGGTCAGCCTGTCGTCGTACGAAGACGGCACCGTTATGTCGAGGAGCATCTTCTTTCCCAGCAAGAGCTGTACCCAGGCGAGCGCGCTGCCGGCGAGCTTGCTCGATGTGAGCAGCAACTCCTCGACCGATAGCAGCGGGCAGCGGACGTTCCTGCTGACCGACTTCATCTGCAGCACGGTCAACTCCTTCGCCACGCCGGTCAGCCTGGTGGTGACGCCAAATGCGGCAACGCCGTGCTACGCGACGATGACGCACACCCTGGTACCCAATCCGGCTGCCCCGGGCAGCTTCAGCGACCTTCAGATCGTGGTGTACACCTGGAGCCCCAACGGCCAGCCCGCGCCGAACATCGGCTTCGACTGGCGCTGCCGCCTGCTCTCCTACCAGATCATCGGGTGAGCTGGGCCGGTGAGGCTCGAGCGGCTTTACCGCATCTGCTTCACGTATCCGGAAAGCTGGGGCGTCACCCTCGATGGGGGCTGGCAGCAAATGCTGTTCCTCGCCGAGGGGCGCTGTGAAGGGTCGATAACAGGGCGGTACCGCGGCGCGAACTTCGCCCAGAAGCAGGGTGCGGCCGGGCCCTTCCGGCCAGACTTCCGCGCCGTCATCGAGACCGACGACGGGGCCACGATCATGGTGGAGTGGCACGGGTACGGCCGCGCCTACCCGCTGGGCCGCCGCCAGATCGTCGGGGCAGCGTTTCACCAGGCCGACCGCGAGCCCTACCGCCGGCTCAACGACGTCGTCTGCGCCTGTGCCGGCGAGGTCCGCGCCCCCAGTGACCCAGATCGGGAGGGACCACAACTGGTCGTCGATGTCGCCGAGCTGGTCTGGGAGCCAATAGCCGACTGATGCAGTAAGGTCCGGGCCGATGCCATTGATCACGTTCGGGCACGGAACGGCCAGCGCCGAGCGCATGGCTGAACTGCTGCGGTCCGCGGGCGTGACGGCGCTCGTCGACGTCCGCATCGCACCCGGCAGCCGCCGCAACCCACATGTGGCCCAGGCCGACCTGGAGCGCTGGCTCCCCGGCCACGGCATCTCCTACCGGTGGGAGAAACGGCTGGGCGGCTTCCGCCGGCCAGCACCGAACTCACCCGATGTGGCCTGGCGGGAGGCGGCGTTCCGCGGCTATGCCGGGCACATGCGCGGGACGGCCTTCCTTACGGCCATGGATGAGGTCCTCTCCCAGGCCGCCACGGAGCGGCTGGCCGTGATGTGCAGCGAGAGTGTCTGGTGGCGCTGCCACCGGCGGCTGATCGCTGATTTCGCCGAGGTTGCCCGCGGCGTTCCGGTCCGGCACCTCATGCACGACGGCCAGCTGGCACCACACCGCCACTCGCCGGGAGTCCGGCTTCGTGCGGATGGCCTGCTGAGCTACGACGGAGGCCAGGAACAGCTGAGCTAGCGCCGTCGGCCGTTCCACGATCACGACGACCTTGGCTGGGCACGGTCCGGTGCGTTCTTTGTCCCGGTTTGGGCGTGCGGAATCCGTGATATGAGAGGCTCGGGCTGACAGCGGCGGTGGTGACAGTGGCGGTGGTGACGGCGGGCGGAAACTGGGAAGGATCTGGCCCAGCCAATGAGTGAGGAGGCTGCCGTGAGCGAACTCGACCGGCTGGAAGCGGCGGCCGGTGAATGCCGCGAGATGATCCGCGAAGCGCACGCCGCCACCAAGGATCTTCGCGCTGCGGTCCGTGAGGCGAAGCGGGAGCTGCAGGACCTGACGAAAGACGAGGTCGCTGCCCACATTCAGCGTGAGGTCTCCCGCCAGCTGGAGGAGCTGGGCGAACGGACCAGCGAGGCGGTGAGCGCGGCAACACAGAAGGTCATCGCCGAGTTCGACCGGTTCGGTGAGTCGCTGCTCGGCAAGGAGACCTACTGGCAAACGGCGAGCGGCCGCCGTTCGGCCGCCCGCCCCGACACCGATGTCGTGACGCTCGACGTCCAGCCCCGTGACGACAACACCTGAGCAGGGGAAGGGCCCGGCATCGTGCGGGCACGATGCCGGGCCCTTCCGTGGTCAAGAAATCCGGGCCCGTCGCTACGTGCTGTAGGTGATCGTGACCGCCGTGCGGGTGCCCGACTTGTTGAGGGGCTTGGCCTTGATCGTCCCGGTGGCTCCGGCGAAGGCGCCGGTCCCGCCGGTCACCTTGCCGTTGCTGAACGCGCCGGTCTTGAAGTTGACGGTGCCCGTGCCGTACAGGAACCCGCCGCTGACAGCCCCCGTGATGTTCACGGCGCCTGAGGTCGCCGAGGTGGCCGCGAAGTAGAGCATGTCGAACCCGATGGTCTTGCCCGCGGCGTTGACGTCGGTGTCCTGCTGCGCGCCGGACGTCTTGTTGAACATGACCGAGTTCTTCGTCACTGAGATGAACTTCAGCGTGTGGGTGGCGCTGCTCGCGCTGGCGACCGCCGGAAGCACGAGCGCTCCGGCGCCGAGAAGTGCAACCGCGCCGGCGGCTGCGAAAGACGTGCGGATTTTCACAGGGAACCCCCCCAAAACTGGCTACGCCCGTCCCCCAATGGCCGGGCCATGACCACCAGCGTGACATCCGATCGCGACGCCGTCGAGAGCCAGGCTCATGACTATCGGGCGGCCTGGTGCAGCGACCACGTGGCGATTTCGGTCCGGGTGGAGTAGCCGAGCTTGGCCAGGATGCTGCGGACATGGGTTTCCACGGTGCGCTCGGACAGCACAAGCTGCTCGGCGATCTGCCGGTTGGACAACGCCTGCCCGATCAGCGACGCGACCTCGGATTCCCTGGGCGACAGCGGATTGGCCGCGCGTGCCGCGGAGTCGATGCGGGCGAGCAGGGCGTCGGCGGCGGTCAGCCGGCCGGGCAGGTCGAGCCGCCGGAACTCTGCGGCGGCCTCGGCGGCCAGGGTCCGGGCGGCAGGCAGGTCACCGGGATTGCCGTTGGCCACCAGGGCTCTCGCCAGCCCGAGGCGGCTTAGCGCGAGGAACGGCCTGGCGCCGATCCGCGCGTTCATCTCGATGGCATCGGTGTAGCGGTGGATCGCCTCGTCAACCCGGCCGGTGGCCAGGGCAAGGTCGCCGATCGGCAACTGCACCGAGCCGATGGAGAAAACTATGCCGGAGCCGTCGCCCGTGTACGTGGCCGCGCCGCGGGACAGTTCCGTGTACACGCGGTCGGCGGTTTCGGTGTCGTCGAGCATCACCGCGGCGGTCCCGATCTGGACGAGCAGCGCGGCCCAGCGCGGGCCGACCTCGATAGCGCCCGGCATGTACCGGAACTCCTCGAACGTGGCGCGCGCCAGATCGCGTTCGCCGAGCAGCGCATAGGTAAGCGGGATGAAGATCCGAACCAGCGGGATCCCGGGCACCTGCCGCATCATGGCCAGCGTGGCTTCCCCCGCCTCGCGGTCGGTGGTGCCGCGCAGCAGCGCGAGCTGGTTGAGAAACGCGTAGTACATGCCGGTCGTGCTGACCGCGCCGATCCGTGCGGCGACCGCGCGGGCGGCCTCGTTGTGTGCGACCGCCGCGTCCAGTTCGCCGACCAGCGCGGCCCGGGTCGCCCGCAGCCGGTACAGGTGCCACCACGCGAGGCCGTATTTGCGGTAGGCCGCGAACTGCTCGATGCAGCCGAGTTCGTAATCGACGGCGGCGAGGTCCCCCGCCTGGAACGCCGCGTCGACCAGCCAGACGTGTCCCCACAGTTCGGCCAGCGGCTGGCGGGCCTGGTGGGCGACCTGGCAGGCCCGGGTCGCGAGCTCGCGCCGTTCGGCCAGAAACTGCGGTGCGGAAAGGGACAGGTGCCGGGCGTGAATGCCGTCGAGCAGCGCATCGGGGTCATCGCTGCGCTCGGCGAGCGCGAGGGCTTCCGCGGAAAGCTCCCGCGCCCGGTTGCCGGCGTCCGTTTCCGCCGCGGCGATCGCCTGCCGGGAACGCAGCCGCGCGCGCAGGGCGGTGTCCCCGGCCGGCACGGCACGGATCGCTTTGGCGCACAACGCGTCAACGGCCGCGGTCGTAGCGGGATCGCCCATCCCGGTGATGACCAGAGCGGCCGCCGCGAGGATATCCGGGCGGCCGGCGTCCTCAGCGAGCCGGGCCGCTGCCTGGCAGTGCGTGAGACTCGCCTCGATGTGGCCGGCGACGAATTCAGCGCGCGCCACGCCGACGGTCAGCTCGGCGCGCAGACCCGCCCCGGCGGCGCCGGCCTGCGTGACGTCCGCCTCAGCGGCGTGCAGCGCGAGCACGCTGAACCGGGCCGCCTCGTCGTAGGCGAGTGATGCCGTCGCTGACCGGGCCGCCTCGCGGGCCCACCGCAGGCAGTGCGCCGCCCAGCCCGGGCCGCCGGACCGCTGCCAGTGGCCTGCTATCTGCCCAGCGAGGGCCTCGCCTCGCCCGGACCGCTCCAGCGCACGGGCGGCCTGCTCGTGCAGTGCCATCCGCCGTGACGGGGCCAGTTCGTCATACACCGCGTCCCGGATGAGGGCGTGCCCGAACGACAGCACGGCGATGTCTGGAGTGGACCGCAGGATGCCCTGCGCGGCAGCCTGGTCGAGCAGGGCTCCGGCCTCCGCCATGGAAAGCCCGCTGACCTCGGTCAGCACCGGCGGATCGATCCGTTCACCGAGCACGCTCGCCGCGTCCAGCAGTTCCCGCGCCGGCTCACCCAGCCGGCCCAGCTGGGCCAGAACCAGCTGCCGCAGTTCAGGAAACCCGCTCAGCCCATCGTCGATGGCGGACGCGCCACGCTCCACGAGCATCCGAACGAAAAGTGGATTGCCGCCGGTACCCATCCACAGCCGGTCCGCCAGCAGGTCCAGGTCGCCCGCAGTCTCCAGCCGCCGCAGCCATTGCGCGATGTCGGGCCGCGACAGCCCGGTGAGCCGAATCGGCCGGGTGCTGTCGGTGCGCAGCAGCGCGGGCAGCAGATCGGCCAGCGGCGCGCCGGTGGTTTCCCGGAACGTCGCGACGACCAGTAGCCGGGTGGGCGCGAGTTCGCCCGCCAGGTGCCGAAGCAGCAGCAGCGAGGTCCGGTCGGCCCACTGCAGGTCTTCCAGGGCTACCAGCAGTCCAGGCTCCGCCGCGGCACCGGCGAGCGCCTGGCAGGCCGCGGTGAACATCTCGAACCGCGCGGACGCGGAATCCGCGGCAGCGGCGGGGGACCCGCCGGCGGCGCCGGCCGCACCGTCCAGCACACCGGCCAGAGCCGGGACCGACCTGCCCACCTCGCGCCATGGCCACAGCGGCGGCATGCCCGGGTCGTCGATCGCGCCACCGGCCGCCACCGGCACGTCATACTCGCCGGCCATGCCCAAGACCGCCGAGACGAGGCGGGTCTTGCCGATCCCCGGTTCACCGCTGACCAGCACCAGCCGCCCGGCACCGCCGGACGCGGCGACCAGTGCGGCGCGCAGCTGCGCCAGCTCATGACTCCGCCCGACGATCGGTACCCCCATGGCCAGCAGTATCACCGAGCACGCGATTACGTACCAGCGATACGTGGTGGCACTGATCCGGCCGGGCCCGGCGGACGGCAGATTCGCCGGTACCAGCCCATCAGCAACCTGGCAGGAGACTCACGATGTACGCACAACTCACCTACTTCGACGGCCCGCGCACGCCGCAGCAGGTCGCCGCCGCCGAGTTCAGCGCCCGGGAACGGATCGTGCCCGCGGTCAGCAAGCTCGGCCACAGCTTTCGCGTCTACGTGCTGCGGCGCCACGACGGATCGCAGGTCGTCGTGTCGATCGCCGACAGCGAGCAGGCTCTGCTCGACGCGCAGAAAGCGATCATGAGCACTGACCTGCTGCCCGGCGAGGACCCCGCGCTGCTGCCCGGCCCGGACCGGATCGAGCGGTATCCGGTGCTCGACGTCCACGACATCAACCCGCCCAGCGAGATGGGGAGCTGACCGTGACCACCACATCGCCCGTAGAACTGGCCGCCGGCCGCTGGACGGTTGATCCCGCGCGGAGCACCGTGGCCTTCCAGGTCGGCAACCTCGGCCGCACCGTCACCGGGACCGTGCCGGTCACCGAGGGCACCGTGGACATCGACCGCCACGGCCAGCCCACCGCGATCGTGGGCTCACTCGACCTCGGCGCCATCGACACCGGCAACGCCCGCCGGGACACCGACCTTCGCAAGCCGAGGCTCCTCGATCTGGACCGCTATCCGGCTATGACCTTCGCCGCCGGCACGATCACCGCCTCGCCGGGCGGCTGGCGGGTCACAGGTCAGCTCACCGCACGCGGCACCAGCGTCCGCCTGGCCGGCGACGTGGACGTATCCGGGCAGGACCGGTCCGCGACCGTGACCGCGCACACCCGGCTGGACCGCCGTGCCCTGGGCATCCGGGCGCCGAGAATCATCATCGGTCACCAGATCGATATCACCGTCACGGCGGTGATTAGCCTTACGACCCCACAGTAGGCGGACGTGTCCCGGCCGCGTGCGACTCGGGCACGGGGCCGGGACACCACCGCTGAGCTGATCAGAGAGTCAGCAGACAGGACCCGGGAGCATCAATGCTGCCGGGTACCCGCGCTTACCGGCTGTCCCGCCTGGCCTGCTGGCGGGCACCCACGGCGCGGGTGCTGGCCCGGCGCTTCGCCATGACGGGCGAGCGCGGCGCACGGTCACTCGCGGGTTCCTGGCCGGCTGCCGGGCCCTTCCGGCCGGCGGCAGGTACCGCTCCCGGTGCACCCGGACCTTGGTCTTGCTTGACGGCCCTGGCGGCCGTTATCCGCTCGGCCCGCAGCTCTGCCGCCGACTGCCGGGCCAGAGCCGCGACCCGGCGGCTCACCTTGGACAGGGTCTCTTCGAACGCCTCAGCTTTCATGGCGGCTCGCTGGTTTTCCGGCCGCGCTTTGCCGCGCCCGCCATGTTCGGCGACTGCGGCACTGGCGGCCCGGCGGTACTGGCCGACATGTTTGTTTCGCGCCCGCCTGATCCGGGCTTCTAGCTCGAGGGCCGCATCCTCGTCCAGCGTGGCGAGCTCAGCCCGCCCGGTCTGGGCAACCAGCAACCGCTCGGCGTCATTGAGGACCGCCAGCAAGGATGCATTCATCTCCGTCCACCATCCCGCCTGGGAGGTCCGGCGTGATCAAACCTTCCCGGACAGGTGCCGGTCCGAACCTGTAGAGACGCCAAGTGCCGTAGCGGCCGCCCTGGATTCGCCGCCACGACGAGTGTGCCTAAGGTGCCTTTGTGGCAGTGACCGAGATCGGCTTCTCCGATGGTGCTGGCGTTCCGAACCTGAACGTCGCGTGGATTCACGGATCAGAGGCCGCCAAGTACAACACCGATCCCGACATCCAGGTCCACGCCTGCGATGAGCACACCTATATCCTGCGGCAGAACAAGGCGGTCCATTACGAGGCGCCGTTCATGTTCCTCCTCTTCGGCGGCACCAGAGCCCTCCTTCTCGACACCGGTGCCACCGCGAGCCCTCAGTTCTTCCCGCTGCGCCGCACCGTCGATTCGATCATCGGCGGCTGGCTGGTCAGTCATCCACATCCGGATGACTACGGGCTGCTGGTCCTGCATACGCACGCGCACGGTGACCACATCGCGGCTGACGGCCAGTTCACCGGGCGGCCCAGCACCGTCGTCGTCGGCGCGGCACGGGATGCGGCGTGGCCGTACTTCGGCTTCGCCGACGAGCCCGAGCCCGAGTCCGTGGCCGAGATCGACCTCGGCGGCCGCGTTATCGACTGCCTCGCCACACCTGGGCACCACCAGGCGGCGGTCACCTTCTACGACCGTTACACGAGGATCCTGTTCACCGGCGACACCATCTACCCGGGACGCCTGTACGTCCAGGACTGGGCGGCCTTCGTACGCTCGATCGACCGGCTCGCCGAATGGTGCGCCCGGCGGCCGGTGGGCTACCTGCTTGGCTGCCATATCGAGATGAGCAGAACGCCGGGCGTGGATTATCCGGTCGGGTGGACCTATCAGCCGGACGAGACACCCCTGCAGCTGACGACGGACCATCTCGTGCAGCTCCAGAGCAAGCTCAAGGCCCACTCCCGCCAGCCGGGCCGGTACGTCCTGCCCGAGATGATCATCACGCCGGAGGACTAGCTCCCCGGGCTGCGGGGCCTGCCGGTGTACCGGTTGCATCGCCAGTGGTTATTCCGTGTTGGTTCGCGGCTGGTTACCATGCCGATCATGGACGCCAAGCCGGGGGGCGTGGCGGCCATATGGTGAGGTCACCCGATAGGCAGTGGTGCGCCGCCGGGTCGCCGGTGCGCGTCGAGGAGGGTTACCGACAGTTCCGGGTTCTCGACGTGGGCGTTGTGGCCGAGGCCGGGGAGCGTGACCGCTGGGGCGCCCAGCCGGGCTAGCT
>Ga0210383_10002268_pt1 | contig 17415 bp, 20 predicted proteins | sample IncBWC14OmetaG_FD_160072 | JGI IMG/M metagenome (GOLD analysis project Ga0210383, IMG submission 160072) | Forest soil microbial communities from Barre Woods Harvard Forest LTER site, Petersham, Massachusetts, United States - Inc-BW-C-14-O ...
TGCATGAAGCTGAGCGCCCCGATAGCCAGCAATCCCCAGCGTAGACCCCAGCTCTTATATAGCCGGCTTTCACGCGGCGCGTAAAACGTCGCCATCAGCAGGGTAGCCAGCACCAGGGCGCCGCCATCGCCGAAGAAAACGATCAGCGCTTCCGCGGGCAAAGACAACGCGACCAGTTGCAGGAGGAGCAACGCAGCGGCGGCGAGAAACCATCCCTGACGTTCCGTCCTCCACGCCAGAAATCCGGCAAAGCCAATGACGGTCGTTACCAGCAGAACGATCAACCAGGAGCGTTCTTGGCCGTGCGGGGTAACCCAGAGCAGCGGGACGGCCCAGCGGCCGGTGAGCCACGCGGTGATGGCATGCCCGCTTTCGTGCAGCACCATGGCCAGCATGGCTGCCGCCATGCGCAGGTCCGTGCCGGCAACGAGGCGCGCCAGAAGCAAGGCCAATGGAAGCGCGAGGATGCGGCACTTCAGCTCGGTCCGGGCATCGGTGCGGCTAAGGGCGTCGTTGGCAGCGGCAGCAGGCCCGGCCAGTGCGGGCGGAGCCGACACGGCCACCGCGACGTCCGGATTAGCCTGGTTCGCGGCGCTTTCCAGCGCCGCGTGGTAGCGCGAGAAAACGATTCCGCACTTCAGACACTCGGTGGTCTGCAACGGATGATCGAATTGGCATTTGGGGCAGCGCATTCGGGAGTGGCCCAATTCCATTGTAGGAGGGCATCTCGGTGCGTCTACCGGCGTCGGCGGCGTGCTGCCGAAACAGGTATTGGCGTTCAGGAAAGGCTTTGGCGGGGAGCGGTGGTGATGGCGGTGTTTGGGTTGATTTTGGGATTTGGGCGGAAGCGGAGGAAAATTTGTTCGGGGATCATGACGCACGGAGCGGCTGGTGCGGAAAAGAGCGGCCGCACAACGCGGACGCGAAAGGGCAGGCCACTAAGCCCACCATTTAATCCCCAACCCAGGACCCACGTTCAAAAGATGAACGTGGGGCACCCCGTCGGAATTCTCTGCTCCACCCGCCAATGGACATGCGAAAGATGCTGGGAATATGAATCCCGCGCGGACAAAGGCGCTTTACCGTTCGGCGCCGAGGCGCCGGAGGCGTCAACGGGTAACCTTCAGTGCCGTACATCAGCCGGTAGAAATGCGAATCGTGCAAGTGGGCCACAGTTTAGTGATCATGGTCGTTGTGTCCAAACCACTTGCTCTGTATCACTCTTAGGAGCTCGTCCAATGAGCACGGCTAACTTCGACTCATCCGGCAGATAGCCTAAGCCTTCTATTATGGCTGTAGTGTTAGCGGGATCGCGCAAGTAGCGGTCCTAGTCACGACTTGGTTGACCGCGCGATGTACCTTGGCCGTGAACCCCAATGCCGTCCTTTTTGTAGCGTGTTTTCGTCGGGGCCCTTCAGTTCGAGCAGTTCTATTTTCTTGTCGTCCCAAGGTCCCAAGATAGGAGAAAAGGAAAAATCCGCCGTGCTTCGCCAATGTACGCTCACTCTCTGCCGCCGCTGGTATGTAGTAGATTCTGTCATGTGTCCTGGCGAAACACGGCGGTCCGACGGCAAAATGGTTCCGTCGCGATTCCTCAAAAACCGCTGTTTTCGAGAGAAAAATGCTCGTTGCGCCCGTAGCTCAGTTGGATAGAGCGTCTGCCTTCGAAGCGGCCGGGCGCCGTGCCCTTCGGTTCTAAGACGCGCGCTTTCAGCTCTTCTTCAACTCAATGCCGCCGTTCGTCGTAGCGACCTTCAATTCTCTTCCCCCGCCGCCCACCGTCCCGGAGAGCGTCTTCGGCCCAAATGTTCCCTGAACAGTAATCGGAAAGTCCGAGCGAATCCCGCCATTGGTGGTGACCGCATCCACCTTGAATTCCGCGGAAGCCGGCATCGTCACGTCCACACTGCCATTAGTGGTCACGAGCTCCAACTCACCGCTCCACTTGGCATTGCCCATGGCCACGCGCAGGCCACCGTTGGTGGTTCTCGCCGAAGCCCACTCGCTGGTCGAGACTTCCACATTGCCGTTCGTCGTGGCCGCCTCCACCACGCTCTCGAGGTTCACGCACTGAACCCCGCCATTGGTGGTCAGCGCATGGAAGCGCACGCCGTGCGGCACTTGCACGTCAAAGTTGATCTTCGCGCGATGCCCGCGCCACCAGTTGCCGGACTCCGACGACACGCCGCCGCGGTGGCAGCGCCCCGGCGCCTTATCTTTGGCGTATACGGCGCAAACCGTGACACCATCCGCGTACTCGACGACCTCGATAAACAGTTCGTGGTCGTCGCTGCCCCCGCGCACGCCTGCGACACGCGCCGCATCCCCGGAAGCGCGGTTCGCGCCAATCTCTCCATTGGTGTTGACGACTTCCAGCGTCTGCCCGGCCTTCAGGTTCCCTTGCCAACGAAAATCGCCGGGCTCGAAGACCGTCCGCTTTTCTCCCTGTGCCCGCGCGGGCGTACCCGCCGCCAGGACAAACATCGCGATGCAGACCGCTGCCGGAAGCGAGCCCTGTAGTAAAGTTTTGCCCTTCTTCATGATGCCACCCTCCCTGACGGTTGTCTGACGCTTGAACCGCCCCGCCCGTCTCATGGTGTACCGAATATACGGAGTTCGACCCACTTTGGTTCCCAAGACGTTTTGCGCTCCTCAATCGCGCATACTTAGGAAACGTGGGCAGAGACGGGATGTTTCCGAATCATTTTGCCTGGAACTGTGGCTGGGTTCGAGCAACGGTCATCCGACGTGAAGAAGAGGTTCCGCTGGTCCGCTTCGATCAGAAGGTGAAACGACCACTGTCGGAGCAAAGTTGGCTGTTGTAGTTATAGGGGACGCCGCGGCCATGAGAAATGGCGATGGCCAGACCGTCGCTCACGTAGGAATACGCAACTCCGGCAAAAGCGTCGAAACGCTTGGTGAAGTGATGATTCAAATAGAACGACACCTCGTTGAATCGGAACTTACAAGCGGAATCCCGGATGCTAATAGGAAACTCAAGATTCAGGCCTGAACTGTTGTTTCATGTCTTTCAAGAACTCGCCAGCAGACGTTGGCGATGTTGCACACGGCAACGGGCGAGATGATTTGCGACTCTCGGGATGATCAGCAGAGCGCGCGTAGATTGTTCCGGAAGCGATCTAAATCGCCATTGCGCAGAAGGGCCTCGACTGTGGTGTGGGTACTCCTCCAGACTGGAACGGCGCGTGCGAGCAACCTTCGCCCCTTTGCCGTCAGGGTTAACAGACGGCCGCGACCGTCCGCAGGGTCTGTCGTGATCTTGAGCAGGCCGCGGCGTCGCAAGGGCTTGAGAGCGGCCGTCAAGGTAGTCCGATCCATCGCAAGTAGCAAGGCCACTGCCGCCATGCCTGGTGGTTTCGGACGGTTTAGAGACATCATTAGCGAGAATTGTCCGTTCGTCAGACCGAGTGGGCGCATCGCCTCATCGAAGCGCCGTGCCAGCGCTCTTGCCGCTCGCTGTACGTGAAGACAGAGACAGGAATCGCGGACTTGGAGCGTTGTCTCAAAGTTAGGCTTCGCAACAGTGACCATAGACAAATAATATGGATATCAATGTATCTTGCCAAGAGGCTTCAACGCATGGTACGTTGATATCAATATATATTTCCAACCGTGACGATTCATTTTGAACGGCAAGCGCGGCGGTTGCGGGCAATGGTGTTGTTGGAGGAAAAGCAGGGTCATCGCGCATCGATGCCAATGGTCTTCAGAATCAGGAGAAGTCATGGAACGAGAAAGAGTGAGGACGAGCGCATTAATGGGCATCGCTCTGGCCATCATGTTCGGTGCGGCGTGGGGAGCAAAAGCTCAAGACACCAAAATACCGTATCCTAGCATGGCTCCGCTCGAGCAATACCTGATGCCGGATCGGAACGAGGAGATAAAGCTGGCGCGGAGTGCTGCGCCCGACTCTATCTCAGGCGATGCCGAGGTCTTGGTCCTCGGACGACATGGCTACGAAACGGCGATCAAAGGCAAGAACGGTTTCGTGTGCGTCGTAGAGCGATCATGGATGTCTCCATTTGACTTCCCGGAGTTCTGGAACCCCAAGATGCGAGGTCCGATCTGTTTCAATCCGCCGGCGGTGCGATCCATCTTGCCACTCACTATCAAGAGGACCGAGTTGGTATTGGCTGGACTGTTCAAAGCTCAGATTATCGATGGTATCAAGGCATTCGAGAAGAGAGAACTGCCAGCCCTGGAACCGGGCGCAATGTGCTACATGATGTCGAGCCAAGGGTACCTAAATGACTCCGCCGGGCATTGGCTTCCGCATTTGATGTTTTACATCCCCCTAACAGATCCCAAGGTTTGGGGTGCGGATCTGCCTGGCTCCCCGGTTATGTTGAATCCACAATTTCAGGGCGCCCCGGAGCCAATAACCGAGTTCATGATTCCAGTCGGCCATTGGTCGGACGGGACGGCTGCTACTCCCAAGGATGAGCGCTGACGTTTTACTTTGTACGAGTCGTGGCCATGTGAAGAAAGTTCGTCGGAGCCAGCCGGCGATGGGAAGATCACAGGAGTTGTCGTTTTTTCTGAAGGCAGGCAGCACGAAACCCACTATTCAGCAGCTTTGGCAAGGTATGCCCAACACACCGGGCAAGAGCAGGAGGTCGTCGGAGTCAAGGTAATCCCGGCAGCCTCCTGTCACCCCTAAGTCACGCAGGTGCCGCTTCTCGCCAAGTTAACAAAACCTGGCAAGCTTAAGCACCAAATTGCATTTCGAATTTCTTCTAAGTCCTTCTGATAAACGCTAGCGATTTATCGGACGCGCGTTCCCCCGAAACCTAAAATTGGGCAGGATGTTCCGCGCGCGTTCGATAAACCTCTAACGTTTCTGGCCAGTGACGGGCACTTTTCCGAGTCCGCAACTCACCAGAACCTGGCGGGCACTGCTAAGAAGTTTACGTGCTGTATTTGTATTGAACTGCGCGGCGTAATGACTCTGTGTGAGCATGCTTTCTACGCGCTTCTTGTCTCCCGGAATCTTTTCGGTGCGCCCTTGTAGATGATGCCGGGGAGATTCGCCAGTATCAGATGCCTCTCTCTCCACCTCTGAAAAGCGCGACGCCTTTTTGAGTCCGTCGCGCTTTTCCACTTACCAAACGCAACAGTACGCGCAGACCAGGCGATTTAATGCTTTGCTCGCTAACCAAACTGATCGGGCTGAAGTTGAGATCCAGACTATTTGGGCGTTTCACTCTAGTTCGCGTCGTCCTGCACGGACTTCGTCGTAGCCCGGTTGCTAATCATCGACTTGGTGGCGAGGCCGCACGCAGTGGGGGGATTTGTCATTTGCTTGGCGAATACACGGTAGCTCGGCCCTCCCGGCCGCAAAGTTGACCAGTATCCAGAAGAGGTCAGCAAAGGTTTGTGCTGGACGATGATCTGGTTGACCAGGATCTTCACTCCACATTCGAGATTGTTCTTCGGCTGGAGAATCGTTTTGGCCGGATCGTTCACCTTTAGCTGACGGTCCACTTGCCAATTGAAATCGCATCCGTAACGCTCTTGATCTGCATATGCAAGCTGCAACAGTCCTTCGCTACGCATAGCCATCCCGCTCACTTCATCGCGTTTCGTGCCTTCCGGATTGCTGTGCCGGACGGTTGTGTTTGGATTCAGGCCGGCTTCAGCGCCCGCAAGTGCCTGAAAAAAGTAAGCCCAAAATGTGCGTTTGTCGGTTTCAGCCATCTCGTAAAATCGCGGGCAGAATCGCCGGACACCCTGGGGGACCTGCGAGGAAAGCAATTCCTGCGGCAAGGCCTTCTCGATGATCTGATCCCATTGTGGATTCCAGGGCCTTCCGCCAAGTTCGACCTTTTTCTCGTCGATAGGGGTCGGCGGGGCTGGCTTGGTGGCCTGCACGTGCAGTGATGTGGCCATTCCGATGAAAAATACGAGACTCACGATGAACGATGTTTTCAGAGCTGAGATACTCGTGTTTGCCGGCACATAAGTCGGAATTGTTCTAGTTGCCATGGCTCCAGGGTGGCAGAACCATCTCCGTCCAGGCTGTCCAATTTGGGTCACTCGAACAATGTATGGCCGCCAGGAGCAGGTGGACGCCTTTGGGGGCTTCATTGCATTTGCGAAGGAGGTGTTGACTAAATGCCAATGGAAAGGCTACCGGAATGAAAGTCGAGAGAATGCCCGAAATCTTGAACGTTAGCATTCTAGATCTAAGCCGTTGCCAAGTCCCGATTAACGCCGATCTCGTCAATGTGAATTCCGCGAAGCGAGCGAGAAGTCCCGTTTTGGGAAATCACGGTGGACCTAACTATCTTCGGTCTACTCGTGGACATAGCAAAGAGGAATCCGTTCAATTTCCTGTGTGGTAGTGTTGATGACGAGCCGGTTGGAGCACGTCATCACGGTGGCAGTGCTACTCGGCAGAAAGCAAAGCGGCCCAGAAGGCACAGTGATGTGCCGTGGCGAAATCGGTTTCCTGCGCCAGCGAAGGCGGAATGAGCGATTGGAAATTGCCGGCGATGGGGTTGAATTCTTGCCAGAGGGGCACGCTCGAACTATTGGGGGTTCCAAATTTAGCGAAGTTGGTCCAATAGTGCTGCATGGCGCTCGAGAGTTGCAGTTGCTGGGCGCTGAGCGGAGGCCGCGGCACAGTGACGGGCAGCGTGAAGAGATATTGCAGCTCGGAAGCGTGGGCCGCGGCGTACGGGAACGAAACCGGAGGCAGAAAATCCTGCGGCGCGTTCTCGTCCTTGAACTCATAGGTGGAGAGCGGAACGAACTGAGACATCGAGAGGTCGGCGCCCAAGGCCGGACAGGCGAAAACGACGTCCGTGCCAGCCGTGGCGAAAGCAATATCCGCGGAAGGAAAACTGGCGAGGGAATACTGCGCGGCGACCAGCGGAGCCGCGGGTCCGACCAGGGTAGTGAGGGCTGCTTCGTACGCGGCCTCATTGTTGGCGATGGGCCCGGCGGCGGTGAGATCGAAATCAAGCGCGGTGAAGAGCCGCCATTCATCGTGATTGCTGCCCTGGATCACCGGCACATGGTGGAATTGGCCGGTGGCGAGCGCGGTATTCAGAGAGAGCGGGAAAAACTCTCCATCGATGTTGGGCGTGTATCCAGCAAAATTTTCGTTGGCCAGGATGGTGGTGACGGGAAGCGCACGCAGGCAGGTCGCGGTCTGAGCGCTGCAGCCCGTTGCAGTGGCGAATGCCTTGCCGGCAGCCTCAGCGGCGTCAAGGGTTTGCGTGTTCAGCGCGTAAGCGCCGCTTTCGATGATGGCTTTGTGAAAGAGGCCTTCCGAGGAAGGCGAGGCGAGCTGCGAGAAGACGCTGAGGCCCCCGGCAGATTCGCCGAAGATAGTCACGTTCCGCGGATCGCCGCCGAAGAACCAAATGTTGTCGCGGACCCAGCGGAGAGCGAGCTGCTGGTCCATGAGGCCGTAGTCACCGGCGGAATTGGAATCGCTATCGCGGTCGCGATCCGGATCTGTGTTTGCCCCGGCAAAGGCGGGATGGGCGAGAAAGCCGAGAGCACCGAGACGGTAATTGATGGTCACGACGATGACCCCGTCCTGAACCAGGGCGGTGGGATCGTAGTCGTTGCTTTCACCAAAGACGAGGGCGCCGCCATGGATCCAAACCATCACCGAGCGCGGGCGGAAGAAATCGTTGGAGTCCGGAGTGAAAACATTCAGGAAGAGGCAATCCTCCGTAACGGACGCGATACCGAAAGGCGAGGGTGGCTGCGGGCAGTGGTTAGCAAACTGCGTGGCCTCGAGCGGCGCGAACCATGGAGCGTGAGGAACCGGCGGGCTCCAGCGCAGATTGCCCACCGGAGGCGCGGCGTAAGGAATGCCGAGGAACTCACGGAAGCCGGCCGAAGTGACGGAGCCGCGGACGGAACCGCTGAAGGTGAAGACCAAAGGTGAGTGTTCCTGCGCGTGGACGATGAGAGGCATGGAACAAGAAGCGATGAGGGCGAAGAGAACTGCTGAAAGCAAGGCGAGTTGATGCGTATGACGAGATTTCATGGTTTCCCCTCTGACCGGGAACCGCTGCTTCCGGAGATTACGAGGGTTCCCCCAATTTCCCGTCGACCCCACGTTGGGCGGGACGGAATTGTAAGTGTCTATATCATTAGTTTGTTACTGTCAATAAAAAGATTTCATGCTGGAATTCTGCGGAAACGACCGTGCGGCATGCTTCCAGTCCCGCTTTCGAATACCAGTTGTATATAATCCGTGCGCCTGAGGAGCATTTATGGAGATCCACTGCGTCGTGACCGGACAGAACGAAACCGGGAAGTCGGTGATTGTGCGCAACACACCCGTTCAGCCAATATGCCTCGCTCTATTTCCGGGGTACGAGTTTCATCGAGTGTGGGGAAGCGATTCCGTTCCTGGACTTCCGTCGGACGGCACGCTACCGCGACAACCTCGCTACTTCCCCCCAAAGAATGGTTTCCGCTTCGGTTTTTTCACGATACCGCCGGAAACGAGGACGAGGGTTGACGGCCGCATCAACACAGCTTCCGCGATCGAAGAGATTCAACAAAGGTTGCCGGGGATGCTGGAGGTCTTGGAACGCGATCATCCGGGTATGCACACAACCGACACGGTGGACTTCGATGTGGTTGTCTCGGGCGAGGTGTATCTGGAATTGGATGACGAAGCTGAAGTGCTTCTCAAAGCGGGTGATTGCGTGATTCAGAACGGAACGCGCCACGCCTGGCACAATCGGTCTTCAGAAAAATGCTTGATCGCCGTCACGTTGCTGGGCGCCGAACGCAAACGGTAACCTGTCCGCAAATTGGCGTCATTCGCGTCCGGGCTTCTGATCTTCTGCGGAATTCCTAACCCGGTCGCCCCGCGGTCTAGTGCACGCCGATTCTGGGCATGAGCTGGATAAAGCGGGGATCAGAGCCGAGCGGGTCGGGTCGGCCATGGGGTCGGCGCGGAGATAGAGAAGGCGATCATTGCGCTCCTTGTAACCGCGATCCAGCCGATCGAGGGCCGCGCTGTTTTCCCCGAGGCCCATGCGGTTAGCGGACATGTCCGCTCAGTAGACCGACCATGTACCCGGATGTGTATGAATGACGGCTGTGTCTTGCTGATCTCGGGAGACACTTGGCGCACTTCGGCAGGCCCTTCAACAGGGCCCGACTGCGGTCCAAGACAAAGTGCCTGTCTCGGGATTTCAGGTCGCACCAAGCAGGCCCGCCAGCAGTTCGTGCTTGGGGGTCGAAAATGGATTCGTGACCGTGACCCCCTTCCACGTGAAGCCCTCCTGCAAGTCTTCCGACAGAAGAAGGCGGCATCCTGCCTCCCCGGCCGCAGAGAGAATCACCGAGTCCCAGATACCGAGCTGATGATCGGTTGCGAGATCCGCCGCGGCGACCATCACTTCTGCGGAAGTCTCGATCAGTGGATAAGAGTCCCGCCAACTGAGAATCGCGCTGCGCGCTTTTGCCGGCGCTCTTCCCGCCTTTCGCACTAGCAAGTTAAACAGCTCCCCCAGCGTTTGCACAGGCAACAGCACCGCGCCTTCCGGTAAGTTCTGCACCAACTCTAGTGCCGTCCGCTTCATGCTGTCGCCATTTACCCCTTCGGCGTATGCCAGAATGTTCGTGTCAAGTGCTACCCTCACGATTTATCCTCGTAAAGCTCATCTCGGCTCCAACGGCCGATCGTGACCACAGGCTGAGATCGCAATCTTTTCAGGAGGGCAACTCGAGCACCACGCGCCACATCGTCTCTCTCGACAGGCACAATCTTAGCCACGGCTTTGCCGTGCGAAGTCACCACATAGCTGTGCCCTTCGCGGACCGCGCGGAGTAGCTTGGAGAAATTACGGTTTGCATCAGCGGCAGAAACAGCCTTTTCCATGATCGCTCCATAATGTAGTGATATTGCCTACAATATCAGAAAGGCGCACTGAGAGCGATAGACGTCGCTCACGGGTAGTTGACCGTGCAAAATATGAAGTGCGCGACTCCCTGTTTGTGGCTCTGTACTGCTTGTCTTCCGATTCGCAGAATAACCCACGACCGCGAATCGCTGCCGGTCATTCCATTTTGACTAGCGTTTACCAAGACTAGTCGGAAAAGAGCTCGCATCACGAGTCACAATGCGCGGTCATTTTCATTCTCTGGAAGAGATGCGAACCTGCTTTCTCTTTCTGCTTTCCCTTACAACTTCGACGGCTGCTTTTCCGCAGGAGTCAACGCAAAAAGTCCAAAAGCCCTAGCCAGGGGAATCGTGAGGAATCTTTGGCGAAATAACAATTCGCCAGGCACAGGTACATGAGTGTCCACAACGGAACAGACACGAATCTTCGCCGCGTCTAGCATCCTGCTGAGGTGTTCACATGCAACCTCAAACGAAGAAAAAGGTGGCCCGAGCAGACAGAATCGAGGGGTCTATCGTTCTATATCGCTCGGCAGCGAGAAGTCAGTTCAAAGCACAAAGGCCGCTCAGCCGTGGCGAGCCGTGGTGGAATATGGTCTTCGGGGTCCCGCTCTTTCTACGGACATTGCTTCGTCTTGTTTTTGTCTGTCCTCACCGGCATAAAGGTCCTCCGGTAACGCTGCGCGAGTCAATCCCATCCAACCTTTCCGGATGCCGACCTGTCTGTGGGCGAGGAAGCTACATCACTTGTTTGGATTGCGGTCAAAAATTCGCTTACAACCACAGGACCGGCCACTTGGTAGATTTCTGGGGCGTCCATGACGCAGAAGCACTGGCAGGAGTTCGTCGGAGACTTGAGGGATGGGCTCTCCGAGGTCTCGCTGCAAGAGGCGAAGGTGTTCCGCGCCTGATCGTGGAAGAAGCCGCTTCCGAACTTGGAAGGAACGAGGCGTACGTCGCACAACGCCAGGCCGCCGACAGCGCCAAGGCGGAACCGGTCTTTGCCCCTGACACGGCGGACTCCATGCGATCAATTATTGTAAATGGCTCGGCGCGCCCGTTCGCAGCGGAAGGAGTCTTGCTCTCGATTTCTTTGGCAAAATGGCGGCGCGGTGCCTTTGCAGTTCTTCGAAAAATTGGCCAATCGGCCTTTCCGACCCGGCTATTGCTGCGGCGTTGCTGGTTTGATTTCAAACGCGATTGGAGTGCCATGATCGACGCTATGGCGTTGCCGAAGATGAAAAGCTCCTTTCTCCGTTGGCTACACCAGCCTATTCGTCCCCTCGAATCCCGTCGCGACCTCCATCAATAGAAAAACTCAGGCGAAGGCAGCATGGCATGGCGCGGGCTGACCGAGGCGACATGACACTCCGGCGGGGTGGTAGGGACAGCACGGTGACAAGGACATATTAAGTAACTGGAGAAAGCTTCCTCGCCCCAGAGAGAAATACTTTGGAGCAGGTCCGACCTATAACCGCTGAACCGGGAAAAGGAAGGAAGGGGAGAAGGTGGCGGAAGGGTTTGCAGTAGCGATGAAACTGGGGTAACTCCCAGGGAGCGAAGGGACCCAGCTGTTTCGTAATTCCTCTGGCAATGATGGGAGGCAGGGGCGTCTGATAAACACGCTCGGCAATCTGCAAGACCTGAGCCGGAAGATATACAGGAAGAGGAAGACGGAAGTGATTGGCGGGTGTGGAGTAGATGCTGGTGAAATATCAGGATCGAAAGTGCCTCCAATCGGCTACGTCCCATAAGTCTTTTTGCGAAGCGAGCGGGAGAGCGGAGTGCGGGAAATCCGCATGCTCCGTTCGATGTGGCGGGGAATGGAAACCAGCTTACGATTCGATTAGTGAGGCACTCTCAGAGGAAACGGAGAGCAAGGATAGATCGAACCTAAGGAGCATGGCGCCATTCCTCGACCCTACCAACCCCCCTGGAGGCCTCCTATGCCGCCTCGCGAAATCGCTAAGTCATTCAGAGCAAATGGAAATGGTTGGTAGAGGCGGTGGGGATCGAACTAAAAACGCGATTGAAACCGTGTAAGTTATTGATTACACATAACGCGAAAAGTGCCAAAACCCCTAGATTTGCCGAAGCGAGGTACACGCCGGGTACACGGCCGTTCAAAAACTCTCGGCGGCTCAACGTGCTGAGAAGCCCATCTCCAGACTCCCCCCACCAGCTCTCTACGGATTCAAACTTTCCTACCACCTCGTTTCCAATCAAAACGACAAGTTGACCGGTAGCGGTAAACGCAGCGACGGTCCCCTCGACTCTCTTAACACTCGGGTCACCTAAGAGTTTTATGCAGAAAATTGCTGTCGGCTCACGCGGTGGTCGAGCTGGTGGAAGAGCAGGCAACAACTGGTTGGGGTCAGGGCCTTTAGACCTTGCATTAAGAGAGGAAGAAAGCCCTTAAAATCAGGGGCCAGTTGGTCAAGCCATTCTGTTTGCTTCCGGCTATCCGCCTTCGTCTCAAAAACAACCGTGTGCTGGACTTCAACGCCCGGGAACATCCCCACTTCGACCACGGCTACGCTGTCACCAGCTACAGTTCCCAAGGCCTGACCGCCGATCGAGCCCTTATCAACATCGATACAACAATGAGCACGAATCTGGTCAATTCACGGTTCACTTATGTCGCCGTATCCCGCGCCAATAAGGAGGCCCTGCTCTTTACCGATAACGCGACGCAACTCGGGCCGCAGCTCCCTTCGGAAACCTCAAAGACTTCCGCGCTAGACAAAGAACAGGCCGCGTCTGTTTCGAATTCATTTGGAATTGGCCATTAAGTTGTCTCGTGTAAGGACTCTTCTGAACTAGGCCGTTTCGAACTGGCAATTCCCGAAATAGCCACTTGCGTTCGAAAACTCCGCCCTAGTGAAAACGGTCTATAGCGGATCATCCTCAACGGCTTCCAATCGAGCTCTTAGCCCCGCGAGCCAGGGTACGTTGCGATAGGAATCTGCCACGACCCAACCGGCAGATGTGAGCACCCACGTGACTAGAACCTCGCCCCATTGGAATTTGTTTAGTGAGTGTGTAGCCATAGCAGGAATCCACACCAGCACGAAGAATATTCCCATCTGCAACGTCGAGAGCGCGGCTGCCAGCCGTGCACACACCCCGATGAGGATCGCCATGCCGGCGACAATGAAGGTGGCACCGGTGAAATACGCCCATGCCAAATGCGCCGGCAGCCAGTCAGGAACCATTGAAGCCGTGTGTTCGAGGTATTGAAAATGTGCCACGCCAAAAGGAATGATAGCCAGACCATAGAATACCCTTGCAACACGCAGACCCGTATTACCAGTGACGAAACTAAGGTGCTCCTTATCCCAGTTAGCGGCGAACCAAACATACAGTACCCACGCTGCTGCGAGGATCGCACCGGTCTTGCAGAGAGACCAGTAAGCGTCCACTGTGAGGCCTCGAACGAGGCTTGGTACTCCAAACACCAGCAACCAAAACAGGAGATAGCCGAACAACAGTCGGCCAGCAACAGAGGCCGTGCGATTCCAGAATAATCCCAAGCCAGATGCCACGGAGATGAAGGCGCACAAATAAATCAGAAGCGTGCTTGCGGGAACATCTTTGGCTACGGGTTGCCACACGGCAGTGTAATCGCCTTTGATTAAACCCAGAATTCCGACGATGATCATGGTCGCTCCAAAGAACGCGTGACCCGCACTCGCTATGCGCATCGTGCTAACCTCTCGATCTTCTTTGTCCGGGCCTACAGATCATGAATCTATCGCAACCACCCTGGTACGGCGGAGGAATGAAGATTGCCCCCCCCACGCTGACATGTCAGACGGCAAATTGGATGCCTGCGTAATCAGCAAGCTTTTTCCCCCGCGCCTGCTGCGGCTATTTCCGTCCGTGTACAGCGGCTCGCACTTGAACTTTCCGGAAGTCGAATACTTCCAGCAGAAGAGATTCCAGCTCACAACACAGCCTGTGGTCGATGTCTATGCTGACGGAGAATATCTCTGCCCGACTCCCGTAGAAATCGCCGTAGCCTCCGGTGTGATCTGGTCATCGTTCCCGCTTATGCAGGTGCATCTTCCCTGACAGGAAACGCTAAATGGAACGCCAAAAACGCCAGCCCCATCAGCACAAACGTCAACACGCTTCCTTCCGGACCCACTGATCCTCCCGTGAGCCACGCAGGACCGTGGAACGATGAGTTCAGGAGATGCCCCGTGGCGAGCATACCGCTATCCGGAGTGCCATAAAAATAGCTCTCTGCCCAATTCCATGCCGCATGGAAGCCAACCGCAAACCAGAGCGTTCCGGTACGCAGCAGCGTAAAACAGCAGAACAGCCCCATTAGTCCCACGGAAACCTCACCCCGCCAGCTTTCTCCTGTATTCCCCGAGTGCGTCAAGCCGAACAAAATCGATAACAACACCGCGCTCGGCCAAAATCCTATGCCGCGGGTGAGCGTGAACAGCGTATAGCCACGAAAAAGAAATTCCTCAAAAAATGCCACCAGCATCATCACCGCAGCCCAGAACAAAGCAAACTTTGCCGCGCGGACGCCATGAATTTCCGTGGACCCGAAGTAAAAGCTCCCATTCACCCGCAAAACGCACAGCAAAACCGTCAACACTGAAAATCCCCAGAGCGCCCCAGCAAAGAATCTGCGCCCAAATGCTTGTGTACCCGGCAGGCCGTAAGTTCCAAAATTGCGCTTTTCAATTCTGGCCATCACCAAAGCAGGCAGAAAAGCAACCATGGCAAAAAGTGCTTCCTGCACCAGATGTAGCCAGACGCTGCCTTTGAGCGCATGCATCGGCTTGCTCAAGCCGCGTAATGCAAACACCATCGCAACAACCATGCCCAGATAAAGTAGGAAGCCCCATCCCGGGCGCAGGCCATCAGGACCCATGAACATGCTGATTGGTTTCGGAAGCGGGGCAACGGAAATAGGGCTGTCGTCTGAGGTCGTTTCTGCCGGTGCATCAGGTAGAGGATTGGTCATACACGCTCCAATAATACGATTTCACCCACCATGCGAAATACGAAATGTACCGTGCGCCGGTTCCAGACCCGCACAAAAAGAAAAGGCGGCCCGCAAGCATATGGCACCCGAAATGATCCGCGAGTAACCTCAACCCTGTCTTGAATCTATTTGACGGACGCCGGTGCGGATTCGAGCCACTTGGCAGTAATCTTGGTTAGCTGCACTTGGGCCGGCTCCAAGGCCGAACACTCCCGCGTGTACATATGCGTCGATCACGCTCAGCACCTGGACCGCCTGCACGCCACTGCGTCGCTGGCAAATCTAAAGCCCACTCCTGATTTGCCGCACTCCAAGCGAGGGATTCCTTGCGCTGTAAAAGACTCGGTGAAACCTCCTACGAACCAACCGTGGGGCACACGTTCTTTCTACTTTCGAGACCCGGATGGAAATCTGATTGATTTTTATGCTGCTGTGAGTAGTCCGCCGAAATGAAGACTTCAGGACGCCTTGCTAGAAGAAACGAGAGGTAAAAGTTCCGCACCAGCGGTCGCCAACATCACTTTCGTTCAAGACAAAAACTTCCTATAGACTGTAATTCACAGAGTGCGCTGAGTCGAAAGGATTTGCAATGCCCCCATTAGTCCAAGAATCACCGGGCTTCCGAGCCTGCAAAGCCATTGGATGGGCTGGGTTGCTGGCTGGCCTATTGGACATTTCGACAGCATTCGTGGAAGCTGCCCTAGAGGGAAAGAGTCCGATTTACCTCCTGCAGGCAATTGCAGGGGGATGGCTAGGAGAAGATTCTTTTCACGATGGATTAGCCAGTGCGGCGCTCGGCCTTTTTTTTCACTTCTTGATTGCTTTCACGGCAGCAGCAGTATTCTACATGGCGGCCACAAAGCTAGCGTTCCTCAAAAAGCATCCGCTCGCGGCGGGAGTTTTCTACGGAATCGCCATCTACGCATTCATGAGCTATGTTGTTATGCCGCTTTCGGCTTACCACGTGTCGATTGTCTTGCCTCGAATCGCCACATTCACAAAAGATGTTGCTGTACACATTGTTATGGTTGGGGTGCCAATCGCCCTGATGGTCCGCAAGTACTCTGCGTAGTTCGTGACTTTCGCTGTTTAGAAACAGGGCTTCCGTCGGCTACTTTACACCCTCACTTGCGCATAGATGTCGAGAATTCGAAACCCAGTCACAATCATCGTCTTCCCCGACATGACGCCTCTACGGGCTGCCACACGGCAGTGAAATCGCCTTTGATCAGGCCCAGAACTCCGACGGTGACTAGTCGACTCAAGACCAGCAAATATCACTACTTTCGAAACTCGCTAAATACAAAGTCATGGTCTTTTCTCTGTGTGTGACAGTTGAAACACGCGGTTTGTTGGTCTTCGGAAATGGATCCGTCAGCGCGGCTTCCACTGCGAAAGCGCGCGAATCTCCAACTGCCGTTTTCTTTGTATTGCTGGCTATCTTTCAACATTACATCAACGCGCTTCAGGCTTCCTTCCGTCGTTATGCCATCAGCTTCAGTGATGTCCAGCAACTCGTAGACCAAAATGGAGCCATCGGGAAACTTGCCGGTCTCGTAACCTTGCAACGCCTGATGGTTTGCATAGATGTGATGAATCCCGGCCTCAGTTGCAAATGCAGGACTCTTTGGACCTATCAGTACGCTCTTTACACTGGCCCAAGTGCGATATTCCGAGGGGAACGGAACCTCATTCCCGGCGACGGTCAAACACAAGACAAGAGTGATAAATCCAACAAAAGCAATTTGTTTTCGCATTGTGTCCTCATCTCACCAAGGCATGATACTCAGTGGTCGCACCTTCAACGACTTGCCCAAAACAACCCCAATTCCAGTGGGCCAGCAAAACGAAAATAGAAGAGTGCTTCGATCCTGCGCGCAACCCATCGTTGCCAATCCGACTTCTCTGGGACTGCGCGACTTCATCCGTTTTGACTGCAGGAACCATTGCCCACGAATCTAGTTGCTGCGATCATTCGGGGTCTTGAATGGATTTGACGGGATTACTCTTTGCGGCACATAACAATCCTCCACGCGTCCATCCGAGGAGGAAGCGCTTATCCATTCAGCTCTTTTGGTGATTTGCTGAGCAGCCATCCCAGAATCGCACCGAAACTCAGGTTGAAGGCCAGCGTCTCCCAGAAGTGACTCCTGGCTACGCTCATCGGCATGAGTGGATTCGGTACAAGCAACACCGTAGTCCAACAAGACAAGAAAAGAGCAACTGCTACGGTTTTTTCGAAACGTCCTGCGCGAAGCATAAAGGCGAACGGGAGCATACACGCTATGTAGAGCAATGCTCGAAACACCTGCAAAGGGAAGACCCATGGATTGCTTGTAATATTTCCCCGCAGCGCGTTCAAGAAGCTGCTATATATAGTGAGCGTTAAGCGAACCCCATCTTGCAAAAGATCATGTCGCACTGCAATGTTGCGACATGATCAAACGCAGAAAGAAAGCGTGGACGAAGTGGCGAAGGCTGATTTCCGAACAGGCGCGTAGCG
>Ga0210383_10002272_pt1 | contig 17401 bp, 15 predicted proteins | sample IncBWC14OmetaG_FD_160072 | JGI IMG/M metagenome (GOLD analysis project Ga0210383, IMG submission 160072) | Forest soil microbial communities from Barre Woods Harvard Forest LTER site, Petersham, Massachusetts, United States - Inc-BW-C-14-O ...
CCGCTCCGACTCGATCTCGACCGTTCCTCACGACCGGTTGACGTAACAACGCAAGGTCCCTCCACTCCACAGCTCATCGCTTTGCGATGTTCTGTTCCGGTCGGGATGACAGAGTTGGGTGAGACCTGGGGCACGCGCGCCCGCACCCGATTTCATCTGGGGAACCTTGGGGGTACATAGGGGAGTATCCCCTGAAAATTGGGGAATTGCGTAAAATAGCGGGACCGCAACTTTTTTGGTTTTCATGGGTTCAATTCGCGAGCAATTCACCTTTCAGGAGGGTACAGATGCGATTGAAGAACGCTTTTTTGGGAAGCATGATGGCTATGGGTTTATTGTTTGGGAGTCTGGCACACGCGCAAAATGGGTCAAAGCCGCCGGCGGAGAATATCAGTTCGAAAAAGCACCCTAATCTCGCGGCGGCGCAACGTCACCTGGATATGGCCTTTGAAAAGGTCCAAGCTGCCCAGCAGGCCAATGAGTTTGACTTGGCGGGACACGCCGCTAAAGCCAAAGAGTTGATCGATCAGGCCGACAAGGAACTTAAGATGGCCGCGGAAGCTGCTAACAAAGAGCATAAATAGCGATAGGGTATTTTGTTTGAAAAATCGAGGCTCAGCTGTGGGGTGGTTCCGCGGCTGAGCTTTTCTGTTGTGGGCTTTTCTTGTGGTTTCCTCCCGGTGCCTCGGCGGCACTCTCGCTTTGGCGGGTGTATTGCCACAGCCTGGGAGAGCAGATTCCTCGTCGCTTCGCTCCTCGGAATGACAAATTTATTGGGGCCTCAGAATGACGGATTTTATTGGGGGGCTCCTCGGAACGACTATGCCTTTATTGGGCTAAATCCCGTTCTGGGCGGCGGTCCGTTACCTAAGTACGTGTGCCGGAGGCACGTTTACCCCTTGCCTGCTCTCCCGTAAGTTAGAACCTCTACCCGCGCACCTCCCCAGGCTCGGGTTCCCTGACTTTGGAGTGTGTGGATGGCTACGCCTGACAAGCTGGAATTCGGTCTTCTGCCGGAGCGGCGCATAAGCTGGCGCACGTTAGCGACCAGCTACGGCATTGAGGTCTTTTTTGTCTTGCTGCTGCTGGGTGCTGGCTTTTTCTTTCCTGACACTTTGCGGCTGAGGCAGAGATTGACGGTCACGGAGTTGGTTCCGCGTCCGGATTTGAAGCCGCAGCCGGCGGCGCCGAAGATCAAGCTGAAGAAATCCGTCGTCCTGCCCAAGGTACCGCCTCCGGTGAGCTTCCCCACGGCGAAGTTGTTCGTGCCGCGCGATCTGCGTCCCAAGAAGAAGAAAGAGGAAGAGGAGAAAGCTCCCAAGCTTGAGGCCAAGTTCAAGGCGCCTGAGCTGGCGCCGCCGCCGAGCGCGATGCCGGCGAAAATTGTTTATACCGGCGCGTTTGGCAGCTCGGCTCCCGCGACCGTTAGCGCTCCCATTCAGCAGGTGCAAACCGGCGGATTCGGCGATCCGAACGGACTCAAGGGACAAGGCAAGGACGGCGCGCATTTAGCGTCGGCCAAGCTGGGGTCTTTTGATTTGCCGGACGGACAAGGCTCGGGCAACGGAGCCGGGGGAACGAAAGGGATCAAGGGCACGATCGCGAGTGCGGGCTTCGGAAACGGTATCGCGCAGGGCGACAATCGAAATAAGAGTGCGTCGGTGCAGACTGCGGGATTCGGCGCGCAGGAACTTTCTCACGGCGGACCGAAGGTGGCGCAGGCGGATAGCGGCCCGGCGACCACGCAGGTAGAAATCATTTCAAAACCTACTCCGGTTTATACGCAGGAAGCCCGCGCGCTCAAGTTAGAAGGCGAAGTGCTGCTCGAAGTGATGTTTGGAGCGAATGGGCAGCTGCATGTGAATCGCGTGGTCCGCGGCCTGGGTCATGGGCTGGATGAAGCAGCCGTGACGGCGGCGAGCCAGATGCGATTCAAGCCAGCACAACGTTTTGGCACGCCTCTGGATTCCACGGCAGTAGTGCATGTGGTCTTCCAGTTAGCGTACTGAGTTTCGTAGAGAGACAGAGATAGAGAGGAACAGAGTTATGCGTACTTGGAAATGGATGTTCACCGCTTCCCTGCTGGTCACGCTAAGCGCGATGGCGCAGCAGAGCGCGGATCAGTCGCCTACGTCGAATGCTGTGCAACCGAGTGCTGCCGCGTCACAACCGGCGACCACGCCAGCGCCGACCGCTCAACCGGCTGCAGCGCAGGCTGCCAGCCCGGCTCCGGGACAACCCGCTGCCGCGGCGTCCGCGGCAATGGCTCCGCCGACGACTATGGATCAGGTGGTGGATCGCACCATCGTGCGTGAACATGCGCTGATGGATATGTTGAAGACGCGCACGCCGCTGGTCGAGACCTATCTGCAGAACCTGAAGGCCGATCCGAAGCTCGGCGCGGTGCCCAGCGAAGATCACTACTTCCTGGGGCGGCTTGACTTAGGGGACAGCGTTGACCGGCGCGACTATCTTTCCAGGGACGAAAGCTTCGAGAAGAATCTGCTCGGCGGAGTGAGCAAGCTGTTCAAGTTTGAGTACAAGCCCATGGGCTTCTCGTGGATGATTTTTGTCGATCGCGATGATTTTGATCGCGATCACTACGGGTTCAAATATGTGCGCCGCGAGTTTCTGGGCGACGTGCGTTGCCTCGTCTTCGACGTCACGCCTAAGAAAGATGCCGGCAAAGGCCGCTTCCTGGGCCGCATCTGGGTGGAAGACCAGGAGTACAACATCGTGCGGCTCAACGGCACTTACGCGCCGCGGCCGAGAAACGCGATGTACTTCCACATGGATAGCTGGCGTTTGAACCTCATTCCAAACTACTGGGTTCCTGCGTTTATCTATAGCGAAGAAGGCGACTTCAGCTATGGCGCCAAGGACAAGATGGCGTTCAAGGCGCAGAGCCGCATTTGGGGCTACGACTTGAAGAAAGGCGCGAAGGAAGACGAACTCACTTCATTGAGAGTTGATTCCGTGAAAGACGAAACACCTTCAACGAGCGACGCATCTCCGCTCGAAGCGCAGCGGCAATGGCAGCAGCAGGCTGAGGACAACGTTGTCGAGCGTCTGCAGGAGTCGGGGTTGGTTGCTCCTGATGGCGAAGTGGACAAAGTTCTGCAGACCGTCGTCAACAACCTGATCGTCACGAACAATATCGACTTGCCGCGTCCGGTGCGGACTCGGGTCATGATTACTTCTCCGCTGGAAACGTTCAGCGTCGGCAACACTATCGTGGTGAGCCGTGGACTGATCGACGTGCTTCCGGACGAAGCCAGCCTGGCGATGGTGCTCTCGCACGAACTGGCGCACATCGTTCTGGGACACAATCTGGGCAGCAAGTTTGCCTTTAACGATCGCATGCTGTTTTCGGATGAATCGACTTACAGCAACTTCGGATTCCGGCACAATCCTGACGAGGAAACTGCGGCTGATGCCAAGGCGATGGAGCTGTTGAAAAACTCGCCTTACGCGCAAAAGCTGGACGTGCCTTCGTTGTTCCTGAAAGAACTTTCTGATCGGGCGCCGTCGCTTTCCGCGCTGTTGACGGCACACCTGGGCAACAGTTTTACCAATGACAAGGGGCAATTGGTGCGGCTGTCGGCGCTCGAGACCATGGGGCCGGCGCTTGATCCGAGCAAACTGGATCAAATTGCCGCGCTTCCCATGGGTGGACGGGTGAAATTGAATGCCTGGACAGATCGAGTGGAACTCACCAAGTCTGCGCCGGTCGCGATCACTTCGGCACGCGACAAAATGCCGTTCGAAGTCACGCCGTTCTTCCCGCGATTGAGCCGGCTTAACACCGATGCTAATACCGGGAACGCAACGTCGGCGTCAAATGCTGCGCCTAGCAATTAGAGTCTTTCGAGCGCGATTGGTCGTTCAACGAGTTGATGGAAGCGCAAGGCCGGGACCGGAAGCAATTCCGGATTTCCGGCCTTCGTCTTTATGGGTCGAGCGCACTCAGTTATCGTACTCTGCGAACGCGGAAAATTGGCGCTGAGCACGCAGAGAAGAAGTCGGGTGGTTGGAATCGCTCATTAAGAGCGAGGATAGGGCATCCTACTCGTCGGAGGCCAAGGAAAAGTCAGCCGTGCAGCCGCTCCGCAGAAATGGGGGCGAGTCGTCATCTTCGAATCGGCCTAAGAGTTCGTCGAGCAACTGCTGCGTGGCCGCGGCCGCTTCAGGGCTGCGGGGCAGATTAAGTTCGGTTAATCGTTGTGCCTGGTTTAGGGTCGGGGCTTCTTCCACTGCGTTCATTACGGACTCCACTTCGGTTCAACCTCATTACCACTCCTCGATTATGTGGGAATGTACTTACTTTCGATAGGTTACTAACGGTCGTGATCTTATTCACAGGAACTTTCTTTTGTGGACGTTTTTAGTTGATGGTTTCTTACAGCGGCTATGAAAGGCTTTAACCACAGAGAACACTAAGGTTCAAAAAGGCGGGCTGTCAGTCTTGAGCTTTATTTTTACCGGGGAGGCTTGCGGGGTTTTCGTGGGTGCGTTCTCTGAAGCTGCCTTTCATGCCAGTTGCCAGCGAGATGCTTGACTCGCCGAATTTGTCACGCAGGCGATCTGCGGCAGAGAGGGCTTGCTGCCAGCGCTGACGGCGGGCGCCTTCGAGCAAGTCTTCTTGTTGCGATGCAGACTCGAAAGACGATGCGTGAACTCCCAGCAAGCGCACTTGGGTTCCCTTGCGCCAGTTTTTGTGAAATAGTGCGCGGACCTCGTGGAAGATCTCAGTGTCCAGCTGCGTGGGCGAAGACAGGCTATGAGCTCGCGTGATCGTGGTGAAGTCTTTGTAGCGCAGCTTGAGTTGGATGGTGCGGGCGTAGAATCCGTTTTCGCGTAGGCGGCGGCCCACCATTTCAGAGAGACGCATTAAAGTGGACTCGATTTTCTCCGGGTTGGCGGTGTCTTCGTTGTAGGTGTGCTCGTGGCTGATGGATTTTGCGTCGATATCGGCGCCAACCTCGTTGTCGAACCATCCTCCGGCATCTTCTCCGCGGGCCTTGCCCGCTAGCGCGAGACCCCATTTTCCGAAGTGATCGGCAAGAAATGCATCGTCGAAACGAGCCAGATCGCCGACCCGCCGGATACCTAGGGCTTGCAGGTTCTGTTCGGTGACTTTCCCTACGCCGGGAATATCGCGCACATCGAGCGGGGCCAGGAACTTTGCTTCTTGTCCGGGAATGACCCAGAGAATGCCATGCGGTTTGGCCTTGGCAGATGAGACTTTGGCGATCAAGCGAGAGACGCCGATCCCGATCGAACAGTTGAGCTGGGTATCGGACTTGATCTTCTGATGAAGCGCGTGCGCTGCGCACAGCGGCGGGCCGTGCAGGCGCGCAGTGCCGGTCATGTCGAGATAGGCTTCGTCGATGGAGGCCATCTCGACTAGCGGCGAGAATGAGGTGAGCACGCGATAGACTTTCTCGGAACATTCGCGATAGCGCTCGGGGTGTCCATTAACGAAGATTGCATGGGGACAGAGCTTGGCAGCGGTGCGCAGCGGCATAGCCGAGTGGACGCCAAATTTGCGGGCCTCGTAGGATGCGGCAGATACAACGCCGCGCTCATTGCGTTGGCCTCCGACGACTACCGCTTTGCCTTTGAGCGCGGGGTCGAACAGCTCTTCGACGGAGACGAAGAATGCGTCCATGTCGACGTGGAAGATCGTTCTGACCGGCGCGGGCATAAAAGGACAGGAGGAGAATGCTTCGGAAATTGTACCAGCGGGACAGCGCGGTTGCTGCTTTTAGAGGCCTGCGAATGGAGCTGAACTTTATTTCAGGACGGTAACGAAACCAACGAAGGCGATTCGAGTCTCGGCCGACGCGCTGCCGGCACCTGCAGATCGGGCATGGGGCTGCCGGCGAAGAGACTGCGGCACGGCTTGGCCATCCACCGGGCCCAGCGGCCGGACCAGGTTACGCGGGCACTGTCGGTTGCGATGCCGGTATCGGCATACATAAGCCGGTAGATTCTCGAAATCAGTACGAACGCCAAACGTCCTCGGCTTGATTTGATGAAGCGGGAACGCCGCCAGATCGGACCCCAACTGTAGAAACTGTCCCACACACCTTGAGTGCGGGAGCGAATTTCTTCGGCCGACATGACGGGATGGTCCCAATAGAGCTTGGGGCGTAGCGATTGTGGGATGAGCCAGCGCCGAGTCAATGGAACTCCGGCGACGGTGGGTGGATCGTCGCCCAACGATTTTTCCCAACGATTGAAATCCACGGTGCCCGGATATGGGCTTAACATTACGAATTGTGCGAAGGTGCAATCGGCGCTGATGGCGGCCGCGGCGGTCGCGGCAAAGGTTTCCGGACGATCGCTAGGCAGGCCGAAAATGAAAGAGCCGAGCACGTGCACGCCATGTCGCCGGAAGGTTCGCAGCCGTTCGGTTAGATTTTCGCCGGCGAGATTGAAATCTTTGTAGACATCCTTCAATCCCTCCGGAGTCACCGATTCCACGCCGACGAGCGCACCCTTTATCCGAGCGGCTTTCATGGCATCGAGAAATTCTGGATCTTCTGCCGCTTCCATTGTGATTTGTGTGAAGAAGACCATGTCATCGGGAAGCTGGGCGAGTCGATCCATCAGGTCGAAGCGTTCTGCCCGTATGGATTCGAGTTCGTTCAAACGGGCCGTATTCCTTTGCTTGGCAGCGAGACTAAGGTCGGTCAAGGTGACGGGATAGAAGTTGTCGTCGGCCAGCGCGATGAAGCGAAAACCGAGGCGGCGCAGTTGCACGATTTCCTCGATCACCACATCGGAAGCGCGCTGCCGGGGCCGCTGGCCATCGGTACGCCAGACCGAGCAGAATGAACAATGCTTCGGACAACCGCGAACGGTCTGCACCGAAGCCCACATGTAGCGGCTGCGCGGGACCAAGTCCCAACGAGCGGCGACAAAATCGCTGGCTTCGATCTGGCCGCCAACGTAGACGGATTTCGGAGATCCTGCACGGCAATCTGCCAGCGCCTTCGCCCATGCGATGTCGCCGTCGCCTTTGACCACCGCGTGCGCGCCGCCCAATTCGAGTGCTTCCTCGGGATAGAGCGTGGCGTGGATTCCGCCAAAGATTACATACGCTCCCCGTTCGCGGGCCATTTTGCCGATCTCGTAGCCGCGCAGGGCGTTGGCGGTATGAATGCCGATTCCGACTGCATCCTGCGCCTCGATAGACTCAGGCCGCACTTGTGCCAGGGTTTCATCGACGAGCACAGGGTCGCCGAAGCTTTTCGGGGTTGCCCCGGCCAGCACGTACTGCCAGCGCGGAGTAATGACCGCAGTCCCAAATGACACACTACTCGGATTGATCAGGTGAACCTTCAGCCGGGAGCCTCTTTTGAAGCGAGCAACTCGGGCGGTCGCGAGACACTGCGCCGCCGCTGCACGAAAGTGACAGGCTCCGCGTCATTTCATTCACTCAGAAAGGCGCGGCGATTAGGTTGTGGCAGGAAGCGGGAGCGGACGGTTCGTCAACTCTCTCCGCCTGGAAGAAACCCACAAGATTAGAAAGCACCGCAAGATAGGACAAGAACAGCGGCAACTTGGAGACTAACGCACCAATGTCTAGTTGTCAAGATTCGTGACAACCAATTGTCATATTCGATGACACATTGCTTTTCCGTTCTGGGATCGGCGGTTTCTTGAAGAGAAGCTGAGGGCTCGGCCCTAGACAGCCGTCAACACCGGGCTGGGCGCCGACCGGGCTTGCCTCGCCCGTTCGTAAACACGAACGTACTCCTTGGCCGAGGCGTTCCAGGAGAAATCTTTGTTCATGCCATTGCGCATAAGCGTTTGCCAAGCGTTTTGATCGCGGAAGGATTTTAAAGCCTCTTTGATAGTCAACAGCAGAGCTTCCCCGCTATAGTCGGCGAATTTGAAGCCAGTGCCCTTGCCGGTGCGCGCATCCCATGGATCGATGGTGTCATCAAGACCGCCGGTCGCGCGCACAATTGGCACGGTACCGTATTTGAGGCTGTAGATCTGATTGAGGCCGCAGGGTTCGTATCTCGAAGGCATGAGGAACATGTCGCTGCCAGCTTCGATCTTGTGGGCGATCGCGTTATCGTAAGCGATCTTGACGGCGATCTTGTGAGGAAACTGTTTCTGCATGCGGGCGAACATCTCTTCATATTGTTTGTCGCCGCTGCCGAGGGCGACGATGATCATCTCTTCGCGCCCCAGGCGATCCATGACCTGGGCGATCAGGTCGAATCCCTTCTGGGCCGCGAAGCGGGAGACGATTCCAAGAACCGGCAGGTTCAGATCAGGATGGGCGACACCGAATGTTGCCAACAGATCTTGTTTGCATTTGGCCTTGCCCGACAAATTCTGCGGTGAGTACTTGGCGGCGATAAATTTATCGGATTGCGGGCTCCACTCGGCGTAATCCACGCCATTGAGAATCCCGCTCACGGTTGAAGCCCGGTCGCGGAGAACGCCTTCCAGCCCAAAGCCAAATTCGGCAGTTTGGATTTCGTGGCTGTATTTGCGGCTCACGGTCGTGACGAAATCGGAATACACCAGCGCACCTTTGAGAAAGTTCACCTGGCCAAAGAATTCCATTTTGTCGATCGCCAGCAAATCCCAGGGCAGAGCAAGAAGCGGTAGAGTGTCGGGCGGAAATAGGCCCTGGTATCCCATGTTGTGAATGGTGAAAACCGTGCCCACTTCGCGGAAAGCGGGGTCCTCGGCGTATTGTGTGCGCAGCAGTACGGGAACAAGCGCCGATTGCCAGTCATGGCAGTGGAAAACGTTGGGCACGCCCAGAATCTTTGAGGCTTCAAGCACAGCGCGGGAAAACAAGGCAAAGCGTTCAGCATTGTCCGGATAGTCGCCGGCGGACGTGCCGTATAAAGCTTCGCGATCAAAATACGGCGGGTAATCGACGAAGTAAAATCGCACGCCCGAATGGCTGCCGCCGGTTACGACAGAGCAGAATCGGTACCGATCATCGAAGGGAACGGTAATACTGCGGACAACGGTTTTAGCGTCGGAGAGCTTGGTTTGGCGATAGCGTGGAAGATAAACGCTGACCTGGTGTCCGGCGGCAACAAGCGCCCCGGGCAACGCGCCAACCACGTCGGCCAAGCCGCCGGTCTTGGAAAAAGGCACGCACTCCGAGGCAGCAAAAGCGATATGCATGAAAGCCTACCTCCAAATTATAGGCCCACGCTTCGGGCGCACGTTATCATAGGAGGGCGACCTCGCCGCACACCACTCCTGCGCACGACGACTCGCGGGGTGAATGTCCAGTGTAGCCGCCCAAAAGAAAGAGGGTCAATGTGCCGAAAGTGTCCGCAGCCCGTCCGGCTCCCAGAACTCCCAAGTTAGGCCAACATTTTCTCGCCGATCCCGCGGCGGCAGTGCGAATCGCTGAAGCTTTCGGAGATCTGTCGCAAAGCACGGTGCTTGAAATCGGAGCCGGACGGGGCGCACTGACCTCCCTGCTCGCCCGGCGGGCGCGTCGCCTTATTGCCATTGAACTCGATCGCGTTCTGGCGGCGCAGTTGCGCATGAAGTTTTCGCTGAGCCCGAATGTCGAAATCATCGAGGGCGATATTCTCGCCATAGATTTCGACACGCTCTTCGGACCCAAGCCCGGCAGCACGCGTCCGGGAATGAACCACCAACCGGAACTGGTGCGCGCCGTAGGCAACCTTCCTTATTTCATCACGTCCGATATTCTGCTGAGGCTGTTCGCCTACCGGCGTTACTTTGAATCGATCGTGCTCATGGTGCAGCGAGAGGTCGCGGATCGGCTGGAGGCGCGTCCGGGAAGCAGCGAATATGGACTGCTCTCAGCCACGGCTCAGCTCTACGCCAGAGTCGAAAAACTGTTCACCTTGCCTCCGAGCGCATTTTCGCCACCGCCAAAAGTGTACTCGGCGGTCGTCCGGCTTACTATCGCGTCTCGCATCGAAGGCTTGAATGTCCCGGAGACAGGATTCATCGATTTTCTTAGAAAGTCATTCGGCCAGAAAAGAAAAACGCTCTGGAACAATCTGAAATCTGACTATCCGCCCGCAGCGCTGCGTGCAGCCCTGGAAGAATCCGGAATAAAGCCGACGGTCCGCGCTGAAGCGTTATCGTTGGAAAAAAGCGCCGCATTATTCCGGGCGCTGTTGCAAAACACGGCAGCGTGATTTCCCTAGTGTCCTTTGTGGTTGAAACCTTTCTAAACCACAAGGAGATGCAAATGCATTCGACAACTCGCTATCCCGCGGTAGCAGGACGCTTCTATCCAAAAGACCGCGAAACTCTGGAACGAGACATTCGAACCTACCTCTCGGCGCAAGCGACGCCGATCCCAGCTCTGGGCTGCATTGTTCCGCATGCCGGATACGTCTACTCGGGAGCAGTTGCGGGGGCAGTTTATTCGGCGATCGAAATACCTAATCGCATCATCGTACTTTGCCCCAATCACACCGGCAAAGGGCGGCCACTGGCGATCATGAGCCACGGCGCGTGGGAGACACCATTAGGCCAAGTACTGATCGATTCTGCTCTTGCAGAGTCTCTAAAGAAGAGACTCTCGATCCTGAACGAGGACGCAGACGCACATCGCAGCGAACACGCCATCGAAGTGGAATTGCCATTCCTGCAGGATCTACGCTCCGACTTGAGTTTTGTCCCCATCGCGGTTGGCACGGCACAATTTAACCCTTTGGAGCAGTTGGGCGTGGCTGTAGCGGAGGTAGTGCAAGCGCAACCAGAAAAAATTCTGGTTGTAGCATCGAGCGACATGAACCATTACGAAAGCGATGCCATCACACGCATAAAAGATCACAAGGCGATCGAACGAATGCTGGCGCTCGACGCCTACGGCTTATTCGAGACGGTAATGCGCGAAGAAATAAGCATGTGCGGATTCGGCCCCGCCGTGGTGATGCTAACCGCGGCAAAACAGCTGGGGGCGACCTCTGCCGAACTGATTAAGTATGCAACCTCGGGAGACGTGTCGGGAGACCGCGAAATGGTGGTAGGCTACGCCGGCGTGGTCGTACGATGAAAGCCAACTTTGCGGCGACGACATCTTCCAGGATCGTCGGGCGGCGACATTTCAGATCGATGTGGAAACTCGGAGGCCTGACGCCCTGGCAACTTACGAGAAATGCAATTCGACAGATCGATGAAGATGACCTTCTTGGCCGTGCATCCGGGCTGGCCTTCAACTTCTTGCTGGCTCTTTTCCCGCTGATTTTTTTCATGCTCGGGCTATTTGGCCTGTTTGCATCGCGAAGTTCGATGCTCGAAAACCAACTGCTGTACTACTTCGCAGACTTACTGCCGCCGGCGGCATTCGAGTTACTGAAGACCACTACCGACCAACTTGCCGTGAGTCCGACCGGAGGCAAACTCACTCTTGGGATACTGGTAGCCCTTTGGTTCGCGTCCGGGGGCGTCGCGTCCATGATTTCGACGCTCAATGTGGTCTATCGAGTTCGGGAGACGCGTTCCTGGATACGAGTTCGGGCAATGGCGCTCGCCTTGACTCTCGCGATCTCTATTCTTCTCTTGTGCGCGCTGATAATCGTGCTTGCGGGCAGTCGCCTTTTCGATTTGGTGGGAGCGCAAAGCTATTTGGGATCCCCGATTGCGCTGATCTGGAAGGCGCTGGAGTGGCCCACCGCCCTGCTTTTTGTGATTATCTCGTTTTCGTCGATCTATTATTTCGGACCGGATCGGCCGGACCGATATTGGCACTGGATCACTCCCGGCTCGTTATTCGGGGTGTTTCTATGGTTCGCGGCTTCGGCAACCTTCCGCGTCTATCTGCATTTCTTCAATACTTACGACGCAACCTACGGATCTCTTGGGGCGGTCATGATTCTCCTGGTTTGGCTATACGTGGCCGGATTGGCGTTTCTCATCGGCGGAGAAATCAACGCCGAAATCGAGCGCGCAGCCCGAACGCAATCATCGGCCCGAGACCGGCGCGTCGCCGAGACGTAGAATGTTTTTGAATTTGCTCCGCTCTCTACTCCGATCTTCTGGAGGATTGTTCTTATGTCCGCCCCTGCATTTAGTAAGCCTCCTAGTCCCCGTCTGAGCGCATGGATCGTGGTCGCGATGGTGGGGATGGTTGGGGTCCCGGCGGCCCTGACGCTGTTTACGGTCAGATCCCCTGGGACGCTGCAGGTCTCTAGCCTCAATCCGACGCCGCATGGTTATAGCTGGAGCCTGTTGTTATTTATCGTCCCGATCCTCGTGATCGGATTCTGGTTTCTGCCCGCCGAGGGCGTGGAGATTCCGCGACGGGCTTTTTGGCGTACGATTGCGGTGCTCGTTCCCCTGGGCTTCGCGCTGGATTTCTTCTTTGCGCACCGGTTTTTTGTGTTTCTCAATTCGGGCGCAACGTCAGGCATCACAGCGCCCGCTCTGCGCGGGCCGGTACCGGTCGAAGAGTACGTTTTCTACTTCACCGGATTCCTCTGCGTATTGCTGACTTACGTCTGGCTGGACGAATTCTGGCTGGCGGCGTACAACGTTTCCGACTACTCCGGCGCATCGAAGGCAATTTCTCGCCTTGTACAGTTTCACCCGACGTCTGCCATTGTCGGAGTTCTCTTGATCGCGGGAGCGGTGGTTTACAAGAAAATGTTCTCGCCGGTTCCGGATGGTTTTCCGAGTTACTTCACATACCTTGTGGTCGGCGCATTTGTCCCTGCAATGAGCTTTTTCCCGACGGCTCGTCCGTTCATTAATTGGCGAGCCTTCAGCCTGACGCTTTTCATCGTAGTGCTCGTAAGCCTGCTCTGGGAAGCGACTCTAGCAGTGCCATATCAGTGGTGGGGCTTCCAGTCCGCGCAAATGACCGGCTTGTTTATTGGCGCATGGGCTCAGTTGCCGATCGAAGAGGTGTGCCTTTGGATTGCCGTCAGCTACGCGACGGTGATTGTGTTTGAGATTTTCAAGCTATGGCAAGCTTCCGGGAAGAAGGCCAAGCATGCTTTCCTGGGCAAAGAGTAATTTGGAGTCTTGAGGCCCCGGACGAGGCGTCCGGGGCTACCTGAATCGTTTAGTCTTCGGCGTTCTGGTTGGAAGTCACTTCTTCCGGATCTTCGTAGTCGCCGGCCAGACTGAAATCGTTTTGTCCGAAATCGTCGTTCTCGCCGGGGACACCGGATTGCTTCTCCAGTTTTCGCTGCTGTCTTTTCTCCAATTTTTCGCGCTGCTTGTCTTGACGCGAGCGCTCTTTCTGGCGTTTGTTAAAGCTTGAGCGACTTCGACCAGCCATACCCACCTCCAGGGATGATTTTGCGGGTTGCGATCCATCCGAAGGATCGGTTCTCAGACGTTCGCGAACTATTTAGCGACCGGCTCGGGATGGCGTGCAGCTTTTATCTTCTTCGGCACACCCGCGGGTTTCGTTTTAGCAGCCTCGGCCTGGAGTAGCGCTTGATTTCGTAACCGGCGTTGAATGTTCTGCTTCCGAGTACGATTCGCTCGGGACTTGTCTCCATTAAATAACGACATAGCTGTCTCCTGCCGGACCTCGGCCTTTACGTCTTCTCAATCGCGAAGCCGCAGGGCTGGTTGCGATTATCTTCGTGGTTAAGGGCTGAATTTAGTATACGCGATTTGCCGCAATCCCGAGAACATTACATAAGGACACACGCACATCCCCCTGTCTTCGGCGGACGCGAATACTTTCATATTGACATTCTATACGACCCAGATTACACTTATACAGAATGACTATAGGAGCGTAAAAATGGGTGTGGAACAAACTCCCCTGCTGCAGGGGACGCTCGACCTGCTGATCTTGAAATCGCTCGCGCTACAGGAAATGCATGGCCTTGGGATTGCGAGGCGCGTGGAACAGATCACCCGCGAAACCTTTCAGGTAAAACCGGGTTCGCTCTTCCCCGCCCTGCATCGCATGGAGCAGGAGGGATGGCTCACCTCTACGTGGGGGGAATCGGAGAACAACCGGCGAGCCAAATATTACCGCCTCACCAAGGCGGGCCGCCGGCAACTCGAAACCGAGACTGAGCGTTGGGGACGGATTTCGCTTGCCATCGCCCAAGCCCTCGAGACCCCGTAGAAAGGAGACTCAACCATGCCAGGGTTCTCACGATTTCACAGCCTGTTCCACAACTTCTCACGCCGCCAAGAAGACGAACAGGAACTCGACCAGGAAGTTTCGTCGTATCTCGAGTTACTGACCGAGGAGAAGATTGGCACCGGTATGACGCCGGACGCGGCACGGCGTGCTGCAAAGATGGAACTAGGCGGAGTGGAGCAACTCAAAGAACAGGTTCGCGACGTTCGCGCTGGTGCGTGGATGGAGACCGTGGCACAGGACTTGCGATACGGCTTTCGCACGTTACGCAACAACCCTGGTTTTTCTGCGCTGGTGGTGCTGACGCTGGGGCTTGGTATCGGCGCAAACACCGCGATTTTCAGCTTGGTGTACGGCGTTTTGTTGCGGCCGCTCCCCTACGCACACGGCGGACAGCTTCTGGTGATACATCAACGGGCCCGCGCGCAAGCATCGGACGTTCCGTTTTCCTACAAGGAATTGGTGGATTATCGCGAGCAGACCAAGACACTGGATGCTCTGGTTGAATATCACAGCATGCCATTTTTGCTGTTGGGCGACGACAGCGCGGAGCGGGTTCAAACCGCTGTGGTCTCGGCCAATTTTTTCGATGTTCTCGGGGTGAAACCTCTGCTGGGCCGGACCTTTGTGGCTAGCGATGAGTCCACCAGCGCCGACGCAGTACTGGTGCTGAGTTATCAGTACTGGCAAAGCCATCAGGGCGGCGATCCGAACATCGTCGGCAAAGTTTTTCATATGAACAACCGGCCGCACACGGTGATCGGAGTGCTGCCGCCGGTTCCGCAATATCCTGCGGAAAACGACGTGTACATGCCGACGTCGCAGTGTCCGTTCCGCTCATCGCAGGCCTTCATGGCCAATCGCAAAGCGCGCATGATGACGGTATTCGGGCGGTTGAAGTCCGGGGTCGCAGTGGCAACCGCGCAGGCAGATCTTTCCACGATCGCAAGCCGCATCGAGAGCGCCAACCCGGATGTCTATCCCAAAGCGGAAGGCTACGCGGTGGCCGTGGCGCCATTGCGCGAAGATCTGACGCGCCGGGCCCGTACCACGCTGCTGGTTTTGCTGGGTGCGGCCGGTTTCGTTCTGCTGATTGCCTGCGCCAATGTAGCCAACTTGACGCTGGCGCAAACTCTGAAACGTGAGCGCGAACTGGCGGTGCGCAGCGCTCTCGGCGCGAGCCGGGCGCGTCTGGTTCGCCAACTCCTGACCGAGACTGTTTTGCTTTCGTTAACCGGCGGAGCGCTGGGATTGTGGCTTGCATCTCCGAGTCTCCGGCTGCTGGTGAAATTCGCGGAACGCTTTACTACCCGAGCCAACGAGGTTCGGATCGACGGCGTGGTCCTTGAGTTCACGCTGGTAGTGTCAGTCCTGTCTGGACTTTTGTTCGGGCTGGTTCCGGCGCTGTCGTCGGGAGAGCGGGTTTCCGACGCCCTCAAGCAGGGCAGCGGACAAGCCACGAGCAGCCAGCGCCGGCAACGCCTGCGAGCCGGATTAGTCGTCGTACAGATCGCGGTATCATTCGTCCTTTTGATCGGCGCAGGATTGATGATTCGCAGTTTTCGGAGGCTGTTAACTGTTGACCCAGGTTTCAACCCAGACCGCGTGCTCACGCTAAACATCAGTCCCAACTTTTCGCGGTACACCCAAAACACTCAATACGTGGCGCTCGGGGATAGCATCCTACGCAACGTTAGAGCGCTTGGCGGGGTTGAGTCAGCAGCCCTGAGCAGCAGCTTCCCGTTCAGCCCACTGGCTCTGACCAGCGGTCCCGGAAGCGTGAGCTTTGATGTCGACGGCAGGTTATTGTCGACGGGCGATCTGCGGCCGCGCGTGGATATCACCGCTGTGAGCCCCGGCTACTTCGAGACCATCCGTCAGCCGCTTCTACGAGGCAGAACTTTCACCGACCACGACGGCGCCGAGGCGATGAAAGTCGCAGTCATCAACCAGTCCATGGCGTTCCATCGATTCCCATCCGAGGATCCGTTGGGCAAACGGATCAGTTTCGACAGCGGCAAGAACTGGATCACAATCACCGGCATAGTCGGGGATGCGCGAGAATACGGCCTGGAGCGGGCCGTCGGCGATGAAGTTTACTTGCCGGTCGATCAATCGGCATTTGCCGGAAGCCTGTTGGTGCGAACCGCGGTCGATCCCATGAGCATCACGAATCTGATTCGCAAAGCTCTTCACGATGTCGATCCGCAGCTGGCCGTGGATCAGGTCGCAACTATCGAGCGCCTGCAGCATGAATCGCTGGCATCGCCGCGTATCACTACGACCCTGCTGGGAATCTTCGCCGGGCTGGCCCTCCTGATCAGCGCCAGCGGTATCGCGGGAATTATGGCGCTCACGGTCAGCCAGCGGACGCGTGAACTGGGAATACGCATGGCGCTTGGGCAATCGAAAGGCTCGATGGTGCGGATGGTGGTCCAGCAAGGACTGGCAATCGCACTTGCCGGCACGGCTCTCGGTTTGGTTGGGGCTATTGTCCTGGGACGTCTTCTTTCGTCGCTGCTCTACGCGACCAGCCCCACCGACATCTCCACCTTCGCCGGGGTCTCGCTGCTTTTTATCGTGGTCGCTGGATTGGCATGTTTCCTGCCTGTGCGCCGGGCGACGCGGATCGATCCGTTCACCGCGCTTCGACAGGAATAAGTTTCTCGCTATCGGAAGTTTAGGAGGATTTCAACATGGGTATCTGGGTTTTGCTTTGTCTAGCGTTCCTGCTTCCCGCGCAGTACGACTCAAAAACCGCGCCGGTGCAAACGAGTGATAAGACTTCGTCCACGCAGATTCCTACTTACACGACGGACGGCCGCCTCCTGTTCCCTGCTAACTATCGGGAATGGATCTACCTGACCTCTGGCGTCGACATGAGCTACAGTCCGAACGCAATGGGCATGGAACACTCAATGTTCGACAACGTTTTTGTGAGCCCCGATTCCTACAAGGCATTCCTCCAGACCGGGACCTGGCCTGACAAGACGATGTTAGTCCTTGAGGCTCGCGTAGCGGGAAGCAAGGCCTCAATTAACAAGAACGGCCACTATCAAACCGGCGACGTGATGGGACGGGAAGTTCATGTCAAAGATGCATCGCGTTTTCCGGGTGGATGGGCCTTCTTCGGCTTCGACGATAATAGTCCGTCGAAACAAGTGCCACGGGAAGCTTCTTGTTATTCGTGCCACGAGCAGCATGCCGCGGTGGACACAACTTTCGTGCAGTTTTATCCGACTCTCATCGAGATCGCCAAGAAGAAAGGAACGCTAAGCGCGAACTACTTGAAGGAAGCAGCAAGCG
>Ga0210383_10002273_pt1 | contig 17388 bp, 20 predicted proteins | sample IncBWC14OmetaG_FD_160072 | JGI IMG/M metagenome (GOLD analysis project Ga0210383, IMG submission 160072) | Forest soil microbial communities from Barre Woods Harvard Forest LTER site, Petersham, Massachusetts, United States - Inc-BW-C-14-O ...
TGTTTAAGTTAACACGATATGATATTCTATATAGTATTATATTGTTGCCTTTGCAATATTGTGTTTTTATAGAGTCTCGAAGTTTTGTTAACTCTAATCTTTTTATCGCTTCTTCTCCTTTGTAAAATTTCTCTATCGTGTAATGAAATACACCATCAAACTCAATACATATATTAAGATCTACTATTTTAAAATCAAATCTTAATTTTCGCATAAATCTACAATCATCAAACATATATTCTCTGATATATTTTATATTATTTTTGTCAAGAATTTTTACAATTAATAATTCACTTTTTGATTTATATCTCTTACATTTTGGGCAACCTGATCCTCTTATATGATCAGACCTTGTTTGTAAAAATTCACCATGTGTAGGTAAAGGACATATAATTGTAGTTTTAGAACTACAAGGTCCGTTAACATCTGATTTACTATAATCATAATAATTATTGTGAATTTCGTTTGAACGTCGGATAAAATCTTCTAATGTTATTTTAGGTGTACCATAACACTTAGGACAACCTTGTTTGTTATCTATATGTCCAATCGCGGATTGATAAAAAATGTGTAAACAATAATTACATTTTATTTCTACTTTAGTTCGATTGTTTATATAATTAGCATTATTATAATTATATTTTTCACCATGCACAATTTTTGCTTCTGAAATAAATTGTTCAAGAGATTTCTTTTTTTGTAAATTTATAGACTCTTTTCTACATTTAGGGCAAGGATGTTTTGATCTACGCAAATGATCAGATATTGATTGACTGAATATATGATTGTGCTTAATACACCTGATTGATATTATTTGATGTTTATTAATATACTCTGTTACTAATGAATAATCAAATTTATTATTATGTTTAGTATATGCATCTTCTAAAAATTCTTCAAGAGTGCGTTTTACAGTTCTTTTACTCATGCATTTAATATATCATTTATAACAAGCTTAATTTTGATATGCTTGATTATTTTATCCATAACAGGTTTTAATGGGGTAGTATACGGTATTCTATATAGTATTATATTGTTGTCTTTACAATACTGGGTTTTTATGTTGTCACGAATCTTAATTAATTCTAACCTTTTTTCTGCTTCTTGAATATTTTCATCTTTGTAATTTTTTATCGGATTATAATGATAGATACCATCGTATTCAATACATATGTTTAAATTATTAATTTTAAAATCGAACGGTAATTTTCTTTTATATTTACAATCATTAAAAACATATTGCGAACTATATGCTATATCGTTATTGTTGAGCATTTTAGATATTCTTTTTTCATTTTTTGAATTTTGTGATGCACATTTTGGACATCCTGCACCACGCATATGTTCTTTTCTAATCTGTTGAAATCTACCATGTCCTAAATGATTACATATAATTGTGGTTTTTGATTTATTAGATCCGTTAACGTCAGATTCTGAATAATCATATTTATTATTGTGTGTAATATTTGAAATTTTTATAAATTCATTTAGCGTTACTTTCTTACTTTTAAAACATTCTGTACATCCACATTTTGATTTTAAAAAAAGTAAAGGAGTGTTATTAACATAGCCATGTATTTCACAGCCTATTGTTATAGGTGTTGTAAAATTTATATATTTTATTTTTGTTAAATCATGATTAACACCAAATTTTTCAATAAATATTTTTTTAAAAATTTCCTCTGTGTATGCTACACCACCGTTACATGTAGGACATCCACTTTCATTATTTATATGCTCACTTGGAGTTTGATAAAAGACATGTCCATTTTTGCAATGTATTTCTAATTTTGTGCTATTGTTGATATAAATAGAATTATTATAAATATATTTATCACCATGCACTTCTTTTGCGTCAAATATAAATTGTGTAATAGATTTTCTAAATTTTATTTCTAAAAATTCTTTTACACACTTGTTACAAGCATGTTTAGTCTTATCCCGCAAATGAATGTGTATTGATTGCTCAAACCAATGATTATGTTTAATACATCTAATTTGTATTATTTGATATTGATTAATATATTTAATTACTTTAGAATAATCAAATTTATTTCCAAATTTTTCATATGCATCTTCGAAGAATTCTACTAAAGTACGTCTTTTTGATAGTCTTTTCATAACTCTATATATAATAAACAACACCTTCCCTCTTGGTAATCAGCCTCATATTCTACGTAGTAATTTATTAATATTAGCTTAATATATAGACAAAACAACTCAGCATTTATTATATGAAACCACTTAACCATTTAAACGGCCAAATATCAGACGAATTAAAGAATCAATTAGAGTTAATTTTTAAGAATACAAATATTGATGAGGAAAAACAATTAAATCTTGTCGCGCTGATTAATAAAGTGTATAATTCTGCTAATACTAAGAGAGAGTACTATTCGTATAAAAAGTAACTAAAAAACAACCAATTGTTAGTTTTTTTATTTAATATATAAACAAAAAAGAATCAATACACATGCCTAATACAAATCCCTCAAAATACAGCAGACCCGGTATATTTGTTGAAGAGTTTGATAACTCTGTGATAACTACACCGCAAGTCATCGGAACAACACCATTGGTGATAGGCTTTTCGCGCAAAGGGCCAGTAAATACACCTATTCTGCTTCAAAATCAAAATGATTTGACAAATGTATTTGGTATTTTAGATAGAAATCTTGAAAGAAAAGGTAGTTTTTTTCACAGAACAGTATCTAAAATGCTTGAAACAAATAATTGTTTTGCAATAAATCTGTTAGAAACTGATCCTGTGTTGGATCAAATACAATACATTGGTATGTCTACTGCTGCTCAGTATGATAATGATATTATACGTACTAATTCATATTCGAAGTTCTTTGATACTACTGGTTTTTGGAAACGCGATACTCTTTCTTTTTTAAATATTGTAAAAAATGACCCTAATGCATCACAACGAGTGCTTAACTTTACTAATATGTCAGGTAGTAATATTACTATTTTTACATTCAAGACTGTACTTACTACGTTTGATCAACCTCTTAGTAATTATTATGTTCAGCCTTCAACACCTCCTAGTTACACAAATCCAACAGATTATGCGTCAGATTATATGATTGACATTCTTGTTATACAAGGAAATTGGACTAATTATCAGAATCTTTCTGTTGATGCTAAGTATGGAACATATTTTGACGTAACAGGTTTGCGCAAGACACAGGTTCAAAATTTTTTAAATGATCGTTCAGTTAATGTCCTTAAATATTACCAAGGACTTTCTTTAATTCCTTTTTTCCGTGATTCAAATAACACTAATATTTTCGTAGAAACCGTTGTGAATAGAGATACCGATTTAACCGGATTATTCTGTGCGTTTAATGCTGAACTTCTTGAAACAGACTATCCAAATGGATTAATCGATTTAATAGGTAATTCTCTTATAAATGATGAAGATAATATCACAAATATTGATTTTCTTTCCTATAATGATACCATAATAGAAAGTCTCTCTTATCCTCAGGTTCTTTTAGACACACCAGGTAACGTAATTTCCATGGGTGTTAGTGGATCGAACAATTTATTCCGTCTGTCAGCATCCGGTTCAACAACAAGAACTGCATATTTTGCAGAAGGGTTTGTTTCGGGTGTTATTAGTTCTGGTACAAGTTCGACATATCTTAATGTAAGTATCCCAGGACCTTCTTTTTCATCAGTTATAGTTGGCAGTTATGGGGCAACTAGTTCAATATTAGGAGTGACTATTTCCGTTGCGGCTGGTGCATATTCTGTTGTAGGCGGTGCTGAAATAGACACTGTTCAAGGAACTTATTCTATGACATTTTCAGCTGCTAATTATATTGTAGCTTCTGGCACATCTTCTAGCTTTATGTCTGTATTTACATTAAATACATCAGGACAAATTGTGCGTGCTGATAATTTATCTAACAATACCAATTTAAGTGTTAATGCCACAGATATCGTACTTGGTTATGCCAATGTATCGATATTTAATAACTCAGTTGATAATATTAACTATTTCACACAATTTAATTATACACCAGTGACAGTTAATGCTGCTGGATTTATTGAATTAAAACAAGGTTCAACACTTGATTATACAATGTCAGGAAATGCTAGTACAGGAGTTGTAACATTTACATTTAATAATACAAACGTAGTACCTGATACTAGCCAATATGTAGTAAATCGTCGTATTAAAGAATTTAATTATATAAGTAACTTCTTGACTAGTCCTAATGTGGCTGAAATGGTCGTTATTGATGATATTGGATCTAAACATTCGTTAGCTGGTATGTCAGTGACAAATGTTGTTACATCAACATCACTTAATAAATCTTTCACACTTAATACTAATATTTTAGCAGGCATTACTAATTTAGTAAACGGTAATTTGCTTCTTTATATTGTAGACAATGAATTCATCATGGATGCTACATCTTTGATTACTAAAAATACATTGTATAATAACACCACTCCTGGTATTGTTGCTAGATATTCTCAATTTTATACGGATTTTGTTGCTGGTAATATTAATACAGGTGATTTTTTCTATGAGAATTTATTATCTAAATCTTATAATGTATTGTTTGAAGATATTTCTGGACAATCTTATATTATATTCTCTGGACAAGTAACTGCACCAACAACATTTGTGACTAATTCTAAAATAATTTTACCTAGTGCAGTCACTAATACTGGTACATTTACAATTGAAGACCCTAATAACTATGCTGCTCCTTTAGGTTTAACAGGAAGTTTCGCTTACAAAATTGCTGAAGCAGTTACAACAGAAACTGTATTAGATGCGGCATATCTTTATAACGCTCTTAATAAGCATTATTTAGAAATGTACTTAGATAGTAATTTGAATTTGACAGTTGATTTTATGGATTCATTGATTCAAACTCCTAATCCTATTGTTAATTTAGCTAATAACACAACTATTTTTGTTTCTTCTCAAAAATCAAATTACCGTGAGACAGTTGAAATCGCTCAACCTACTACTTATGTACAAACACCAAATAAAGTTCTTGTCAACGGTGCTCGTTATACACAAGTTAAAATAGGTGATTTCTTAGAAGCGTATGTAGATCCTACAACAGTAGTAGCTGGTGAGATACCTAAACATCTTACACGTATTCTATCTAAGAAAGTTTGGTCAGGAGATACAACATTAGTTGAAATAACTTGTGATGCTACCGTTAAATTGTATAATTATAATGGTGATTTACAGACTTACAGATTTACAGATATTGGTGACTATATAAATACTTATAAAGGGGTAACCTTGGCTGGTTTTAGGATTCGTCAAGCATCTATCCCTGACGGTACAGAGACACGTCAAGCATCAATTCTGAGTTTGTTGGATATCGGAACACCTTTATTTAATGCTATCACAGATAAGGAAAATATTACTTTCCGATATTTGGTAGATTCATTTGGTTTAGGTCTTACTGAGTTTTCTAAACAGCAGTTAGCAGATATTTGCGGAACTCGTCTTGATTGCTTTGGTTTCTTAAATATGCCATCTATGCGTTCTTTTAGAGAATCTACGTCACCTTCATTTGTTGATGCTAATGGAGTGCTCAGTACTGCGTTCATTGCAGTAGGAGGAGATCCTAGCTCATCGCCTGCGTTCTTATATAGCTTCGCACAAGGTATAGGTGATACTAGCGTTGGTTATTTTGCACCATATGTAACAACTAATGATAACGGAACTCCTGTATCAGTACCTCCAGCAATGTTTGTCGCAAATGCTTACTTACGTAAGTTTAATACAACACAAACAAATATTTTTCCATGGACAATTGTTGCAGGTATAACAAATGGTCGTTTAACTGGCATAACTTCTCTTGAAATGTCTTTCAACAATCAAGATATTATAAATTTAAATACTATGAAGGCAAATCCATTAGTATTTAAGCGTAATCGTGGATATGTTATAGAAACAGAAAATACAGCACAAACACTGTTTACTTCTTCTCTATCTTTCATTCACTCACGTGAAGTTCTTATTGAACTTGAATATCAGTTGTCACAAATGTTGTTAGAATTTCAATGGAAATTCAACACACCTGATGTACGTGCTGAAATTAAATTCCGTGCTGATAATATTACAGCACAGTTTATTAATCAGCAAGCATTATACAATGCTTTCAATAAATGTGATGCTGAAAATAATACACAGGCTATTATTGATCAACAGGCGGGTGTTTTAGATACGTATGTAGAAATTGTGAAGGGAATGGGAATTATTGTTAACAATATCACTATCTTACGTACTAATACAATTAATTCATCTGGTTTCCAGCCGCTTTAATTTAATATTAAAATTAAAAAGCCACCAAAATAAATTGGTGGCTTTTTTGTTTAGCAGTAACATTAGATAGATAATATATCGTTTATCATTAATTTAATCTTAATGTGCTTAATGATTTTATTCATAATAGGCTTTAAAGGAACGAAATAAGGTATCCTATAAAGAATTATATTGTTGGTTTTACAGTATTCTGTTTTTATTTTATCACGGAGTTGAGTTAATTGAAGCATTTCCTTTCTTTTTTCTTCGTTTGTGTAAAATCGTTCAACTGTATAATGAAAAATGCCATCAAATTCAATACATAAGTTAATATTATCTAATTTAAAGTCAAATGGCAATTTTCTTTTATGTTTACATTTATCAAAAACATATTGTGTGCTATATTTTATCTCATTTTCGTTGAGCATTTTGGCTATATTCATTTCGCCTTTAGAATTTTGCGAAGCACATTTTGGACATCCTGCACCACGCATATGTTCTTTTCTACTTTGCGGAAAATCACCATGTCCTAATTTAGAACATGTGATAATAGTTTTTGAATTTATATCACCGTTAACGTCAGATTCTGGATAATCATAACGATTATCATGTATATCATTTGATCTTTTTATAAAATCTTCAAGTGTCATTTTAATATTTTTAAAGCATTCAGTACAACCGTTTTTAGAATTTAAAAAATAACGCGGTTCATTGGTAACAAATCCACAATTTATACAACCAATAATTATTGGAGTAAACATGTCTACAAAATTAACTTTAGATAAATCAAAAGTATTACCAAATTTTTCAATAAATCTTCTATTAAAATTTTCTTTGGTATATTCTAATTTGCCATTACATTCTGGACAACCTGTGCCAGTATCTGGTCGTAAGTGATCATTTGGTCTTTGATAAAAAATATGGCCTTTCCAGCAGTGTATTTCTATTTTCGTAGAATCATTTATATAATTAACATTATCATAAATATATAAATCACCGTGCACCATTTTAGCATCTATTACAAATTGTGCGAATGGTTTCCTAGTTTTTAGGCTAATAAACTCTTTTCTACATAAAGGACAAGCATGTTTTGATTTTTTTAAGTGTACTTCTATTGATTGGTTAAACCAATGATTATGTTTAATACAACGAATACATATAATCTGACTTCTATTTTTATATTCTGTTACTTTGTTATAATCAAATTTATCGTTATATTTTTCGTAAGCATCTTCTAAAAATTCACTTAATGTCCTTCTAACACTTTTTCTTTTCATATTTATTATATATTGAAATCAGACATTTGTTTAATATATAGCATTATGTCTAAAAAACTTATATTAGAAGAATTTATTAAAAATGCTCGTGCTGTACACGGTGATTTATATGTTTATGATAATTCAAATTATATAGTACTGTAAATATATACAAAATATTCGAAATAATCTATTTTATGATAATAATATATAGTATTAAGATGCAATTAACTGAGAGACACATAGTACGAAATAATGATGTGATGAAAGATTTATGCAATAAATCTGCTATGTTATATAATTTTTGTTTATATCATATGAGGCAGGTTTGCTTTGGTAAACTAGAGAAATTTTCTGAATTTGAGTTAAGTAATTTATTATGTGAGTTTAAACAAGAAGATTTTGTAGCATTGCCCGCACCAACTTCTCAACAAGTCATTAAATTAATGTTCAAAAATTGGAAAGCTTATTGGGCTGCTATGCGGGAATACAAAAAATGTCCAAGTAAGTTTAATGGTAAACCTAAAATTCCAAACTATATTAAAGACAGTAAGACAAAGAATAAACTTAATGTTGTAGTTTTTACGAATCAACAAATAAGAATTAAAGATAACTATATACATTTTCCTAAAAAGACAGGATTAAAACCAATAAAAACGAAAGTTAAAACAGCAGATCAAGTACGAATTGTACCACAATCTGGTGGATTTATAGTAGAAGTTGTTTATACACAACAACCTATCACTCTACCTAAATTAGTACCAGAGAATAAAATGAGTATTGATCTTGGAGTAAATAATCTGGCTACTTGTACAACAAATATCGAACATCCTTTCATTATTGATGGTAAAGAACTTAAGTCAATAAACCAGTATTACAATAAAGAAAAGGCTCGACTACAAAGTTACATTAGTGATAAAGGAACTTCTAAAAAACTCACTAATCTAACACACAAAAGGAACAACAAAGTAGAAAACTATATACATCAAGCAAGTAGAATTATAATAGATTATTGTATTAAGTATAAAATAAGTGAAATAGTAATAGGTAAGAATGTAGGTTGGAAGGACGGTATCAGTATCGGTAAAGTTAATAATCAAAAGTTTACTAGTATACCACATGCCAAATTTATTGAAAAAATAGCCTATAAAGCTGAACTGATAGGTATTAAAGTTACAGTTCATGAAAAATCTTATACATCGAAAGTTGACCATTTAGCTTTCGAAGAAATGAAACATCACGAAAAATACCTCGGGAAACGAGTGTTTCGTGGATTGTTTCAGAGTAGTATAGGTAAGTTACTAAATGCTGATGTTAATGGAGCAATCGGTATTGGCAGAAAAGTATTCGGGGATTCGTTCGTAAGTTCGATACTCGATAGAGGGTTGGCGTTCAACCCAGTTAGAGTTAATGTAAAATCAGCTTTCTGTACATTAAATCTACAAAAATCTACACAACTTAAACAGGTTGTTCAAAATTAATAACGTGATAGACAGTATAAATTTGACGATTGTGCATATAAACGGAAGTTAAAATTTGATTTTAAAATTATAGGAGTTAATATATGCATTGAATTTGATGGTATTTTACATTATAAACCAAAAAGACTTAAAGACAAAGAGGAAGCTTTAAAAAGATTAGAATTAACTAAAATTCGTGACAAAATAAAAACAGAATATTGTCGAGCTAATAATATTATCTTATATCGAATTCCATATTTTATGCCATTAAAAATAGAAGTAGGTAGAATAATAAAGCATATTAAAATCAAACTTGCTATAACTGATATATTATCTTAATAATAGTAATTTTTCGACTTTTGTTCAGCAAAAATCCATATTTAGTCATTAATATATAAGAACAAGGGAAAGTTCCCTATATAATATATAATAAAAAGAAAACAATAACGATGCCACTACCACATTTTACGCAGTTGCGATCTACGAATACAAACTTCGAACCAGTATATCCTAGTTTATTTGAGATCACGTTCATTTTGCCTGCAATCTTACAGGCACAAGGTCGTGATCCAATTATGATGTTGGAGAACGCTACCAATATTGATTTTCCAGTAACACCAGATATCACTGCAGTTAGTCAACGTTTTAAGTATACAACTCGTGTGTATTTAACACCGCCAGAAAAAACTGACACTGAATTTTCCATTAAGTTTAACTTAAATGTGAATGAATCAGGATCTATTTTTGTTTGGAATACGTTAAAGGCATGGTATGATCTAGTATGGAATTCTCAGAATGGGTCAGTTTCTTATAAGAGGGACATTATAGGAACAATAATCGCTAACCAGCATGATAAGAAAGGATTTGTAATAAGACGCGTAACTTATCAAAATGTCCAAATCAATAAACTTGCTCAATTTTCTCTTGATTGGACAAAAAATACAGAAATAATGGAACCAATTGAATCAGGATTTGTATCCGACTACTGGATTGATGAGTACATTGATAACAGTTTCCAATTTAATCCACCAAGTATCTATTAATAAATATTTTAAATTAAGGAAGACGGCTATTGGCCGTCTTTTTTATTTCTTGCATAAACGTAATAAACCATATAATATAATTCATTTCTACTATGGTGTCTTGTTTATAATTAATTCTAAATAATGTAATATTATTTTCCATACAGTAATCATTCTTTATTATATCATGTGCCTTAATCAATTTGAGGGCTTCTTCACCACCGAAAGTACTAAATGCTCTGGTGTGCTGTTCGCCATCATATTCTATTATAATATCTAAATTAGAGATTTTAAAATCAAACGGTAAAGTATTTTTATCTTTACAATCACAGTAACGAAAATTGTATATAGAAGAAATATCATTATTTTTTAATATGGAATTAATTAAACTTTCGTTGTAAGACATATTACAATAAGGACATCCCTGTTTACCACTAACATGTTTATGTGGTGTTAACCAAAATGAACCATGTGTATTACAGATTATTTCTAATGGTTTTTCGCAATCAACATATATAGATCTAGCATAATCATACAAATCAAACCAAACTTTGTTAGCTTTGTATATGAAAATATCTTTGTCTAATTTTCTACCGCCTGCGTAGCCATTTTCTACTGCACATTTGGCGCAGGGGCAAACAGTAACTAAATGCACATTTGGTATTTGTGTGATAGTAATATCATGTATTATGCATCTAAATAATATATTAGTAGTAGCATTTATATATTTGGTTAATGTGTAATCATAATTTTCATGTCCTTCGATATTTTTAGCTTGTTCTACAAAATATTTAGTATCCATATTCATAGGATAACCATATTTTTCAATAAAACACATTTCACAACCAACGTGTCCCTTTGAATGACTCAACGAAGCTTGTGAAAATAATATATTATGTTTTAAACATAATATGCTAATTTTAGCACTAGCACTTTTGTAATAAAAATTTGGATAACTAAATAAATTTAGTATATTTAATCCCCACGCACTAACAAATCTTTCTAGTATTTCGTGCTTTTTTAATGGTACTGCCATACCACTATATATTAATATATATCAGACTCAATTTTTATAATAACTTATTGTTATTAAACTATATATAACAAAAAAACACCCATATTCTAGGTGCTTTTCAATTCATTTAACGGCATTATTCTAAGTTTTTATATATCGGATAAGTGATCATATATAATAAAGCAAATGGACCATACAGGAGACTAATAAGGTACTTTACGATGGTCTTATCTGTAATCCATTCATATTTCCAGAAAAATAACTGGTACAGTATAGCAATTTCGCCCCACTCTAACCAATTAGCATATCCTTTAGACCATGAATAATCAGTCAATAGTATTGTAGCAGCTAATATAAGCATCCAAACAATCTGTTTCTTTTTCTTCATTTTATTACACTATAAAGTGGCGCACTTTGTGCGCGAAGACATTTCGAGTATTGGTAAGAATGAGAAGTTTGTTTCAAAGGAAGGAAATCGTAAGGTTAGAAATGTATGGCATCGCGAAATAACAAATTGGCAGATTGAAAAACGATGTACAGAACTTGGTATTGAATTAATAGAAGTAAATCCAGCATATACTTCGTTTATAGGTAATGTGCTTCATGAAAACTTTGATGCTACGAATGCTGCGGTAGAGATCTGCAGGCGCGGTATGTTTAAATTTGATAAAGATAGTAAGCTGTTTTACCCAGCAGTTATAGGTACAATCTCAGACACTATGAGTAAGTTTGCTGCACGTTCAAACGTTCAGCTTAAACCGAGAGATGTTCAAAAGATTAAAGACTGTAGCACATGGCCGGGACTTTTTAAAATGGCAAAAAACAACGGACTCAGATGGCGTTGGGGTTGGGAGGATCTTGCAAAAGTTCCACCAGTTTTTAGCATGGATACCACGAAAAGTAAAGTTAAGATCGTCAAGTTTACTTGATAATTATTTACTGTTTCGTCCTATTCGTGTATCTGAGAGATTAAGCTCTGAAAATTTTCGATAATTTTTATAAATGTCAAAAGCTGGTTGCTTTTTGAAAATATCTCTCAGGGCATTGCTAATTTTATTAATCATTTCAATATATCATTTATAGTATCGCTACGCATTGATTTGATTTCATTGGATGGAATGAATATGTTGCTTCTTTTATATCCATTAGCTTCTGTATAATCATAACAGGCTTGCCAACCTATGTCCGATATATTATAATCATCGTCTTCACCAAACCTAAATATTACGCCTAAAGGAGCATTTGAATCTTTATAAAAAGTTTCCCACAATATTTCAATCAAATCGCTATCTTGTTTTAAGCAATAAGTACCAGTTTTTGACGAATAGTGGACAAATAATTTTTCAAATTCTTTTAGTGTCATTTTAGTAATTCATTAATTAATAATTTTCTGTGTTCCTTCTTAAAATTATAAACTACATGGACATAATTTGCGTCTTTATTATATTGAACCACTTTAAGATTATTCTTGGTGACCCATATATCTAATACTTCATTACTATTTGGACATATTATATTACGAAATATAGGTGATAGTTTATCTTTTAAACATTTTATCGAAACATTAGTGAAATAACGTTCGTCACCAGTAAAATAATGTCCATGGTCGATTACTACATCTTTTACCGGAATAAGTGGATACAATTCTAATTGTTCAAATATTATTTTTTTATATTCTTCTTCTTTCATTTTAATATCTGTTCGATTACTGATTTTCTTTTTTCTTTTAAAAAATTATAAATATAACTCATTTTAGGGACATCACCTACATATATCAGCAAAGTAATTTCATCGTCGTTAAGGTATACTTTACACCTCATATCATACTGCAAAAGTTCTTTGTTAATTTTTTGTGATAAAAGTAAGTTTAAAACTTTGCTATCTAAGAACACAAAATAATTGAAGCTTATAGAATTGTCTATTAGAAACTTTTCTATAATATCTTTATAATCTTTTTCGCGCATGTGTTATGAATTTATACGTTATGAGTTTAATATGCTGTCAATAGTTTCTAAACGATTTTTTTGAATTAATTCAAGTGGGAAAAAATACGAATATGAATCCGGGTGATATTCGCTACCCTGAAAGCAAACATTCCAATTCTTCTCTATTATTCTATTTTGTCCAAACCTAAATACTAACCCAACAGCACCTTTGGTTTCATAAAAATACTCATACATTTTGCGTCCAAGATATGGATCAGACGACTCATCATATAATACATCGTGTTCCTTTGTCCAATGTGTTAAAACTGCCAAAAATTGTTGATATGTCATTAGAATTTATTTATAGTAAGAAACTTTCTTCAACGGTATGACAGGATTGCCCTTATGTTCGCACGGATTCCGGTATACCTTAGCAAGTTTTTCTACATCATCAGTTATATTATCCGCAGGATTAATAAAAAATCCTTGATCATAGACCTTCACACCATATGCTGTCATAAGTTCTCTACGAAGAATGTTTAGTTTGTCATAATCAATTTCTTCAACAATCTCTTTTGTTTTATCAGGCGCATACTCACCCATAGTATTAAAACTTGAAGGCATTGTATATAAAACTTTCTGATAAGAATTTGTTTTGCAAATTTTTTCTTTAGTTGCTATAACAAAATTTTTAATATCTACGAATGTTTTAGTGAGGAGAACTTTTGGTACCCAACATTCAAACCAAAGTTGTTTATGCTTTTTGGTAAAATGATTTGTCGATTCCCAATACGGTACTTTAACAAAAACAGCTTTTTCTGTTTCTTTCAAAATATCGTAATTGAATTCCTTACTTTCCATGATAGTTATTTATAATACAAAGGTACAAATAATATATGATATACGCAAAATGATAGTAGATTGTTAGTTATTATATTAAAATTTAATATAAATAATTACTTTTTAATATATTTATCACCTTCTTTAATATAACCAAAATGGTCAGACCAATATACCATGCCTTTTCTGCTAATACCACCTCTCAGAAAAGTGTAAATTTGTCTATGTGTAGGAAATGTATCGAGTTTATTTATTAATAACTGCAATTCCCATTCTACGTTTAAATCATCTTTATAATAATCACCCGGATTACTTTGACTAGGCAAATTTAAATAATCTGCTATTCGTTGTGTAGAAAAATTATTCTCTCGTAAATAATAAAAATATTTTGTGAATCCAGCTTCGGACAGTTCTGCCTCAGATGGTGTTATTCTTAACTGTCTATCATCACAATAATTTTTTATATCTTTTAGCCAATTTTCTTCTGTCTGATTATAAAAATCTCTTATTTTATTTATATCTGGGCAGAAATTATCATGTTTAATATTAAACGTTGTCATCAATTTTGTTAATACATTATTAATATATTCAACAGATTTACGCTCTATATCTTTACGCTCTATTGACATTAATATTTTATTACTGTTTAAATACATTTTTTCTTTCATTTTACGTTTACTATCATAATTTTTATATCCCATCATCCCCCATACTTCAACATATACATTATTACCATAAATATCTTTAAGTAAAAAATCATATCGATGATCAGAATCGTTCCAAATTAAATCATTATATTTATATCCGATACCATTAATAAATGAATAATTGGAAAATATTGCTTCATATGTGCTTTCGACAATTTCATTATCAAGTGTTTTGTATTGTCTTTTTAATGGAGGTATTTTGCCCAGCAATTTATACAATTTTTTCCAGCCACCTATCATTGCTATACCTCTTTGTAATCCCAATACAGTTTTAGTTTCTGTTAGTGTTGGTACGTTACCGTCAAAATATTTAATACACATTTGTTTTACAGTTTCTTCATTCCATTCATTAACATCTTGATTGCCAAACTTACGAGTATCTATTACCTTAAATCCTAATTTTGCAGCAACTGCTTTCATGCCACCAAATTTTCTTTTAATAATTTCATACAATAAAGTACCTTCTTCTGAGGAAACCAATTCATCGTAAGTCATCATTACTTTAGATTTATCACAATGTAATTTTAAGTACTTTGAGATTTTTATCCAGCTATCGTCCAATATTTTAGAATTTAATGCCCAATATAAATTACTCAACGCTAAATTAGATATATTACCATCGCAATAAACGAGTTCCTTACCATCATTTGGTTTAGGTAAAAAATGACTAATCATTAATGATTCAACTGTTGGTTCATGTTTACTATATCTTGATTTGAATAATCTAACTGATGGATATATAATTACCCGATTCCTTTTATGTTTAATATATTTATATTCCATAATTCTTTCTTTAGTAAACGGACCTTTTCTACGATAGTTTTCAAAAAACTTAACGTATTTGACTCTTCCTAAATTTGATATTTGATAACGGCCATTATAACCTTCAATATCTTTCCATATTTCTTTTTCCATACTAGTATATATAAAATTACAAAAGTGTAAAAATCAATTATATACTATATATAAAATGATATAAAAGCATCAAGGGAGAGAAGTGGTTATTATATATAATGACATGACACCTACAAACGTATATAACAACAATGAATCTCCTGAGCAACAAAAAGGAGAGCAATCAAAAAAATCAGAAGCTGATTATCTTAAGCAATATTTAGCTGACACAGATACTAATAAAGTAACAAATACTGGTAAGCCTAGTATGGTATTCAATGATAAACCTAAAGAAGCATCACGCACAACCGATTTGCAATATTTCGCATTCGACTGTAATTTGCTGCCACTTGGACAATTATATCCAAACGGTGTTGTTATGATGGTACGTGCTGCACAAGTTGTGGAAATTCAAGCATTCTCAACTCTTGATGATACAAATTATTTTGATATGATTGAGAAGATGAATGAAATGTTGAGTTCATGCGTGCGAGTTAAGTATCCAAATGGTGAGATGAAACCTTTCACTCACGTATTGGATGGGGATCGGCTTTGGCTGATTCTTCTAATTCGTGAGTTAACCTTCCAAGCAGGAAACAGTCTTAGTGTGACCAAAACTTGCTCTTGTAGTAATGAATTACACATTGAATTAAAACGTGATAATTTTGTTTATCACAAAACAGATCCTGAAATCTTACCATATTTCGATGCACAGAAAAAGAAATTTGTATTCAAAACTATAAATGATAAAGTCTTCGAAATCGCCCCGCCGTCCATCGGACTGCAGAAAAGTTTCACAGCTTTTATCATAAAAGAATTTAATGATAAAAAAACACCTAAGATGAGTTTCTTAAAAATTCTTCCTTTCCTAATGTCCGATAAATATGATGCTTCTTATGAAGAAATAAAAGCTAAACTTGTTGAATTTGAAAAGATGGACGATGTCTCATTTCAGTTTGTCAATGCTGCTGTTGATAAAATGAAATTCGGAATTTCTGAACTTAAAAAACAATGCACGTGTGGTCTGGAGGTCCGCACCGAGATGATCTTTCCCGGAGGTTCGTCAGCTCTGTTCGTTGTTCATGATGCCTTTTCAAAATATATTAAAAAATAAACTTCAACTTTTTAAACAAATTCATATTTCGGAAAGTGATGTTAATGAGTGGCCATTCTACGTCCTAGAAGAAAACATAAAATTGATCAATGAAATGAATGAAGAGGAAAATAAGGAAAGAAAAAAACAAGAAGATAATCAGAAAACCAGTATGCCTAATTTTAACCCATCTTCTTACACAAAAGGTTTAAATGGTATAGGTAATAAATTTAAAAGATAATTTCTTTTATTTTATAATTTCGGTAAAGTTTTTCTGGATATAAAATTAATACTTCACCGCTTGTATATCTAAACACAACAGGTAGTATGGCTCAAAAAACATATTATTATCACACCAAGGAACATGTGTTGCTAAAATTTTTTTATTCTTAATTTTTATATACATTTCTTTTTTACGATCATCCAATGCTAAATAATGCATTTCATTAACAATTACTGCTGGATTATAGTCAATGTCCAATTCATTTAGATATGTAAATACTGCCTGTGTATGATTACTCATTGGTTTGTAGTAATCAGGATGTCTGTTATTCATATAATATCCTCAATTAACAGTTCCTCAATTAACAATTTACGTTTAATCATTCGAACATTAAACCAATATTTACACTTTACATTTACATGCTGCTTATCATATACTGTTATGATAGCTGTTGTTCTATGTGTTAAATATCTATTATTATTAACATGTGTGGTTATAATGACATATCCATCTGACATATGTAGAGTATTTTTTACGATCTGATCGATACAATTGTCTTCTTCTATTATTTGATTATCTTTAAAAAATTTAATAACAAATTCTTTCATCCTAATAATTCTTTAAGCATCAAATATCGTTTAGCAAATTCTACGTTGTA
>Ga0210383_10002274_pt1 | contig 17387 bp, 14 predicted proteins | sample IncBWC14OmetaG_FD_160072 | JGI IMG/M metagenome (GOLD analysis project Ga0210383, IMG submission 160072) | Forest soil microbial communities from Barre Woods Harvard Forest LTER site, Petersham, Massachusetts, United States - Inc-BW-C-14-O ...
TTGGCGGCTTGGTTGTGGATGCGCGCGCGGGTGGCCCGGGTGGAGGCAGCTAAGCAATTCGCCGAATCCGGCGCAACCAAACTCCAGGAGACGTTCCAGGCTCTGGCCGATGCCGCATTGCGATCGAACCAAAGCGCGTTTCTGGATGTGGCGCGAGCTTCGCTCCAAACCACGCGCGCTGAAATGTCGGGCGATCTGGCGCAGAAACAGATTGCGATCGAGGGTGTGGTGCAGCCGTTGGCCGCATCGTTGGGGCGACTGGAAACACAGGTCCGCGAGTTGGAGCGCGCCCGAGAGAAGGCCTACGGCACCCTGGGCGAGCAGGTGCAATCGCTGGCGCGCGAGACGGCGACGCTTTCGACAGCGTTGCGATCGCCGCAAACGCGCGGACGCTGGGGCGAAGTGACGCTGCGGCGCGTGGCGGAATTGGCCGGCATGGTCCACAATTGCGATTTCTCAGAGCAGGAAACGCACGAAGGCGATGGCGTTCGCATTCGCCCCGACATGATTGTCCGCTTGCCCGCGGGCCGATGCCTGGTGGTGGACGCCAAGGTTCCACTCACCGCGTACCTCGACGCAGTGAGCGCGCCGGACGAAGCATCGCGCAGGGCATCGCTGGTCCGGCATAGCCACCAGGTCTCCGAACATGTACGGCAGCTTTCGAGCAAACAATATTGGAATCAGTTTCAGCCCGCTCCGGAATTGGTGGTGCTGTTTTTGCCGGGTGATCACTTCTTCAGCGCGGCTCTGGAATGCCGTCCGGATCTGATCGAAGAGGCGCTGGCGAAGAAGGTCGTCATCGCCACGCCCGTGACTCTGATTTCGGTGCTGAAGGGCATCGCTTACGGCTGGAACCAGGAACAACTGGCCGAGAACGCCGAAGAAATTCGTCGCGTGGCGACGGAGATGTACGAGCGCGTGCAGTTGGTGCAAGAGCATTATTCGGATACGGGCAGGCTGCTGGAGAAGACGGTAGAAGCGTACAACCGGTCTGTTGGGTCGTGGGATTCGCGCCTGGTGCCATCGCTGCGGAAGATGCGCGAACTGGGAGTGTCGAACGGGGACGAACCGGAAGCGCCGGAGCAAATTGATTTGCTGGCGCGGCGACCGCGAGCGGTGAACGGGTTCTAGTTCAAGCTCTAACTTAACGACATATCGATGATGTCGAAAGTGAAGCGCTCGGGCGGCAAGTAGGACAGCGGCGACGGGCTAAGGTGCGACCAGGTGTCGAAGGCGCTGGTGGCGACGGTTGAGTTCAAATAGAACAGAAACTGGTTTGAGAAGCAGGAAATCGGCGGAGGCTGGCGGAAGGTAAGGCGCATGCCGACGGCCTTTTCAAACTCGACGCCTTCGGCCGGAATCGCTTTATCTTCGAGCAGCATTACAAAACTGGAGCGGCCGGCATGCGGCCAGACATCGGGCCGCAGCAAGTTGCGCAGTTCCAGACGCGCGCCAAAAGTGATCTCGCACTGCCGGATCCATTCGAGAATGCTATCGCCCCACTGCCATTGCGTGACGAAGCGCAGGTACTGATCGGCCAAGTTAATCGCCAGATCCATTTTGCGGCGATCGACTTCGAAGTCTGGAACCGGACCATCAAAAGCGGGTGGCGCCATCATGTCTTCAGAATCGATCAAGTTGTTGGCCATGCCAACCACGCGATCCAAGCGTCTGACGTTGGGGCTGGTGCGCACTAACAGCGGGGGCAGTTCGTGGGTTTTTTCCCCGGGCACTTCTACGAACTTGCGGTCTCCAACAATATCCATGGTGACGGCCTAATCTCCTTATCGACGACTAGGTCGCATCCTTCCACTTATATTGACGCCATACGATAGTGAACCGTTACAAAGCCCACCGGCGCGGTCGGGACACTCAACAGGTAAGAACAATTCTGCAAGATTTGTTGGCGCTTGTAAAGAGAGATTTTCCGGCCAATCGTAAGAAGGTACTGAAGGTACCTTGGAAGCCTGCGCTACAATTCGGCTTTCATGTACGCGACTTCATGATGTACTGCGACGTCAGCCTGCCGGTGCCGCTCGATCAAGCGTTTACCTATCGGCTGCCCGAAACGATGCAAACACGCGTCCAGCCCGGCTGCCGGCTGCTGGTTCCGTTCGGCCCACGCAAGCTCACCGGGATGGTACTCGCGCTTCGTCCGGATGCGCCGGAGGGCGCGGGCGCACTGAAGGAGGCATTCCGGCTGATCGATGAAGAGCCGGTGCTCGACTCCAATCTGCTCTCACTGGGCCGTTGGATCGCTCAGTACTATTGCGCGCCGTTGGGCGAAGTCCTGCGCAGCATGACGCCGCTCACGGGCGAAGTTCGCAAAACCAAGCTCTACTCGCTCACCGATGCCGGGCGCGACACGGCGCGGCAATTGCTCCTGGGCGCCGACGAAGAAGATGCGACGCTTCAAATCCTAAGGCTGCTCGAGGGCCGGCCGCTGTCGGCATCCTACCTGCAAAAGAAGCTGCCGAATGCGCTCAGTGTGATCCGCTCACTCGAGAAAAAGGGCTTCGTCGCGATGGAGGATTTGGAAGCGCAACGCGACCCGTTGCGCGCATCGTCCACTCGGCTGAGGGCTTCATTCCTTAGGGCGGCAGCCGATGGCCTGAAGCTGACCAAACGCGAACGCGAGTTGCACGCTTTCCTGGAACTGCACCCCGGCACGCATAATTTGGAACAGTTGGAAACGTCGGTGAAAGGCGCGAGCCAAGCCGCGCGGTCCCTGGCACGGCGCAGTCTCATCACGCTCGAACCGGAAGCTCCCACTGGCGTTTTCCGGAGCGACGTAGCGCCGCGCACGCTCAATCCGCACCAGTTGAAGGCGTACCAGCAGATTGAAGCCTCGCTTCGTGGCGGCCAGTTTCAGACGTTTCTGCTCGAAGGTGTCACGGGTTCGGGAAAGACCGAGGTGTACCTGAAATCGATCGATGCCACCATATCTCTGGGGCGAAGCGCGCTGCTGCTGGTGCCCGAAATCGCGCTGACACCAGCCGTGGCTGGGCAATTCTTCCATCGCTTTGGCGACCGAGTGGCTATTCTCCATTCGGCCTTTCACGACGCCGAACGCGCCGAGCAGTGGAGACGGATTCGCGGCGGCATCGCCACCGTGGTTGTCGGCACACGATCGGGCGTTTTCGCGCCGGTGCAGAACCTGGGCCTGGTCGTGATCGACGAAGAGCACGACGCCAGTTACAAACAGCAGGAGACGCCCCGCTACAACGGCCGCGATGTCGCCATCGTTCGCGCGCGCGAAGCTAACGCCGTGGCGGTGCTTGGATCGGCAACGCCTAGTCTCGAGAGCCGCTACAACTCCGAGCGCGGAAAGTACACGCTGATCACGTTGCCGGAGCGAATCGAGCAGCGGCCTATGCCCGACGTCGAAGTGATCGACATGCGGCAGGAGTTTCTCGAAACGCGCAAGCAGGTAACGTTCTCGCGACGGCTGGTAGAGACCGTGGACGAACGCCTGAAAAGTCACGAGCAGACCATGCTGCTGCTGAACCGGCGGGGCTTTTCGAGTTTCGTCGCCTGCCGGGCGTGTGGCGAACGGCTGGAATGCGTGAACTGCGCGGTCACGCTGACCTTTCACCGGCGCGATCGGCGCATGCTTTGCCACTACTGCAACTACGCGGAAAAGGTCCCGGCGGTGTGTCCCAAATGCGGGAGCGAGTATCTGAATTTCGTGGGCACCGGTTCCGAGAAAGTGGAAGAAGAGCTGCATCGCGATTTTCCCGAGGCGCGGATTGCCCGAATGGATCGCGATACAGTAAGCGGCAAGCGCCACTTCGAGAGCATTCTGCATGGCTTTCGTGACGGCAATTTCGACATTCTGGTGGGCACGCAGATGATCGCCAAGGGGCACGATATTCCGAATGTGACCCTGGTTGGCATCGTGTCGGCCGATATCGGACTGGGGCTGCCCGATTTTCGCGCGGCCGAGCGCACCTTTCAGCTATTGACGCAGGCGGCCGGACGCGCCGGGCGCGGCAACTTGCCGGGCATCGTCCTGATTCAGACCATCAATCCCGAGCATTACGCAGTGCGGCTGGCATCCGAACAAAATTACGAGGGGTTCTATCGAAAGGAAATTCAGTTCCGGAAATTGATGCGCTACCCGCCCTTCGCGGCGCTGGCGAATGTGCTGGTGCGTAGCCAGAAACAAGAGGACGCGCTCGCGATGAGCGCCGAGCTGGGACGATTCCTCGATCCTGCGCCGGAAGGCGTGAAGGTGCTGGGACCGGCGGAAGCTCCGGTGCCGAAACTGAAGAGCGAATTTCGGTATCAGCTTTTATTGAAGGCCGCCGATAGAAAGATTCTCAACGAGACGCTGCGTGGTTTGCAACGCTTCGCTCGGGAACAGAAATGGCTTGCTACTGGTTTGGTCATCGATGTGGATCCACTGACGCTGTTGTAGCGCCCGGCTCTACTTGTCGTCTTTGGGCGGTTTGCAATCGCCCTTGCACACGGTCTGGGAAAGCTGGCGCGGTGGTCCAAGCACCCCTGGATCGGAGACGGTGGGCCTGCGGACGCTCAGGGTTTGCACCACCGAGTTGCCCGGCCCGGGCGTGCTATCGATCATCTGTTCTTCCTGCAGTTTCAACGCCGACCCGCTTCCTGCAACCGTGCCAGGCACATTAGTCGAATAGATATCGACCACGCTCTCTTGGGAACCATCGGGCCGAGTTACGGTCTTTGTCACGGTCTGGCCATGAAGCGCAAGCTGGCCGTAGGAATCCCGCTCATATTCGGCGCTACTGTCTGAGACTTGCGAACCCTGGACAACGTGTTCGGTGGTCTGGCGGATGGCGGGCGTGAATCCACCGTTTCCGTCGCTGCGATACGTGGTGCTCTCGGCCTGGTAGCCGCCGTTGCCTTGCTTGCTGACCACCTGGCTTTGTTTCTCCACCGGCTGCAGGCCGTTGGGCGTGAGACGCTGCACCACTGTTTCCGAAACGTCGCTCGAAGCGCTCTTTTGCGTATCCGTCACCGATTTTTCGATGACCTGCATGTTCCCGTTCATATCGGCGCGGTAGGTGGTGCTCTGCACAGTGGATCCGCCGTCAGGCCGCTTCTGCTCCTCGATCATCTGCCGCTCCGGCGGCAATGGATTGCCCTGCGGATCGTACCTTCGAGTGACTCGCTCGGTCACTTTTCCGGAAGAATCGTCGCGCACCACGCGCTCTTCCACTTGTTCCAACGGGACATTACGGCCGTTAATGGATTGGGTCGTGACGGTAGTCTGAGACCCATTGGCCGATTTAGTGTGCGAAATCGCCGGACCGGCGCTGACAACATTGCCATTGATGTCAACCGAAGTGGCGCTGTTGATGTTCGATTGCTGGGCCAAAAGCGATAGCGCGCAGGCAAGCGTGGTAAGAAGGCAGCTCTTCACGATTACAGGCTAGCGTTATACGCCTAATTCGACAATGCGGCAATTACCTTAGTTGGAAGCCCGCTGCGGTCCAGGATCGAGGGAACTACCCTCCGGTGAGTACCAATAAGAATCCCAGCGTAATCTGCCGATAAACCTTCTGGGAAGCTGTGTGGACGGTCACTTAACTAAAGAACGGGACTTCATAACCGGCGTTCTGCAGGCTTGCGGAGCGCTGGTGGTGGTGTTTGACGCCGAAGGCCGGATCGTTCTTTGCAACCGGGCGGCTGAGCAGGTAACCGGATACGCCAGCGCTGAACTACAGGGCCGGAAGTTTTTTGAAATCTTGGTGAGCCAAGAGGGTCGGGATCAAAGCCGTAAGCGTTTGGAGCACGGCATCTCGGCCCGGGCGGCCACCGCATTTGAAAGTGAATGGATCGCCAAATCGGGCGAGCCGCGCAGAATCGCGTTTTCCAATGTTCCGATGCTGAACGCGGCAGGCGAAGTGCAGTATTACATCACCACCGGTATCGACATCACAGACCGGCATCGCGCCGATCAGGAATTGCTGAAGTCGGAGAACCAATTTCGCTCGTTGTGGGAAGCATCTTGCGAGCCCATGTTTCTCACCGATCCCTCTGGCACCATCGTCAAAGTGAATGCCGCGTTCGCCAGGATGCTGAACACCGATTCCGGCTCGCTCGAAGGGATGAGCGTGACGGGGCTGTTTTCGCCCGAAGAGGGCGAAGCACTGCGCGAATTTCATCGCACGCTTTATGCTTCGGAAGTCAAGGAGCACTTGTTCGAGCGTGAGCTGCATTTTGTGCACGGCCGGTCGGGCATCTTCGAAAATTCGATAACCCGGGTGGAGATTCCGGGCCACGCGCCTCAGATGCTTTGCATCCTTCGGGATGTGACGGAGCTAAAGCGCAACGCCGAGGAGCTGGCTCGTGCCAAGGAGGCGGCCGAAGCTGCGAACCGCGAACTGATTGAGGCCAATCGCAATCTGGAGGAAACGGGCCGCCTGGCGCGTGAAATGGCCGACCGCGCCGAGGCGCTGAGCGCGGCCAAGAGCGATTTTCTGGCCAACATGACGCACGAAGTCCGGACGCCGCTGAACGGCATTCTCGGCATGACCGGGCTGGCGCTGGAGACCCAGTTGCAGGCCGATCAGCGGGAATATCTGGAACTGGTGAAGTCGTCAGCCGAGGCGCTGCTGAGCCTGGTCAACGATGTCTTGGATTTCTCTAAGTACGAAGTGGGCAAGCTGGCCTTGGACTGTGTCGATTTCTCGCTGCGGGCGCTGATGCGGGATGTGTTGCGGCCGCTGGCGTTGCGCGCTTCGGTGAGTGGCCTGATTTTCGAATCGATTGTAGAGGACCAGGTGCCCGATCGTCTGGTCGGCGATCCGCTGCGGATCAGCCAGGTGCTGCGCAATCTGGCGGGCAATGCCATTAAATTCACCAATGAAGGCAAGGTTAGCGTGCGTGTTCGGGCGGAGTCGATGGAAGGCTCGAAAATCACCCTCTGCTTCAGCATCTCCGATACGGGCATTGGCGTCGCTCCGGAAAAACATCAGTTGATCTTTGAGCCCTTCACGCAGGCCGACGGCTCTACTACCCGCAAGTACGGCGGTACTGGATTGGGGCTGTCCATCTGCTCCGGCGTGGTGGAACTGATGGAAGGGCGCATCTGGCTCGAGAGTGAGCTCGGCAAGGGCAGCACCTTTCATTTCACCGTCACCCTGGGGGTACCCACGGCCACGCCGGTGGACGAACCCACGCGGCCCTGGGCCGCCAGCCAGCGCGCTAAAAGAAAACTACGAATCCTGGTGGCGGAGGACAACAGCGTGAACCAACGCCTGGCCGCGCGTCTGCTGGAGCGCGAGGGGCATTCGGTAACGATTGTGGGTTGCGGGCAAGATGCGCTGGATTCGTTCGAACAGCAACAGTCGACGCAATCTCAGTTCGACCTCATCTTGATGGATGTTCAGATGCCTGGGCTGGACGGTTTGCAGGCCACGGCGTGCATCCGAGAGAAAGAGCGCGGTTCAGGCCATCGTGTCCCTATCGTGGCCATGACCGCGCAGGCCGCCGAATCGGACCGGTTGCGCTGTCTCGAATCCGGAATGGACGCGTATGTCACCAAACCGGTGTATGTACCCGAATTAATGAAAATGATCGAATCTGTAGTGCTTGGAGGGAATGCCATGAACGCCGATTTAACATCAGAAAGTTCTTCCGTGCAAACACAACTCCAGCAATTGGACGAGTCGCTCGCCCTGAGCCGCGTGGGCGGCGACGTCGACCTGCTGAAGGAAGTAGTGGAGTTGTTTCTGGACGATTATCCGACCACCTTTGAAAAAATAAAGGGCGCGGTGGACAGCCGCGACGCCACGGCTTTGGAGCACCATGCCCACAGCCTGAAAGGTTCCGTGTCTACTTTCGGCGCCAATCGTGCATTCGAGGCTGCGTTTACGCTGGAAAAACAAGGTCGCAGCGGCGATCTGACCGGCGCGCCGGACGGTCTGCTTCAGTTGGAGCAAGCTCTGGAAGCACTCCGTCCGGAACTGGTCCTGCTGCAGACAAAATAGCGGTCGCAAGATAAAAACAACCCGTCGCGCGCCAGCGGAAACGTGCGGCGCGTCTGCTATAGTGGTGGTCTGCTCTCCTATGGCATCCACCACCGTAACGGAAATCGTTTGTGCCCATAGTCCCGATTCCGACGACGCGTACATGTTCTATGGCCTGGCAACCAAGAAGGTACGCTCGCGGCTGGTTTCGTTCCGGCACGTTCTCGATGACATTGAAACGTTGAATCGTAAGGCGCTGGAAGGCGCTTACGAACTGACCGCTATTTCTTATCACGCCTATCCATATATCGCCGACAAATATGTGTTGATGGCCAGCGGTTCCAGCATCGGCGACGGCTACGGTCCTATTCTCGCGAGTGTGAAGCCGATGACGCCCGAGGAAATCAAAGGCAAGAAGATCGCAATTCCAGGCCGTATGACCAGCGCTTATTTGACACTGAAACTGTTTGAGCCCGACTTTGAAGAAGTGGTCGTACCGTTCGACAAGATCCTGGACGCGGTGGCCGAGCATAGCGTTGATGCAGGACTGATCATTCACGAGGGCCAACTCACCTATGGCAAGAGCGGTTTCCACAACGTTGTGGATCTGGGCCGCTGGTGGAAAAACGAATTCGATCTGCCGCTGCCGCTGGGCGGAAACGTGCTGTTGCGGTCGCTCCCCGGCGATATCAAAAGCGAGTGCTGCCGGGTGATGCGCGAAAGCATTCAATATGCACTGGATCACGGCGAGGAGTCGCTGAACTATGCGATGCAATTCGCCCGCGATCTGGAGCCCCGGCTGGCTGAGAAATTCGTGGGAATGTACGTGAATCACTTCACCGTGGACTGCGGCGACCTGGTGCCGAAGGCCGCTCAGAAGCTGCTCGACATGGGCTATGAGGCGGGACTGATCAGCAAGAAAGTCACCGTGGAGTTTGTTCGCTGAGGTTTAGGTTTATGCCACCGAACCGGTGCCGTGTGTTGTGGGGGCTGTGTTTAGTGCTCACCGCTTCTTCGCTGGTTCCTCCACTGGTTGCTCAAAACGAAGCTCCTCCGGTTGCTACCACGCAACCGCCCGATGACGCCAAGGCGCGCGCCAAAGCGGTCCGCGAATATGGCAAGGCCGGCGGTTCGGAAATAATTCCAAAGCTCGAGACGTATCTTGTGGATCCGGACGTGGACGTGCGCCGCGAGGCTGTAAAGGCCATCGTCGACATCGGAACGCAGCGCAGCCTGGACGCGCTGGTCAAAGCCTGTGCCGACAACGATCCCGAAATCCAGATTCGCGCCACCGACGGTCTGGTGAATTTCTACGTGCCGGGTTACGTGAAGACGGGGCTTACGGCGTCATTGCGGCGAGCTGGATCTTCGATCAAAGGTAAATTCACCGACACCAACGATCTCGTGATCGATCCCTATATTCAGGCACGCCCGGAAGTGGTGATCGCGTTGGGCCGCATCGCAAGCGGCGGGGCCAGCATGGAAGCGCGCGCCAATGCCGCACGAGCGGTAGGTATTCTGCGAGGGCGCGAGGCGCTTCCAGACCTGGAAAAAGCGCTGCGATCCAAGGACAGCCAAGTGATCTATGAAGCGCTGGTAGCGATTGAAAAGATTCGCGATCGAAGTTCGGGGCCGAGTATCGTTTTTCTGTTGCGCGATCTGAACGAAAAGGTTCAAACCACCGCAATCGAAGCGACTGGTCTGTTGATGAACCACGACGCGATGAATGAACTGCGCGACGTTCTGGATCGTTCGCGCAATATGAAGGTGAAGCGCGCCGCGCTTACCGCCTTGGCCCAGATGCCCGATCCGGAGTTGCATGGCATTTATGTAACCTATATGGACCATAAAGACGAAGGCCTGCGGGAAGGCGCGGCGGAGGGACTGGGGCGCCTGAAGAACCCCGACGACACGGCTATGCTCGAGCGGGCGTTCAACAACGAAAGTAAGACTGAGCCCCGCCTATCGGTAGCGTTTGCGCTGGTGAATCTGGGTAAGCAGGGCATGGGCGAATTCGATCCGCTCCGTTATCTGGTGAACGATCTCAACTCCGCCGCCTATCGCGGCGTGTCGCGAGCGTATCTGATCGAACTGGCGCGCGATCCCGAGGTCCGTCAGGCACTGTATCCAGCCCTTAAGGAAGCGGGCGTTACCAAGGACGAGAAGACCGGCTTGGCGGAAGTATTAGCGGTCAGCGGCAACCAGGATGCGGTTGCGCCGCTAGAAGCATTGGCGCAGGATCCCGATACCGAAGTCTCGCAAGCGGGGTTGCGGGCCGTTAAAAATCTGCGCTCCCACCTGCAGTAGCCGTTACAAAATCCACGTTGGCATATTTTGGCCCGCCAATTGCGGGAAAATAAAAACGTGAGAAAACTCGCGTTCTCGCTCCTTATTTTCTGCATGGCCTCCGTTGGCGCTTACTCGCAGGAGTCCAAGCCCGCAGCGCCTGATTCCGCGCCAGCAGCCGAGGTCAAGCCTCCGCCCGTTTCCCTGGGCGAACTCAGCGTCTCGCTCGAAGGCTTGGTCAATCGAGTGCGTCCATCGGTGGTGCAGATCTTTTCCACCGGATATGTGACGGCCGATGAATCCGATACCAGCGGAAATACCGCGGCGCTGCTGTCCCGGCAACGCAGCACGGGGTCAGGAATCATTCTCTCCGACGACGGATTCATTGTCACCAACGCCCACGTGGTGCAAGGGGCCAGGCGCATCCAAGTCCGGATATCGTCAGTCAGGGCTGGCCGCACGCCGACATTTGAGCCGGAAGTGAAGCTTTTGGATGGGAAGTTGGTTGGGATGGACCGCGAGATGGACGTGGCGGTGATCAAAATCGAGCGTACTGGGCTTCCCCATCTGCCGTTCGGAAATTCGGATGCGGTGCGGCAAGGCGAGTTGGTGATGGCCTTCGGAACGCCCAGAGGACTGGAGGGATCGGTGAGCATGGGGATTGTGAGTTCCACCTCACGCGAACTTCATCCGGACGATTTTCTCGCGTATATCCAAACTGATGCCCCGATCAACCCCGGCAACAGCGGCGGTCCGCTGATTGACGCGCAAGGCCGCGTGGTCGGCATTAACACGTTCATTCTTTCCCAATCCGGAGGAAGCGAGGGACTGGGATTCGCGATTCCAAGCAACATCGTCAGCACCATTTACACGCAGATTCGCAAGGAAGGACATGTACATCGTGGCAGGATTGGCATTTCCATTCAGACCATCAGCCCGGCCGTTGCCGAAGGCCTCAGCCTGGCCAGGGATTGGGGCGCGCTGGTGGGCGACGTTACGCCGGATGGACCAGCCGACAATGCGGGCGTAAAGATCGGCGATATCGTGCTGACTGCCAACGGAAGGACGATGCGCAACGCGCGGCAAGTGGAGGCGTACATTTACCGTTCGCCGATGCAACAGAAAATTACGCTACAGGTGCTTCGGGGCCAGAACGAGTTGACCATTGATGTACCGGTGATCGACAGCGTCGACGATCCCCAACGCTTTGCCGACATGGTGAACCCGGAAGATAACCTGGTGCCAAAGCTGGGAATTCTCGCGATCGGGATCGACAAAGGTCTGGCTGCTATGCTGCCCGGCCTACGCAACGACTATGGCGTGGTGGTAGCCGCCGGGTCGAGCGCCACCGATCTCACCACTGGTACCGGATTGCAGCCGGGAGACGTCATCTATTCCGTGAACAAGACTCCGGTGGGCACCGTGGAGGCGCTCAGGAAAAAAGTGGATGAGTTTAAGCCCGGCGACGAAGTGGCCATGCAGATCGAACGATCGGGACGGCTGATGTACGTTTCCATTGAGATCGAATGAGGCCAATCGTTGGGCTGGCTTTGGCGCTGTGGGCGGCCAGCAGCCCTAGCTTCGCGCAGACGCCCGCCCCTACCGCTTACACGCTGGAAAACGTGACGGTGGAAGGTAACCACGCATATTCGTCGAAGCAGATTCTTACAGTGGCAGGCCTGCGTGTTGGACAAAAGGCCGGCAAATCCGAATTCGATGCGGCGCGCGAGAAGCTGGAGGCCACCGGTGTGTTCGATCAGGTCAGCTATCGTTTCGCGCCATCCAAAGACAACCAGGGCTATGACGCTACCTATGAGGTTTCCGAAGTCGGCCAGCTTTATCCCATACGGTTTGCGGAGTTGCCCGCCACCGATGCTGAACTCCGAACCTGGCTCAAACAGAAGGACCCGCTGTTTGAAGACCGCATTCCCGCGACCAAACCTATAGTGGATCGCTATGTGGGCTGGATTTCCGAATATCTGGCTGGGAAAGATTTTCACCAGCCCCTCGCGGGCAGATTGAGCGCGGATGGCGGCGAGGAGCTGGCCGTTCTGTTCCGCACGGCCAAAGGGCCACCGGCGATCGCGCACATTATCTTCACCGACACCGGCGAAGTTCCGGCCGGGACATTGCAGAACGTGATGTATGGCGTCGCCGTGGGACTTCCGTACTCTGAGCCGCGAGTCCGCCAGTTGCTGGATAATTCGATTCGCCCAATTTATGAGGCGCACGGGCTGGTGCGGGTGGCATTTCCAAAAATCGAAACCATGCCTGCCAAGGACGTCGACGGCATTTCGGTGACGGTGCAGGTAACACCGGGGCCCGCGTATCAGCTGGACCACGTGAGTTATACCGGCTCCGATTTCTCGCGATCGGAGTGGAATGGTCTCTCGAAGCTGAAAACCAACCAGACCGTCAATTTTGACGACGTGAAAGCCGCGCAGGACCGTATTCGCGCCAACTTGCGGCGCGCGGGGCACTTAGACGCCAGTTCGCAAATCAAGCGCGACTTAAACGATACCGATCACACCATTGCGATCGAATTTGAAATCGATCCGGGGCCACTCTACACGCTCGGCAAGCTGGATATCTCCGGCCTGGATATTGAAAGCGAGCCAACCATCCGCAAGATGTGGGGCTTGACGCCGGGGCGTCCGTTCAACCCGGAGTATCCCGATCATTTCCTGGCGCGAGTGAAGGATGGCGGCGTGTTCGACAATCTGAAGAAGACGCGGGCGGAGACGCAGATCAACGCAAGCAACCACACGGTGGATGTGACGCTGTACTTCAATAAATAGGGTTTGACGTTTTACTTCTCAGCCGATACACCGCTGCGCCTGCGTATGGCTGGTATTCTATAGGGAAGTGTCGACGCCGTTTAATTTCCATCTGGAGCAATACGAAGGTCCGTTGGATCTGCTGCTCGACCTGATCCGCAAGCAACAGATCAATATCTACGACATTCCGATTGCCTCCATTACGCAGCAGTATCTGGAATACATGAAGCGCGCCATCGAGCTGGATATCGAGCTGAGCTCCGAGTTCGTCTACATGGCCGCGACGCTGATTCACATCAAGTCGCGCATGCTGCTGCCCAAGGATCCTGAGCTGGATAAAATCTCTCCCGAGGACGATCCGCGCCAGGAGTTAGTGGATCGGCTGATCGAGCATGAGCGCTTTAAGAATGCGGCGGAAATGCTGCAGCAGAAGCGCATGGTGGAAGACGTGTCGTGGTCGAATCCGCAGATGGCGCAGTTTCTCGCCGCGAACGAAGAGCCTGAACTGGCGGTTTCACTTTTCGACCTGGTGAAGACGCTGCAAACTGTCCTGGATCGAGCCAAGAACCGGCCGGTTTACGAAGTCGGGAAAGAAGATATCAGTATCCCCGATATGATCCGTTATCTGGAAAGCGTATTCGGGGAGCTTCGGACCGGCGAGTCGCTTCCCGCCGCCGAGTTGTTCGAGCGTCAAGGCAGCCGCCGTGCCATGATCTGCCTGTTCCTGGCTATGCTCGAACTGGTGCGCCGTCACGCGCTGATGTTGACCCAAAAGGATGCCTTCGGTGAAATCGGATTGAAGAAGCAGCGCGCGTTTGACGAAGTGCTCGGCCAATCGCTGGTGGCTATCGAAGAAGAGTACAGTTAAACCGAGGAATACAGCTAAAGCCGAAATGGAACACACAGAAGTGCAATTGGACTCCGAGACGGATTTGCTCCCGGGAGTGGCAACCTCAAGTATCGAGCTGCCCGACGAACAGCTGCGGGCCATAGTCGAAGCCGTGATTTATGTCACCGATGAACCGCTCTCAGCGGATCAGATCGCGACAGCCCTGCAACAGCCTGCCGCGAGAATCGGGCAGGTACTCGAAGGGCTGACCGCCGAATATAACAAGCCCGAGCATGGTCTCACGATTCGCGAAGTGGCCGGCGGATACAAAATGTCCACCAAGCCGGAACATCATGAAGCGATTCGGGCGTTTGTCAAGAATCTCAAACCGCCGCTGAAACTGTCGCTGGCCGCGCTGGAAACGCTGGCGTTGATCGCTTACAAACAGCCCATCACCGCGCCTGAGGTAATGGAGGTTCGCGGCGTGCAGGGCGCGGGCGTTATAAAAACGCTGATCGATCGTAAGCTGATCGCGACGGCGGGCCGGAAGAGCGTGCTGGGCAAGCCGATCCTTTATAAGACGACCAAAGAGTTTCTGGTGCAGTTCGGTTTGAAAGACCTGAGCGAGTTGCCGACGCTGAAGGAGTTTGAGGAGTTGGGGCGGTTGTCGATGGGCGATGAAGAGCCTCCCGTGGAACCGCCGGCCGCGGAAGCGGAGACCGCAGCTGACGAAACCTCTGCCGAACACGCGGAAACGTCTGTGACTGAGTAGGTGCGGCTGTAAAGATGCCTGCCGAACGGTTACAGAAGTTGCTCGCTCATGCCGGCATCGCCAGCCGCCGCCGCGCCGAGCAATTGATTCTCGAAGGCCGCGTGATGGTGAATGGCGCGGTAGTTACGGAGCTTGGGACCAAGGCCGATCCCGAGCGCGACCACATCAAAGTTGATGGCAAGCGAGTAGGCGCGCCGGAGCGCCTGGTGTACTTAGCCATGAACAAACCCAAAGACTACATGTCGACGGTAATGGATCCGGAGGGCCGGCCGACGGTGATGCAACTCCTGCGTGGCGTCAAGGCACGCGTTTATCCCGTGGGCCGATTGGACTACGCAAGCGAGGGGCTGCTGCTGCTCACCAATGATGGCGAGCTTGCCAAGCGCATCACCGCGGCATCGAGCCATGTCACGAAGACTTACTTGGTTAAGACCAACGGGCAACTGGCGCTCGATCAGGAGGAGAAGTTCCGCGAAGGCGTTCCGCTCAGTGGAAAGAAAACCGCCCCGGCCGGCTTGAAGCTGATCCGGCGCGCGGAGAACCCCTGGTACGAAGTACGATTAATTGAGGGACGGCAAAATCAGATTCGTCTCATGTTCAAGCATTTTGGACGTTTGGTGGAAAAGCTGAAGCGCGTGAAGATCGGTTTCCTGGAGCTGGGCTCATTGCAACCCGGAAAGTTCCGCCATCTGACGGCCGCCGAGGTGGCACGTTTCCACAAACTGTTGAGCATCGAACCTGCGAATGGAGAGGAAAGCTAAGCGATGGCTGGAATCCCCGATCTGTTGCGACAGAGCCGTGTCATCGCCGTGGTGGGGCTTTCGAACAAACGGTCGCGCCCATCTTATGGCGTAGCCGAATACATGCAGCAGCAGGGATACCGGATCATTCCCGTGAATCCGAACGAATCTCAAGTGCTGGGCGAAAAATCCTATGCGCGGCTTGAGGACATTCCCGAGCACGTCGATATCGTCGACATCTTCCGGCGCTCAGAGCTGGTGGCGCCGGTGGTGGAATCAGCCATCCGCATTGGAGCCGCCGCGGTGTGGATGCAGGAAGGCGTAGTCGATCAGGTCTCGGGGCGCAAAGCCAAAGCGGCTGGACTTGCCGTCGTCATCGATCGCTGCATCCTAAAAGAGCATCAGCGGTATTTGCGATAGTGCGGTAAAACGCTACTTCTTCACCTGCATGTGAGGAGCATCCTGGTTGTTCTCGATGCACTCGTACTCTTCTACGCGCGTGTTGGGCGGACGACGTAATAACGCTCCCGTTGTCCACGGCTTCGTTAGCACTTTAGGATCAGTCACCGTGGCGGTGTAGGTGATCGTGTCGTCGCTATTAAGCGTGAAATGCTCCACCACGTGCAGATCCTCGCTGTGAAAACTGCCTGTTCCGCTCAGCCACGTCTTGTCGTTAAAGCCGGTAGCGTCTACTACCAGGGTGTCGCCATCCCAGCGCGCCACCGAATCGCCCATCCAGGTGGGAACCAGATCGGTAGGATGCTGGAGCTTGTCATTGATCGGAATGATGCGAAACGCGTGGAAAGATTCGTAGGTGATGACGATCTCTTTGGGCGTTTCGACGATCTCAAATGGCATCGGCATCGAAGTGATGCGCGGAACACCCGGCAGCAGACAGCGTAGCGTAGGGTCGTCGGCGGCGGTGAATGTCTTGGTCTTCGTTTCCGCCCAGGACTGATAAGGTAGCGGCTCGCGCTTGGGTGGCGGGTTCACTGGCGGAGGAGCCGCCGGTGCTTTCGACTGGCCAGGTTCGCCATAAAGGCTGACGCCGCCGCCCTGCCAGACGCCGGAAAGATCGGGCTTGCCGTCGGCGGTACGGGGGATCGGCTTGTTGGCGGCAAAAGTGAGCGATGCAGTCACGACTGCGATAGCGAGGAGGCGCGCTAAACGGATGGTCATGTCAGGCCTTTATTTGTAGTCGGCAGGAGGACCGGTCCCGGCTGCAGGCCCGGCAAACTTCTTGGTCCCGCCCGGAAACGTCACTTCCCTGCCCGCCACGCGGTTGGCGCTGTCCTTAGCCGGATACGCAGTGATGGTGACGGTGTCGCCCACCTTCAGATCGTCGCGCGTGAATCCAGTCCGCTTCAGGGTGTTAGGAGGATATCCCTCCACGGCCCAATTGACCACGTTGCCGCTCGAGTCCTTCACATCAATATAGAAGTAGATGTGCGGATTGGTCCATTCCACCTTGGTGATTACGCCATTCAGAGTGATTTCTTTGCTGTCGTACTCCGCGGCAAAGGAATGGTGCGCGAGCACCGGAACAGCAGACAGGATCAAACCAGCGTACGCCGCCAGCAACGTACGGAGTTTTGGCATCTTCATGGAAACCTCCACCTTCGACAATTTCCGTACCAGTATTGCATAATCATGGAGTAAACTGGCAGGGTTGACACGCCGGACATTGCTGCAAAACGCCGCCCTTGGCACGCTCGCGCTCACCCCTGGCGCTGATAATTTATTTGGGCAAAGCGCCGCGGCCCCAAACATTATCTTCATCATGGCCGACGATCTCGGCTATGCCGACGTATCCTGTTACGGCCGGCCCGATTTCAGCACGCCGAACATCGATCGTCTGGCCGCAAATGGCGCCCGGTTCCTGCAAGCCTACGCCAATTCGGCAGTATGTTCGGCCACGCGCACGGCATTAATTACGGGCCGCTATCAGTACCGGCTGCCAATCGGATTAGAAGAGCCGCTGGCCGGACGCGATGTCGGCTTGCCTCCGGACCAACCCACCTTACCGTCGCTATT
>Ga0210383_10002275_pt1 | contig 17385 bp, 14 predicted proteins | sample IncBWC14OmetaG_FD_160072 | JGI IMG/M metagenome (GOLD analysis project Ga0210383, IMG submission 160072) | Forest soil microbial communities from Barre Woods Harvard Forest LTER site, Petersham, Massachusetts, United States - Inc-BW-C-14-O ...
CCATCGAGAGTCCATCCAGCCCATGCACCCCAAAAGCCAGTGATCTGCTCACCTGTAAGTTTTGTGTGTGTCGCGGGTGATCCGCCTGCTTGAGATGCACTCATCGCGCTCCATTTGGAATTCGCGTCGGACTGAGGCATTCGACGCCGTCTATACGAACGAAATACATCACGAAAAGATCGTTTCGGAAGCTGAATGCTGAAGGCCTGCGCCAGTGTATACACTACGGAGTATTGGGGATGCAAGTCTGGAAGCCGTTCGCGCGGGCTGGAGGATGGCGCGAACTAAGCGAGCGCCTGATCGAGGAGCGGTTCAATTACGGATATATTTTTTTCGAGATCAGCGGGAAATCCGTGGCGCTGCTGCAGGTAATCGGGAGAATTAAAACTGAGCCAGACTTTGCCCTCTTCGTCCTGCCAGACGAGAGCCTTTAGCGGTAGATCGATGGCGACGGAAGGCGCTGCGAGCATTAGAGGCGTACCTCCCTTCGGATTCCCGAAAATTAGCAGTTGTGTGGGGCGCATCTTCAGCCCGGCTTTATCGGCTTCGCCGCTGTGGTCAACGAGCGCAAAAATCGCGATGCCTTTCGTTTTAAGGATCGCACTCAAGCGGGCGATCGTCTCAGGCACGGAATATTTGCTTGGCTTGCTTACGAATCCGGGAACTGTGATTGCGCTCATGAGTATTCCTCCTCGGCTCGACGGAATTAACGATCAGTCGACCCAGTCAAATGTGCGCGTGACAGCTTTTTTCCACATTCGGAAAAGCTTATCTCGAGTGGCCCTGTCCGTGGCGGGTTCCCACGTGCGATCGACCGCCCAATGGGAACACAGTTCCTCGCAATCCTTGTAAAAACCCACCGCAAGCCCCGCTGCATACGCAGCTCCGAGTGAGGTGGTCTCTTGAACCGCCGACCGGGCCACTGGGCGATCCAGAATATCTGCCTGGAACTGCATCAGAAGATCGTTCGTCACCATACCACCATCGGTGCGCAACACATTGAGATGTATGCCCGAGTCGCTTTCCATCGCTTCTACAACTTCTCGCACCTGAAACGCCGTCGCTTCAAGAGCCGCACGGGCGATGTGTCCGCGGTTCGCGTATCGCGTGAGGCCGGCGATCACTCCTCGCGCATTCGCCTTCCAGTACGGAGCGTACAAGCCGGAAAATGCCGGAACGAAATATACCCCGCCATTGTCTTCGACGGATTTCGCCAGAGAGTCGATGTCCGAGCTTTTTTCGATTAACGTCAAATTGTCGCGAAGCCATTGCACGAGCGCACCGGTGATCGCAATGCTGCCTTCAAGAGCGTACCGCACCGGTTGCTCTCCGAATTTGTAGGCCACCGTTGTTAGCAAACCGTGCTGCGATTGGATCGGCCGCTCGCCCGTATTCATGAGTAGAAAGCAGCCCGTCCCATAAGTGTTTTTTGCTTCGCCTTTCTTGAAACACGTCTGCCCGACGAGCGCCGCTTGCTGATCGCCGAGAATTCCGGCGATACGTACACCCTTAACAGCATCGAGCTGCGCGCTCCCGTATACTTCACTGCTGGAGCGGATTTGCGGAAGCATCGCCGCTGGAATTTCAAAGTCAGAGAGAATTTCGCGATCCCAGGCGAGTGTTTCAAGATTCATCAACTGCGTGCGGCTCGCGTTCGAGACGTCTGTGACATGTTCGCCGTTCGGCGACCCGCCAGTGAGTTTCCACACCAAATAAGTATCGATATTCCCGAACAAGATTTCGCCGGCCTCGGCTTTCTCTCGAAGACCACCGATATTCTTCAGCAGCCAACGGATTTTCAGTCCGCTGAAATAGGTCGCCAGGGGCAGCCCGGTCTTCGACCGATACCGGTCCTGCCCACCGTTCTGTGAGTACTCGCTGACATATTCGTCGGTGCGCGTGTCCTGCCATACGATAGCGTTGCCAGCAGGTCGTCCGGTTTTGCGATCCCATAAGACCACCGTCTCGCGCTGGTTCGTGATGGCAATCGCGGCTAGATCGGAATGATTAAGGCTGCTTTGCCTCATCGCCTCGGCAATGACATGTTGTGTGTTCGCCCAAATTTCTTCCGGATCGTGTTCTACCCATCCGGGCTGAGGATAGATTTGCCGGTGTTCTTTCTGGGCGAGTGAAACAACTTTACCGGCGCGATCGAAGACGATAAATCGCGTGCTCGTAGTTCCTTGATCAAGCGCGCCGATATAATTCGTCACTGTTCCCCGCCCCATGCCAACGAAGTGCTTTCGAGCGACTTGTCATTCTTGAGGATGTTCGCGAGGGGTGCAACTTAAGCTTTCGTGGTGGAGTTCGGTTGCGACGCAGCGGCCGCGGCCTTCGTCGCATCAGTGGCGTTTCGAACCTTCCCGCGCTGTCTGAGAGGGTCGCGCCATTCGCGCCCGTCGCGGCGAAGCATTTCATCTGCCTGTTCCGGCCCCCATGAGCCTGCAGCATAGTTGGGAAAATCTCGCGGTGGCAGGGCTTTCCAAACATCCAGAATCGGCTGAACTACGCTCCAGCCGGCTTCGACCATGTCAGCGCGCTGAAAAAGGGTCGGGTCGCCCATCATGCAGTCATACAAGAGCGTTTCGTAGCCAGTGGAAGGTTGGGTGCCAAAATAATCCGCATATTCGAAATTCATATCAACCGCGCCTAATCGCACCACTGGTCCGGGCACTTTGGCCTCGAAGCTCAGCGAGATTCCCTCGTTCGGTTGGATGCTGATCACCAGTTCGTTCGAAGGAATGCTTTCAACCGGCGTCTTGCGGAACAAGACAAACGGCGGCCGGCGGAATCGAACAACGATCTCGGTTACGCGCGTCGCCATCCGCTTTCCAGTTCGAAGATAGAACGGCACGCTGGCCCAGCGCCAGTTATCGATATGCAGTGCCATCGCGACATACGTTTCGGTGGTCGAATCCTTGGGAACATTCGGCTCGGATCGATACGCGGGGACTGATTTGCCGCCAATCGTGCCGGCATCGTACTGGCCGCGAACTGCGTGTGTAAGCACTTGCTCGGGATTGAGCGGCTGAATCGCGCGCAGCACTTTCGTTTGTTCGTCGTGGACAGAATCCGCTTCGAACGATATCGGCGGTTCCATCGCCATCAACGTAATGAGCTGGCAGATGTGATTCGGCACCATGTCGCGGAGGGCGCCTGCACGGTCGTAATAATCTCCGCGAAGCTCCACTCCGAGTTCTTCAGCCACCGTGATCTGCACGTGATCGACATACCGGCGATTCCACACCGGCTCGAAAATCCCATTCGCAAAACGGAACGCCAAAATGTTCTGAACCGTTTCTTTGCCAAGATAATGATCGATGCGATAAATCTGTTTTTCCTGCAGCACTTGGCCAATATCGCGATTCAACGCCACCGCTGAAGCAAAATCGTGCCCGAAAGGCTTTTCAATTACAACGCGCTTCCACGTATCGCCTTCGCAGGTGGTAAGTCCGGCAGCGCCGAGCTGCTTCACGACAATCGGGAAAAAAGTGGGGCTAGTCGCGAGGTAGAACAGCCGGTTGCCGCACGTCTCATGTTGCTTATCCACTTGGGCGAGCTGATCCTGAATTTTTTTATAAAGCGCAGGATCGTTGAAATCGCCCGGAATATAGTAGAGACGATTCGCAAACCAGTCCCAGGCGTCTCCGTACGCTCCCGAGAGAAACTCCTTCATGTCCGCGGTAGTCTTCTGCCGAAACTGCTCCGTGGAATATTCCTCGCGGGAGGCGCCGATGATTGCGAAGTTCTGCGGAAGTAACTTGCTCTTGGCGAGATTGTACAGAGCGGGGAAAAGCTTGCGCTTCGTTAAATCCCCGCCCGCGCCGAAGATCACCATGGCGCAGGCTTCGGCGGGTTGGCCGCGCTCGTCCTGCGCCGGTTTTACCGGATCACACGAATCCATGAATTCAGCCTCCGCCTGATTTCGGTGCGATTACAGCAACGCCTGCCGAATCGCACTGTGGAGGTTTCGCAGGCCCGCAGCGACATCTGCTCCCAGGTGAATTCGAAGCGCACGGCGATCCCGTTCTGCCAAGACTTGAAAATCTCCGCGCGCCTGCGCTGCCTTTACGACGCCGAACGTGTATTTCTGGCCCGGCACCGGTATATCAACGGCATCATCACACGTGATCTGAAGAAACACTCCGGAGTTCGGACCGCCTTTGTAAGCCTGTCCCGTGGAATGTAGGAACCGCGGACCGAAACCAAGGCACGTCGCCACGCGCTTCTTGTCGCGAACAAAATGACGAGTCGTTTGAAGCTGCGTCTCGTTCGCCTCATTCATATCGATATAAGCGAGCAATGCGAAGTAATCGCCTGCGTGCAAGCGATTCAAATGCGCTCGTAGGTATCCGGTTAACGTCAAGTCCCCGCCAGCGGTTTTCTTCAGCTCCGCGACGTTCTTCTCGTCGCTGTAGAGCTTCACTCCGCCACCCTCGAAGAACGGATGTTCCGCGGGGAGCGATCCTTTCGCTTCATATTCAGACGTGAGTTTTTTCGTTTCGATCTTGCTGGCCTCAACGTCCGGCTGGTTGAACGCGTTGATCCCGATGATCGATCCAGCCACCGCCGTCGCAATCTCCCAGCGGAAAAACTCCTGGCCAAGCTCGCCGGTATCCGGCACGGAAATTCGGACTACGGGCTGCCCGGCTTTCTCGAGTGCCGCTACCGCCGCATCCTGCTTCACATCCGGTGCATTCTGCAGACGCACATAGGCGAAAATTCGATCGTTCCCGTAGACTTCGGGCGCTCCAATCGATTCGCGATCAACGGGGATGAGCCCTTTCCCTTGCTTCCCCGTGGATTCCGCAAGCAACTGCTCGAGCCACGCTCCGAGGTCCGAAATACCCGGCGATGTGAAAATCGTAACCTTATCGCGTCCAGTTTTTTGCAGCGTTCCGAGAATTGCGCCCAGAATTGCGCCGGGATTCTCGTCGGCCGGCACCACTGACGCGCACGCATGCACCATTTCCTCTACTCGGTCGAGGAACTTTGGAATATCAAGACCCTGAATGGCGCCGGGAATCATTCCGAAATTCGAGAGCGCCGAATAGCGTCCGCCGATGCTTGGCAAACCGTAGAAAATGTGGCGAAAGCCATCGCCCTCGGCTACTTTCTGCATGTGCGATCCTGGATCGGTAATTGCTATAAAGCGCTTCGGCGCTTCCTCCCGGCCAACTGCCTGCTTCACCTGTTCGAAGAAATATTGTTTGAAAATATTCGGCTCGAGCGTGCCGCCAGACTTGCTTGACACAATGAAAATCGTCTTCTTCATGTCGAGCTTGCTCGCGAGTGCCCGAATCTCCGCTGGATCAGTCGAGTCGAGCACGAGAATTTCCGGATGACCTTCGATCTTGCCGTACGTGAGCTTCAATACTTCCACGCACAAGCTTGAACCTCCCATCCCCAGCAAAACCGCGTGCGTGAATCCGCCCTGGCGAACGTCGTCAGCTACCTGCTTGAAATCGCGGCTATGTGCAATCTCATCGTCAGCTACGGTGAGCCAGCCCAGCCAATTTGCCTCGTCCGCGTTCGTCCAAAGCGATGCATCACGCGCCCACAAGCGCTTCACCTTGCCATTCGTTTTCCAATCTTCGAGTGTCGCTTTGACGGCGGTAGCGAGGTTATCAGGCAGCTTGTAAGTGAGATTGTTTACCGCGGAAGTAGCAGACGTGGTTGCATGTTTTCCCACCGCTGCGAGCAGCTTATCGAAAGCATCGGCGAAAAGCTTCACGCCTTCTTCTGTGAGCTGATCCGTCGCGGCCTTCATCGAAATCCCAACGCGCTTCAGGGTGTCCATCGTAGCTTGCGCAGCCGGGACGTTTTCTTCCAGGCTCGCGCGCGGTTTGCCATGGTCGCGGAACGCGTCGTACGTCGCAGGAGGAATCGTGTCCACTGTGTCCGGTCCAATCAATTCTTCGACGTACAGCACATCCGTAAACGCCGGATTCTTCGTGCTCGTGCTGGCCCACAGAACGCGTTGTGTCTGAGCGCCCGCAGCAGCAAGCTTGTCCCACCGCGGACCGCTGAAAATTTTCTTATAAGCTTGATACGTGAGTTTTGCGTTTGCGATCGCCACCTTGCCCTGCAGATCATGGAGTGTCGCTTGCTCCGCAGAGTTCTGTGTTTTCTTGATGCGATCCGCAATTTGGCTATCGATCAGCGTATCAATCCGGCTGACGAAGAAGCTCGCCACGCTGCCAACCCGGCTCACGTCGCCTCCGGATTTTGCAAGCGCTTCAAGTCCCGCGATGTATGCTTCGGCCACGCGCTCGTATACGTCCTGCGCGAACAGCAGCGTCACGTTGATGTTGATTCCCTCGCTGATGAGTTGCTGAATCGCCGGAATTCCTTCCGTCGTTCCAGGGACTTTCACCATCAAATTTTCGCGGCCCACCGCTTTCCAGAGCCGGCGTGCTTCGTCGAGAGTCTCCTGCGTCTTGTGCGCAAGATACGGCGCCACTTCTAGGCTCACATAACCATCGCGCCGCTTCGTCTGGTCGTAGACGGGGCGCAGTACGTCCGCCGCATCCTGAATGTCGCGTATCGCCAGTGTTTCGTAGATCGCCTTCGCGTCCAGCCCTTTTTTCGCGCTCAATTCTTCGAGAGTCTTCGTGTAGTCGGTGCTTCCGGTGATCGCCTTTTCGAAGATCGAAGGATTGGAAGTCACTCCTCGCAGTCCATCCTGCGAGATCAGCCGCGCGAGCTCGCCTGTCGAAATCAGGCTTCGACGGATAAAGTCGAGCCAAACCGATTGTCCGAACTTGTTCAATTCCTTCAGCGGATTCTGCGAACGCTTGGGATCCTGGCCTTGCGGGGTGGTCGTGGCAGTTGTGCTCATTAGTCTCCCTCTTTTCGTCCAATTCTTAGAATTTGAAATTCGAAGCTCATCGCTTATCCAACGAAATCAATCTCGGTACCGCGGAGGCCGGGTCTCGCGTTGAAGGCGTTGCTGAAGTCCGGAGACCGTCACCGTGAGAGGTCGCGCATCAAACGGATTCGCGCCTGTGCCACCCTCGACTTTAGGCCCCGATTCTACCCCAGTTATGACGCGCTTGCCCGTGAATCCCTCGTAAAATCTGCCTCGGCACCCTGCCCACCCTGTTCCACATCTTTACAAGCGGCAGTTGAAGTGCCAAGCTGGGTTGGCCATGGCCCAATCGAAACTATTCACACCACGCGACGCAGCGCAAGTTCTCGGCGTTAGCTATCCCACGCTGAAACAATGGATCTATAAGCGAAAGATCAGCACGGTCAAGACCGCGGGCGGCCATCACCGTGTCCCCGAAAAGGAAATCGACCGGTTTCTCTACAGGGCCTCCGAGCGCGGCGAAGTGGCGGAGCGCAGAACAAATTTCCGCCGCATTAGTGGCCGAAATCAGCTCGTCGGCCGAGTGACGGACATTAAGACCAGTGGGCTGATGGCGCAGGTGACTCTTTCGATCGGCGGCCAGCATATTACTTCCATCATCACCGCCGACGCAGTCCGTGAAATGCGTCTAAAGAAAGGTCAGACGGCCGCCGCTCTCATCAAGTCCACCGAAGTGATGATCATCCGCGGCTGATCGCTTTCTTCGGTACCCCACCATTTCCTCACGCTAATCGCAATAAGCGGCGAAGGCCTTTCTTGATTTTCTAGGAAGACCGAAAGCTCAGGCAGTTTTTCAGAAGGTTGGCTTTATTCCGGCCGGCGGACTGAGCGAAGAAGGCCCTTTCCTGCTTACGAATTTCTTTTCCTATCCCACTAGCAAATGCTTGAGCGCCCTTCCCGGGCGGTACACGAACGAACTCGCTCTGGAAATGCCCGCCAATAGTCGTCCCGCCAACACCCATCCGAGCGATTCGATGTCAATATGCCGGGTGTCGCGGTGAATTCGAATCACGCGCCCGAGAAACTCGCTGCGCGAGAGCGGCGCATCTTCCCGGTCGAGCGCGTCGCCCTTGGTAATTAGCCTGGCATCGGGCGAAGCGCGTAGGATCACACGGTGCACGAATATCCTCTCGTCACGCTCATATAGAACCACATCTCCCGGCGCGGCTTGCTCATATCCAATGCTTCGGGCAAAAACTAGATCTCCGGAACGAATCCACGGAAACATGCTCGCCCCAAAGACACGGAAACATACGGAACCATTCGTACGAATCTTCTCGGCAATTTGGTTGGAAGCGGCAGTCCCTCGACGTGAGGAAGACTTCGCGGATTCGATCCGGGCGGTAACGCAGGCCGATGATGGGCTCATCAGGGGTTGAGCTGTACCGTCTGAGATGTAATTGCCTTGCCGTCGAGTGATACGCGAACGCTCCACTCGCCCGTAATCCTCCGCTGGGAGATCCATGCACCCGCTACGGGCACACTGCGGCTGGTGGTCAGCGTGGCGTGCGAGGAGTCCGCAATGAGGAATGAGCTCTGTTCTGCCTGGTAGAGGCCGCCGCCCGGCATCGAGATTTCGAGCAGCTGCACGTGCGTCCCCGTAGGCAGATTATCCCAATTCACGTTCACAACGAGGTCACGAGTCGTTGCGACGCTGAAGGAAGTTGCAGGAGTACAGCTCGCGTTGCCATCGTCACAAAAAGAAATTGTGGCATCGGCGGGCGAAGGATTCCCGCCACCGTTCGCCGAGGTAGATCCCATCTGCCAAGCCGAAAGCCCAATCGTCATCGCCAGTGCAGCACATCCAAGCAGAGCCGCGCTCCGCATTCGACGCTCCGCACGAATTCGTGAAATCCGCATCTCTTTCCTCACTTAAAATGGGAACGCAAATCCGTATGCGCGCTGGTCGTTAGTCGATATGTAGATTCTCGAGAGCGTCAAGTCGAGTGCCGGGTCGCCCACAATGCCCGGTTGGCCGGTATTCGCGGTTCGTTGCTTGACATCCATTCCATTCGACACATTGAGTTCGTGGATCTTGCCATCGCCAGAGCCGACATAAATCTCTGCGGAACCGGTGAATCCGACCGGTGCCGACGGTGTTGTTATCGTAGTCGACCACAATGTCGCAAAAGTATTGGAAGACTTGTTGTAGGTCATGGCGTGGACCGCGGTTTGGCCCGAGAAGATGACGGTATACGGCGACGACAGTCCGAGCACCACAGGAAACGTGATGATGGCGCCGTCACCGCCGGCAACGGAAGCTAGCGTCGCTCCCGTCACTGGGTTAATCGCAAAAATCGTCCCGGCATTGTTTGCCACGAATAACACATCGCTCGGAATTGTGAGCGTCGGGTCAGCATCCGTATCGCCTAGTGCCGTCTTTGCCAACACAGCGCCCGTGTTCGGATTCAACTTCCACAGGCTTGGCTGGCCTGTGCCGCCGGCGCTCCGACTCGTTACCCATATCGCGTGATTCACCAAGTCGACGGTTGGCGTCGAATTGATGATGTCCATCGCAGCCCCTGCGTTTCCATTTCCGATTGTCTGCCACAGCGTCGCACCCGTGTTTCCGTCGATGCCTACGATGCGGTTTGTTGTAGTCGACGCGCCATTGCGCGTTCCAACCACCAGCAGATCGTGGGTGAGTGTGAACGTGCTGTCACTGAACGACTTCACTTGCACCGAGGGCGCCGCCTCAAATCCGTTGGTCGTCTGCCCCGTTGGATTCAGCACCCACAGGATTTGCCCAGTGTCTGTCGCAATCGCGTACACCAGGCCATCATTGTCCGCTACGTACATCACGTTGGCCCCGATCGAAGCATCGGCAGCGTCGATCACCGGCGAGCGCCCCGTCACCGGACCACCCAGCGAAACGGCCGGATACTTCCGCATACCGCTCACTGCATCGATGCCGAAGGAGAGATTCGTTTGCGACCCAGCCATCACGATCGAACCAGGAAATAGCGATGGCGCTGCAAGCGTGGTTGAAAACGTAGCCGCGATCCAAACGGAATTCTGAAGTCCTGCGGCCGTAGCGCTCGGCGTGGCCGAAATTTCCTGGGTGAATACCGAACCATTCGTAATCGGCTGCGTTGCGTAGTAATTTTTCTGATCGCGCAGGAAGACTTTGTAAAACCACGTCGTGTCGTTCGTCGGACCACCGCACGGATCGGTGCTGTTATCCGTAAAGCTCGTCGCGTTCGACGAGTTGTCGAATACTACGGTGCCAGTACCCACCACCGAGCACATCGCCGGATCCTGCGTGTCGGTCGGCACGGAACTCTTGTCCACCGGGAAATTCGCCCGTCGTAGAATCAGCACTCCCGTGTAGTTTTCACCGGTGTTCACCGTTCCTATCGGTGTCGGATATCCCCAACTCACAGTGATGCTGGCATTCGATGGAACCGCGGCGAGATTCGTCACATTCTGCAAAAACGTCACATCGAGCTCTGGGGCATTCGCAGCTGTGCCTTGACGCGAACCAAAAATCGTCTGGAAACCAAAAACACTGTTTTCGTTCTGGTCGCGTATCAACGTCCCGTAATTTGGTGTCCCGTTGTACCAATTCTGTACGTCAGGCGTGATATCGAACTGAACCGGCGTCGGCGTCGTAATCGTACCTACCGTCGCGGTCGACGTTGCCGTCCCCGGAATGTCGCCTCCTGCTGCGCCCCATAGTAATGTCGCGACCCGTGTGTCCCACGTGACGTCCGACTCGCGGAAAAAAGAGGCGAGTGGATATGCGCCGTAGGTTCGCGATGCGCCTGTAATCGTGCTCGACGTCGCGTGCATCACGAGCAGCGCCTGTTTGATCGCAACGTTTGGTAGTGTAGAAAGATCAAATTCAACAATGGCACGCTTGGCCATCCCACGGCTCAGCGCTTCGACGGTCAGCGTCGTCGCTGTACCTGAATTGGTATTCGGATTTGCCCCATCAATCGTGGCGTCTGCTGCCCGGACTTGAGTGGAAGTGGAATGAATTGCGATTGTCTCGCGCGCCAGCAGAGGCGCCGCCATGAATAGTGACAGTGTTAGCGCCATTAATTTCTGCCAAGTTCCGTAGCGCCGATCGTCTTGCAGACATCGAATTCTTATGAAGCGAATCCCTTGCATCGTGAACCCTCGCGACGAAAGTCCTTCAATCTTCTTACGACCGTCTCGGCACCGCGCTGCATATTCCGCTCTGGCCCGGAATCTTTCCGCAAGCCAACGCCAGCGTTTCATAAATTGGTTCGGAAACGCAGCCGGGCTTCACATACGCCTTTTTTGCTGCCGGTTTTTGGCCGCTTGATTCCGAACTTTTCTTGGTCCGTTCCATCTCTTCTCCCAATTTCCCGCCTACAACGACACCTGCACCAAATCTCTCCGCGCCGTCATTATGCCCAGTGTGCCCTCGAACGCCTTCGCCGCGTGTGCTGCGCTCACCGGACTTTCCACTCCGGCCAAACGCGCATTCATTTCGGCCAGCTCACAGGCTCGCTCGTATGCGCCGAGCAAGTCTCCGCCTTCCATCTGCGCCAGCCCCGGACACCGCTCGCAATACTTGCGTATCGAACACGTCGAACACAGCGGCAACTGCGAATCGCGCACAGCTCGAACGCGTCTCATTTCGCTCGATCCGTACCAGATTTCCTTGAATGGCTCCTTCCGCAAATTCCCAGCGCTCTTTGGCATCTGCACGCAGGGAGACACATCACCATACGGAGAGATGTAGCAGCTGTTGTGGCCGGCGCTGCATGGGATGTCTTCATACGCGCTGCTCTCAATGCCGCTGGATGTTGCGCTTCCCATCGCGCCACCGGTCTGAAATGCCTGCTCACTCGCGTTTTCGGTTGGCGCACACGCTCGGGTGTTCAGCTTCTTGTCCTGTAGCACTTGGAGAAGTTCCGTCGACGAACTACGCAACGCCAAGGTGCTCTCGTCGCCGTCCATTTTTGGCGTGATCGTGAGATCCAGCATGTAGGGCACACCGAGTTCGTCAGCAAGCGCCTGCACCTGGCGAAACGCTGCCAAATTCTGTTTCATCAAGGGGCACGCCAGCTTCACCTGCAGACCTTCCGCCTGCAGAAATCGAATCGCGCGCAGCGACCGTTCGAGCGATCCCGGCACTTTCGTGATCGCGTCATGGATTTCCGCCTCTGCGCTATAGATACTGATCTGAATCTTGCGAATGCCGAGTTCGCGAAGCCTCCGCGCTCGGTCAGCATCGATTAGCAGAGCGTTCGTCTTCAGGCTCACGTCAAAATTCAAATCGCGGCCGTATGCAATCAGCTCGAACAGGTCCGGTCGAAGGAAAATCTCTCCGCCACTGAACGTCAAGAACAGCGCGCCGGCGTCGGCCAGTTGGTCGAGCACATTTTTCACTTCCCGCGTCGTCATCTCACCGTGATCTTCGTGGTCGAGGTAGCAGTGAACGCACCGTTCATTGCACCGATACGTCAGATCGATATGAACGTTCCACGGCAGATGCCGCTCTACCGTCTTTCGGATCAAGCGATCCATCACGGGTGTGCTAGGCACCGGCGACTACCTCGCCCGGCTCGCGAATGCTTAGAAGTCCTTTTTGCTCGAGCATCGAAATCAACTCGCGCACGTCCGCCTCTGCCTCTATCACCGGCACCTCGTACTCTTCACTTACGGCCGCCGCGATTTCCTCCACATTGTGTTTGCCGTCTGCGCGCTTCCAAATCAGGCTCGCCGTCTCATTCAGCTCGTGTACGTGGCTGTCGTCCGGCGAAATGATCACTGCCTCGCCGTCAATCTCCCGCCACGCAAGCTTCGGATTCCGCGCTGGACAGGGATTCATGGCGCGACGACTTTCCAGAATTCTTCGTTGCGGCGGAAATGCAGCCGGTGACAGGGGATTTGCTGCGCGATCCCGAGCAGCATGTGCAGCAAGGCTCGATTCGCTTCAGGATTCGACGTGAAAAAGAGAACGCACGGCAGAAGTGCTCGAAGAATTTCCTTTGGCGCGAGCGGCTCTATGCGGTCCTCGGAAGCTTGCGCGAGCGCAAAGATTCCCGCGATTGGATAGTGCTCGTTCAAACCGGCGGCCCGAAATTCTCCCCAGAACGGCGTTCCATACGCGTGCCAGCCCCCGTCGGTGAATCGCAGCAGCGAAATTTCGTCGGTCAACACGGTTCCGGCCGGTGACAGCGATGCCACCGTGCTCTTACCTGCCCCGGAACGACCTGCAAAGACATAAGCGCGCCCGTCGCGCACCACCGTCGCCGCGTGAAGCAAAAAGCCTCGCCGCGGCAACAGGACCATCGTCAGAAGAATTCGCAGGAGCGAATCGAGCGCGTATTCGTGCCGAACACCGTGAAACTCGGCGCAAGACGAATCCAGACGCACCAGAGCATCGTCGAGGACATAGGAGAAGCTGTCGGAACTTAGATCAGTGCTGAAGTTTCTGCTCGGGTCGCTACTAGGATCGGTCTGCGAGCCTTTTCTGAAAAAGATCGGCAGGCCTTCCGCGCGGGTTTCTTCAAACCCGGAATACCTTGTGAGAGCACGATCGTGAAGTTTCTCACCGGGAATAAAAAGGGATAGCGGAATTTGGCCAATTGAAATGTGCAGCGGCCGAACGCATTCGTGCGAATTTAGATTCGTTCCCAAGACCCCAAGCCTCGATGTCAGTCCATCACGCCTCGAACCGCTGACGTGCCCGTAATATCTGGCTATTCCCCGACCAGCCAGAAGCGTCAGCAATATGAGAGGTTGTCTGACACAGTCTTGTCTGTGTTGTACAAGAGGTCAACACTGACGTCCGTTGGCGTGTCCTATTTGTGACTAATAGGTTGGAGACGTACCATGGGCTACTCTACGAGGCTTCTTCGGAGTGGTCCTGCCTCCTGCTCCGGTATTTACTGAGCAGGCGAAGTGGCCGGAGGGCGATATAGAGAGGAGCTAGCCAGGCTGGTAATCGAACCGTTTCCCAATCCTCTTCGACCGGCATCACCGCTAGACGAACGGAATAGCGCCATCCCGCCATCCAGCCTCGTACCATGCGTCGGCGGAATTGAAATCGCTGGCCCGCGCTGTACTCATTTTCATCACGGCTGAGCAGATGCTCCTCAATGTCCTGGGCCAAGGAAGTAGCTTCGACGTCGCCCAGGACACGCTTGCGGATCTCTTCGGGCAGAGGTGCACCGAGCATATTTGACGCGAGCGCCAGACCGAGATGTAGCATGCGGCCGGCCCGAAATATCTCAGTGGTCCTCAGTGCTCGGTCCCAATCGAAGGCAGGATACCTTTGAACCAACTCGGATATGTCCGCGATCCATGAAAGACGTGCCCAGAGATCCTTTGATCCGTGAATACAGAGTGCAGGCAACAGATCCTCCGGCGCGAACGTCCGTACCTCACGGCCGCCGACCGTTACAGCGGCAAGATGTTTCGCTAACTCATCGAGATTCGGCACAACGGGAAAGTGCCTCAGCGTCAGCTCCGTGTGCAGCTCGACCATTGCCCGCCGTTCATCGTTTCTATAGTTATATTCTCCCGGCGCAAGCGAGGGAGGAGCGCCCGACGACACAATCCACGGGAATCGAGCTTTGTACCCGAGTCCTTGAATGACTTCGTTCGCCTTCGCTAAGTCGCGCTGGCGAAGAATGATGTCGAGGTCATCGAAATCGCGCAGCGTCAATTCGCCGTACGCCTGCTCAGCGAGAACAGGTCCTTTATACGGAATCGTGACGAGTCCGTCGGACCGAAATACATCGAGGATTTTGTGAAGCTCTGCCGTAAGAAATAGGCAGCGAACGGTGTTCGCGCGGGATGTAACCTTTAGCCGCTCCAGCGCGGAAGATGGAATCGAATTAGACCCATCACTCGAGGCCATCGCCCGCAGATGACGATCGAGCAGCGGTCCGAGCGAGTGTGCCGCCGCCTCGTCCAGGACATAGTCCCAATCAAGGCGTTGCGCCGTGATTTCGCGAAGCCGCTCCGCAACCGCTGTGGTCATTTTTGTCCGCGCACAACACACCAGAAGCTGTTTTTCGGCGCACGGCGGGTTGGTGTTGGAAGTCCGAGCCATCGATTTTTCGCGAACGCGACTCGCGAAATACTACTACGCTATTTGATTCCGGTCGTCGGTTCGATTTTTTGCAAGGAGGGAAGCCCTGCGCTGCCTCTCTCACCGGCAGCGCAGGAAACTCATATGAACGGGCGTTTGAATGAAACCGTCTCCGCCCGGAACTACGAATAAAGCTAATTAAGATTTGCAGCAAAATATCTGGCTCTGAAACGCATCATGCAGCGATCGGATGCAAATACGGCCCCCGCATTTCGACCATCTTGCCAATCTTCAGCAGCCGTGAACGCATAGTGGCGGGATCGAGCCCCGCGCTCTCACACACCACTTGGAAATTCGATTTCTCTTCGAAGATGAACTTCTGCGCTTCGCGTCGTGCTCGCAACGTGCCGCTGCGCCAATCTTCCACCGCCATCACGATCACAGCCGTCCATAGCCGTCGTTCCGAGATACATTCTTCTGTTACCGATTCGTGCGCCTGCGATCCTGCATGGCCCCGCGTCGTTTCAGCTATCATCTGGCCCCCTGATCCGTCTGCGCGGCGCCTTTCGTTATGGCCGTGCTGCCATTACAAAAGCATCTGACGGGCCAGTCGGGGCTCACACGATTTCCACATCAGAAACTGCTGGATTGACTGCAAATGGAGGCGGTTGCCAGATTAACGATTTCTTTCGCGTTTCGTGTCCGGACATCTGAATCCCAAAGAGAGGCCCAGCCGCGCACAGCAGTTTCATGCACGAACATCGCGAGTCCCACGGAATTGGAAATGCTGCTTAATTACGACGTGACCTGCGGCTATTGAACGACGGGGACGCCAGAGAGGATTTCGCGCAACTTCGATGCGAGGGTAACTAATGTAAACGGCTTCTGCAACAATACAGCATCGCTTTCCAAAATACCGTGGTGAACCACCGCCTGATCGGTGTATCCCGACATATAGAGAATCTTGATTCCCGGGCGAATCTGTCCGACGCGCTCAGCGAGTTCCCTGCCACTGATTCCCGGCATCACCACATCGGTGAGCAGCAAGTGGATTGGCCCCACATGCATCGCCGCGAGTTCAAGTGCCGTATGACCGTCCTCCGCTTCAATCACCGTGTATCCGGTCGTCGTCAAGTAGTCTCGCGCCAGCTCTCGAACTCCCTTTTCGTCTTCCACCAGAAGAATCGTCTCTGAGCCCCGCTCTGTCGCACGCGCTGCGTCGCCGCCATCGCGTCCGGTGGGTACAGCCGTTTCTTCAATCCTCGGAAGATAAATCTTGAAGCTGGTCCCTCGTCCCGGCTCGCTGTAAACCCAAACGTATCCGCCGCTCTGTTTCACAACGCCGTACACCGTCGCCAGTCCTAAGCCCGTTCCTTTTCCTTTCTCCTTCGTCGTAAAGAAAGGCTCGAACACGTGCGCTTGCGTTTCGGGATCCATCCCGCACCCATTGTCGGTAACCGCTAGCATTATGTATTTGCCGGGGGACAGGACTGCTGGAGGATGCGAATAGGACGCGTCGAGCTCCACGTTCGCCGTCTCGATCGTGAGTCTTCCGCCCTGCGGCATGGCGTCGCGCGCATTCACCGCCAAATTCAAGATCACCTGCTCGATCTGGCTCCGATCGGCCTTCACCAGGCCAAGGTCTGCCACCGACGAAGTTTCCAGCTGCACATCTTCGCCAATCAGCCGTCGAAGGATTTTTTCCATGTCGGCCACAACGCTGTGAACGTTCAGAACCTTCGGCGCTAGCATTTGCTTGCGGCTGAATGCAAGCAGTTGCCTCGTCAACGACGAAGCCCGCTGTGCCGCCATCTGAATTTGTTCCGCGTTGCGATGAAGCGGGTCACCTGAAGGCAGCCTTTCCACCAGCAAATCGCCGTAACCTTGAATCACCATCAGCAAATTGTTGAAGTCGTGCGCGATTCCGCCGGCCAACCGCCCTACCGCTTCCATTTTCTGCGCCTGCCGAAGTTGTTCCTCGAGTTGTTTCCGGTCTGTAATGTCGAGCGACATACAAATCGCGCCCGAAACCTGGCCATCGGCGTCGCGCAAGGGCTCGACGTGACATGCATAAGAGCCGCTCTTCCACTCCACGTGAAATGTCATCGGCTCGCCAGTTACCGAGCGGCGATGCGCCGCGATCGGCAGAAAGGTTTGATCTGCAGTTTCGAAGTAATCGAGCAGCGACATCCCAACAAGCTGGTTCGGCTTCAATCCCAGCCGTGTCAAACCCGCGCCCAACGCTGAAGTGAATCGCAGATTCTTGTCGACGGTCCACAGCACTGCAGGCAACTGCTCGACCAGCACTCGCAACCGCGCTTCGCTCTCTCGTACCTTTTCATCGGAGCGTTTTCGTTCAATCGCCAGCGCGATCTGTCCGCCTACGGACCCGAGAAATTCCTGATCGCGCTCCGTGTAAGCGTTCTCGTCTTCATAGTGCTGTACTACGAGCACACCGATTGTCGCCGCTGGCGTCCGCAACGGCACGCCCAGCCAC
>Ga0210383_10002276_pt1 | contig 17382 bp, 17 predicted proteins | sample IncBWC14OmetaG_FD_160072 | JGI IMG/M metagenome (GOLD analysis project Ga0210383, IMG submission 160072) | Forest soil microbial communities from Barre Woods Harvard Forest LTER site, Petersham, Massachusetts, United States - Inc-BW-C-14-O ...
AGCGAAAAGGGTAAGAAAAACCAGCTCCAACGCGGCGATGAAGTTGAAAGCAAGAGATGAAAGCAAGAGATACCCGACTCCGGAAGAGGCCATCGTTGTTCGAGCAGACCGACTCGTTGGTACTAGTGGTGTATATCACAACACCGGCGAGATCACTGCGTTCCCAGCGTATACATGGGCCTTACACGGTAGCAACTTGAAGAAGTGCCAGTGGTCAACTTAAGGTACAGGCCTACTAAATTAGGACCGCACTGTTTATTATATTCAAGTTCGTGTCGGAGAGAATTTCAGAATTCTTTCTTTGCACTCAAAATTTCTACTACGTTCATATTCGCACCACCACTTGCAATTGAACAGTACTTGAACTTGCAGTCCCAACAGTATTTTATTATAATAACCTGTGACTTGCCTGTGACAACTCCTTCGTGTTCGGTCACACCGCTCATAACTCACAATGCCTCGTGCTCCAGCTCGCTCAGGTTGGCGCTTATGACTCTGGATCCTGTAACTTATCACTAACGAAATCGTTGTTCGCTGATCTGCCATTGTAACCCTCCTTTGATTATATCGCGACCTCGTGACTCCGTCTCTATTGTCGAATACTGGTTAATTCATAGCATCCCCGCTGTTCTAAACTGGATCACACCTATTGATGGGCAAGCACGGCAAGGGCAAGCAGAAACAGGCCGAGGAGGAGGAAGATTATGATGATGATGATGATGATTATGAAGGGTTGGGTTCGTAGACTTTATTATTATTGTTTTACCTCAAATCTGGTTGCAGTCCTCGTCCTGTGCTTCCAAATGTGAATAGTTACTGATCTTCGTGTCAACTTGGATTCAGGCGATCTGATGGGTGACGGTGACTGGGCAGGTCTAGGTGATTATGACCCATGGAGTACGGAGCAACCATCGAATCAACAATGGGGAGCACCGCACGGAGCACCACATGGCCATGGTGCTCATCTGGCTGCTGTTGCCGCCGCAGCCGCAGCTGCTGAGAATAGGGGTCGAGGACAGGGGAAGAAAGGCGCAACAGGCGGTAGAAAGGGCGGTGCAAGAGGAGATGGAGGCGGAGAGGTGCGGGGACAAGGATGGGAACAGCATGGCGGCGGAGAGAGATCTTGGGGAAATACTAGTTCATGGGGTAACAACGACAGATGGGGCGACGGTGGCGACGGATCTGCTTGGCCACAAGCTGGGGGGAGTTGGGATGTTCCCACTCATCAGGCGCAAGTTGGATGGACCAGCTGGGGTGAAGAAGCCAGACGGTTCTCCAAGGTGACACCCGCCCCTTCTGGTTCTGTTGGGACCAGGAATTTCCTATCGCCGCAGCAGCACACCCAGATCTTAAATTCGTTGCTTGACCAGCCGAATCAGAGTCATAGTGCACCCCATGGTTCAAACCAGGCCCAGTGGAAAGGTGGGAACGTGCACCAGCAGAGGCAGAAGAAGCAGAACCAGCAGCAGAACCAGCAACAGCAGCAACAACAACTCCAACAGAAACAACTCCAACAACAGCAAGGCGGGAAGAAGGGGAAGAAGAACAAGCAGCAGCAGCAGAACCAGGCATTGCAAGATGATCAAAACCAACGTCGACGTCCTCAGTACAGTGGGTGGGGAGATAGTTGGGGGGATCCTGTGGAAGAGGATGAATACGAAGAGATGGAGGACCCTCGTCGAGTCCATTTCTCGCCAAAAGAGGCCAATCCTTTTGGCACCCAACTCGGCGCTACGTATAACATGCCCTCGAAGACCCTGGCGCATGCTTATCAGGGCACGACAACCTCGATCAACAACGGCATATTACCACGGAACGAGATGAACGAGTATACCAATGTAAGGTTCATCGAGTCCCAGGGTGAGGCACTTGCTCCTGTGCTGCAGGCCTTCTTTGGAAACGCTCGACTAGCAAAGGATCGGATTCATTGGATGTTTTCCCCGGACAAGGACCAGCGAGTTGCGTCTTTACTGGCCTGGATACAGGTCATGTCCTATAATCTAGGAGCGTTTGGTGTGAGTGATGTGAGAATCCGCATGTATTCAATTTTGAACCTCACCTTTTTCTCCAGTTGCACAAATTTCTTCAGACTCGGGAACGCGGTGCACTTATAGCAAATGCGGATTTCAGACCAACTAAGAACCCTAAGGAGCCAGCGTTTGATTGGCTCACTTTCGACCAACTACAGCCAACGATGGATCGGATTCTGCAAGAATCTGTAGTATTCTACGATCCTGCTGTGCAAGTCATCGTCTTCGTGTTCTTGCCCTCGAAGAGCGGCAACAGTGTCGCGATGTGGAGACGCAAGATTAAAGTACCTAACAATACCCGCTTGATGCTTCAAGCGGAGATCACTCTCGCAATCGCCAGCCTAAGGAAAGAAAAGCACTATGTCGTGCATGTCGATGAGTACGTTTTCCTTTCATAATCCCTGGATGGACTGATGAATTGTTGTAATATATAGATTGCCATCTACTGGTAAGGATGTTGAGAAGAAACCCCTTTCTCGGGGCCCTTCCAAAATCTCTAAGCTACCGAAGAAGAAACGCAAGTGGTGGCACTTCTTTAGACTGGAATGGTAGCGACATTGCTTTCGTTGAATCCGCGCATTAGTTAGTTATCGCTTTCTATTTGCTTTCTGTACTTGTATCACGATTTTGTTTTGTTTTTATTAATTTGCAGCAGTGGGAAGTCCGGGCCGACCTGGCACGTGCATTCTGTCATAGGTCGTGTTTCATAGCTGGCGCAATTCACGATGGACCAGCAACCTGCTCCTGGAACGGCCACAAAATTGCGTGGGGGTGTGGTGGACGAAGGGCAAGATGACCACATCGTTGTTACTCGTCGGCGTCCGATACCTGCGACAACACATTTTGCAGTTTTAGCTGCGTTCATTCTCCCGATAACCCTTTTGCCCTATCTAGTCACCAGACGACAATTATTGCTGCTGCGTAGAAGAGTGGATGAGTTGGGAGTCACCACCACGACATTACAACAGGATTTGACGACTTCATTATCGGAAACTGCGATCAGGAGGGATGAGCATCGTCGCGTGAGGGCTTTACTGCATGAAATGAAACAGGAAGTGGACGAGTTGTGGCTTCAAGCAGAGCAGAGGGAAAGTGGGCGCGTAGCTGCTGACGAGGTCGTTCGCAGTGATCTACGCAAGCTCTTGGATGAGACACGACATACACGGTAGATCCTTGAATCTCCAGCTCGACAATATGCTGATATATACATTATCTTTCGACCAGTGCACAAGCAGCCACACTACGAGCACTGGGCACATCCCTGGCCGACGTGGCTGCGTTCATGCATGAAGTCGAACTTGAGCAGGGTCTGCAGACGCAGGGCAGAGACCAGCGGGGGATAGAAAGGTTGAGGCTGCTTGCTCTCGGGATGCAAAACCGTGACGTTCCGCAAAGCAAGGTGAGTGTAGGACCGCGGCATTAACTGTAGAAAGTTGATGGGAGAACAGACTTCGCAATCATCGTGAGGTCCACAGTGATTGAGTGCAAATTGTATGTACCCTTAAGCACTACCATTTGTATGTATGAAATGACATTTTTCAAGAATGTAATTGGGTCCATGAGATTGGAAAAGTATAGATTCTGAGATATCATTATCAAGCACGCTGGCCCGGATGGTTCCACTGTACATCATGAGGTCCTTTAAAGGAAAGTGGTGTGGGACTCCCACGTGCTCAAAGCTTGTTACACAAGTCTGCCGCATGCCCGTATGTCTCAGACGCTCAGCATCATCTGGTACTACGGGCTATGTTGATGAAACGTTTCTTGAACAGCTGTCTAACGACTTCTCTCGCGCTTCCAGTTCTGAACCTCTAGCTTACCATGACTTCAAGAGACCCGGGCCAGCCCGATTTGGAGGCCCAACCTAGCGAGTCGTCTGGTACGCCCATCGCTCGAGATGACAATATCACTCTAGATTCCCAGCCCCCTTCCGATGTCCCTGCTTCTTCTTCCATGGAGCAGCCCAATTCACCCAGTGAAGGGGAGGAACAGGCACTTGAATCCCATGAGGTCATCGAACTTCAGACATTCAGCGAGAGGAAGGCTTGGATAGAGGAGAAGATCAAGGTCAATCTTTCGTATGTTATCTTTCCGCAACCCGATTTCAAATCTTGAGCAGTTTTTGGAAAAAATGCCGCCCATTGAAGTTTTCATCGGACTGGATGCCATACGTGCCTCTGCGGAGGAGGTTCCTGGACTCCCAACACGTGCTGAACTACAGAAGTGGCTTGCGGAACATGATATTATTGAGAAAGAGACGGAGATTTTCGACACGGGTGAGCTCAAGAAGCTAAAGAAATTTACGAAAGGTACGTTCAACCATTAGTTCTGGTAAACGCGCACCTGACGCAGTGCCCTCAAGCTGCGACACAACGCAATTTGTCTCCGGAGGACACTGACCTGATCGAACTTACCTTGACGACAATTTACGAACTCGACAAGCTGCTACATCTATTACGGGACCGATCGGAGAATTTGGACCTCCTCGGTGTCAGGCTGACTTGGGAGGAACATCGAATAGCGGCTTGGGCGGATCGTCGCAATATTATTGCGGATCTCAAAGCATTCCTTGAAAATCGTGCTCGATGGTCACAATTGGTCTACGAAACCACCAATAGACCCGAAGAATTACCCATTCTGAAACGTCGTGGTTCGATAACCTCGATTGCTTCGGTTGCTTCGGATACGTCCATCTCTTCTCCAGGATTCTCTCGAAGCGCACGTTTCAAACTGGCAGAGTTGTTGTCACGAGACGCCGCCCAGTTCGCTGGCCGAGTGACAACTCTTCGGCACGGAAAGATTACTGCCGCCGGCAAGGCGCTCGATAAGTTGATAGACAATAGTCATAAACCTGTTCCCGAGGAGCTCCTAGACGAACAAGATAAACTGGAGGAAAAGGGTATCAATGACATGGAACACATAGGCAAGTTTGTCATGAATGTAGTCATGCAATGGAGAAAGTACTTCATTTTCCTTGTTTGTTCTTCGAGTTTCTAACGATTACCTTCAGGGCTGACGAGATATATGTTGAAACTATGAAGGACCAGGTTGCCGCTCAGAATCTCTTGGAAGAGATCGAGACAGCAAAACTGTATCATCCCACCGCTCGTCAAAGTATATCATTCATATCTCGCACAGACGCACTGATCAAAAGACTGTCTCTGAGAGGCAATCCCGAGTCATCCACCAGTACTTTTCCTTGTCCAGTTCATTCGCTTTTCTCTGATCAAATGGAGTCCAATCAAGCCCTCACACAGGCTCTTGCATCGGAAATTACAAGTGCTATGGACTTGGCCAGAAAAGTCAATTACTTAGCCGAGGAATATCGTACGACGCAGGATGCTGTCAAACGGGTAGAGAATCTTACTGAAGCCGCACGTGATTTGTCGACGACATTTACGACAGTCATCAACCGTCTAGAAGAGGGAGTGCCCTCGAATGATGGTGACGGTACACCTCCAAACCTCATGTCTGAGGAATGCCTCGAAGCTACTCGACATTCCGTATTTCTCGCACTACTCCCATCCATCCTAGAGGAAAGAGACAAAGCCAATGGGAGCGCAATTCAATTACTGCGAAGCTCCAGGGCGGCACTCCTAAGTCTGGACCGCTCCGGTATTGATCCCGCATTCAAGTTCAACGCCGCCTCCGAAATACACAGTCTAACCGCACTGCGGGATCATGCCCAAAGCGTCCGAGATAATGTCACCGCTGGCGTCGGTAGACTGCGAAAAGCTCGGAAGATTTGGACCGTCATGGACAGAGATCTCAAAGAACTGGAGGAAATCCGGCGGTTGGTTGGAGAGACAATGGATAGGCTGCGATGGCGGCAACAAACAGGCCAGGTTGGAACACCACTCACACCTGAAAGTCCTCCACTGGCTGCACCATTCGCTAGTCTTTCTTATACGGAAGTCGTCTCACAGCTTGATAGCATAACTTTCAGGTTGTCTCAAGACGTCGATTTACCGCTAGCCTCACTATCCCGAACTCTGGAAGCGCCTTTGAAAAATTACCTAACACAGAGCGTCCAGGGCTTGAAGAGCCAACTGGAAAGCATGAAACAGATGGCCCACCTTCTCGACTCGATACAGAGACAGGCCACAGTTATGGGAAGCATTCGTGACGAATTTAATGACTTCCAGATTCGGATTGAAGACCTGAAAATACGATTTGATTCTGGCATCCAGGAAATCCTTTCTGACAAATTAGCCAACGAGGACCTGACCAAAAAGGCTGTTCATTTGAAGGCTGACACCAAAGTCATCCAGGATGGCGTTCAAACCTTCATTGATGGCTTATCTCAGCGGGTACCATTCGTCACTCAGCGCAGTCTTCCTTCGTATAGTTCCGCTACTTTCGTCAGACGGCGATTTTCTTCAGTAGATCTCAAACTGGGTGCCTCCCTTCAGCAGACGCTTGTCGAATTACCCTTTGACCTGCAGTCCCTTGATGAAGCTGTCCGTGCCGACTCTAACGTATTTGTCATGAGACTCGGCGGAGAGTTGCAAGGCCTGGAGCAGAAAGGAGCTCACTTCCAGTTGGCTCGGATGGCGAAGGAGGTGGATTTTACTCTAATCTCTACTACCGAAGATATCAACTGCGTCTCCCTGGAACTTTCGACCCTCAAAGGCTCATTATCTACTATCATGGATCGGAGTAACGTCTCGGAACCCCTGGAATCATTGTTGAAAGACTTCGAATACTCTACACAGACCCATCGAACTAGGATTACACGCTCATTTTCTCCTCTTCGTGGACTCCTTCGTCAAATGGATTCCGCTCCTGGTGCCCACGACGCTCCAGTACATGAAGTCATGTACCTTGCTCGAATCAGAGCTGTTGACGATGCAGAGCTGAAGTTCAATGCATGGAGTGAGGATGCGGCATTCTTTAAGAATCAGATTCTCGAGGCACACCGCATCGAAGCCCAGCGACTGGAAGAGGAGCGACTGGCGGAAGAACATCGCCTACAAAGAGAACGGGAGCGTATGGCAGCAGAGGAGGTGGAGAGAGCCCGCTTGGAGAAAGAACGGATAGAAGCCGAGGAAAAATTATGCCTGGAAGAGAAGCGGATGGCAGAAGAACGTCGACTGCTGGAGGAAATGGAACGTGTAGCGGCAGAGGAAGCGGAAAGAGCACGATTGGAACAGGAGCGATTAGATGGAGAAGAAAGGCTACGCCTGGAAGAGGGGCGATTGGCAGAAAAACGTCGACTACTGGAGGAGAGTCACCGTATCGCCGCAGAGGAAGCTGAACGAGTATGGCTGGAACAACAACGATTAGATGCAGAGGAAAGACTTCGCCTGGAGGAGGAGCGACTAGTACAAGAACGTCGAGTATTGGAGGAGAGGGAACGCATTGCGGCAGAGGAAGCTGAAACAACACGGTTAGAGCGAGAACGATTGGAAACGGAGAAGAAATTGTGTCTGGAGGAGCAGCTGGCCGAAGAACGGCGGCTGCGGACAGAGAGAGAACGTGTCATTGCAGAAGAGGCAGAACGAGCCCGATTGGCGCAAGAACGGCTACAAACGGAGAACAAGCTGCGGTTGGAAGAGGAGCGGTTGGCTGGGGAACGTCGATTACAGGCAGAGAGAGAGCGTACTATTGCAGAGGAGGCGGAAAGAATCCGATTGGAGCGAGAACAGTTGGAAGTCGAGAAAAAGCTGAAGCTGGAGACGGAGTGGTTGGCTGAAGAACGTCGACTGCTGGTGCGGGGAGAGCGTTTGGCAGCAGAAGAGGCAGAAGCATCGCGACTGGCACAGGAGCGATTAAGAACGGATACAAATTCAGGAAAATCCAAGGGGGTCTCTGGCGAGGAGGCACCCGCACATTCCAATGTTAACTTCCAGGAATTGGACGAAGGTCGGTGCCATGTAATGGTTTCCTCTTTCTATCGCTTATGTGTTTTCCCAGATGTATTTGGTTTGTGCGTTACTCCAGCTGAGACTCACCGTTTCAAACCGCAGGAGCTGAGCGATTTGCAAACCTTGATATTTTCATTGAGGAAGCGACTGCGCTCAATCAGTATCAATGACGTCTCACGGCCTGCTTCCAAATCGTCGGCTCGTCTTCCAAGTCAGGAACAAATGAAAAGGATGAACCAGGAATTAACCATCATTTCCGGGGAAGTCTTTCAATTACCTGCTTCTACAGAAGATTCCTCGGTTGATATAGAGCTGAGATCGTTGAAAGTCGAGGTCGATGGATCCGCCGAACTGATGAAGCGTGTGGAGAAATTGGCGAACTTGTCGGATGCCGTCCATCTCTGTGACGCAGCTCTCAGTGACCTCTTGGAGCACATCGACAGTTACCCTGCTTCACCTCTCGGTCCTTTGTCGTCATCACACACAACTCCCATAAATCTTCCGTCAGAGGAACAGTTGTTGGCTCGGCTATCCTTCACAAGATCTGCCGTCGAGGATATGAATACTCAGTTCACAGCTGTTGCGGATGACTCGAGGGCAGTCGCTGAGCGAAAGCGGATTCTTCAAACTTGGAGTGAGTTGGAAGACATGGGCAATGACCGCATCGGCGGCAAGAAATCACGGCCAACCAGTGTGATCAGCTCTGGTCGGGATAGTTCTGGCCGGAATAGTTCTGGCCGGAATAGCAGTGCTTCGGCTGTCAGCAGCCGTCGTCCTAGAAAGACCACTGGCTATACCGACCTTTCTGCAGAATCCTCATCTTCTCGAAGCCGTTTTCTTGTTCCCTCCCTTCCCAATCCAAGACGTGCCGTCTCTGGGTCAACCGAGCTCCATAATCGACCATCCAGCCAGATGTCTAGCATGTCGACCAACCGGTCAGTATCGGGTCCACTCGGATTCTCTTTACACGGTTCCACATTTGCGTCACGGCAACGGACAACGAGCCTCTCTGCATCCACTTCAACACCAGTTAGACGCCCTTCCGGCACACCTTTTAGTTCTCGAGCGCAAACGGGACAAAGCAAGCGAAGTGGATCCCCTCGTTTTTCAGACTCTTCGACATATTCGCATTCCGTTCTAGGACCTTCTCGTTCATCAACGTCGATGTCAACTTGGTCTCGCGCTCCACGACCTTCGTTGTCAACAATGCCCCGCGGTTCAACACCACAAAGGAAAGCTCCAGTTGCATCTAGGAAGACATACATCGCTGACCCCAAAAGCAAGCTTGATGTTGCTGTGGGCGATGTAGTCAACAAACTTCCTGTGGGCATCAATATCGAGGGACTATCAGAGACTTGGAAAGACCAGAGCGGCAAGTATTGGATTGGTGACCAAGATCCCAAACTTTGCTTTTGCCGGATATTACGTTCACAGACGGTCATGGTCCGCGTTGGAGGTGGTTGGGCGGAGCTATCAAAGTATGTATGTTCGTCCACAGCCGTATTCCATTTGCTGATTTGGAACCACAGATTTATCAAAGATCATTTTGCAGATAGTTTCCGTCTTATGCCAGACTCTCCGCCACGCGTTGGTGCCCGTGAAGAGAAATGGATCAGTTCGGCTACGTTAACTGAAGCTCCTGAAACTCCACCACTATCTCCTCGCACTCCTGAACCCAAAGTACCTTTTGTGCCTTCCTTCTCTCTGTCGACTCCAAGTGGCCAAAGTCCACAATCATTAAAATCCTCCCCTTCGACAAAAGGCTCGCCTTTGACGCCCTTACAGTTCATAAGACGTGCGGACTCTGATGCTCCCGTACTGCGACCTGTAACCCCTTCCAAACCATCCATCCTTCGCACTCGAAATACAATTACACACACCCCAGCTCGAAGCTCCGTTTGGCGGCCTTGAACTGTTTCATTCGCACAGCATTCATGTTTGTATAGTAATCAATAGTATGAGTCTAGATCGGATCGCATCATTCCACCTCCAGCCTATCATCCCCACCAAAAGTTATCCACGTTTCCAATGTTGTATATTTATTTGTCAAACGCTCATTGCGCAATACACATATACGAGATATTCAATCATAATGCCACGGAGTTGGAATGATATCGTCCATTAGTTTCTATGTCTTTAGCTATCCGCCAGGTCCTATACCGATGTCTTGCCCCTACCCTGATATACCAAAGAAAATTCGTCCACCAACATCAAGGCACTCACTCATATGCAGTAGGCCTTGCAGTGTTATCTCAACATGGAGCTTATCCCATGGCCAAGTTCACAAGAACGCGGACGAGGGAATCGGGGGAAGGGATGTACAATTGCTAGACGTAGTGTATGTGCTGATAAAATTACATGTCCCAGGCCCGGTACAATTGTCGTATCCATCTCAGAAAATCGGTACCGGTTCTATATATGAATCACCCTCTTTTAATCCGTTTGCACGGACGTTTAACTTCAGCTTCCGAATTCTCTTTGTTCGCCTTGGTTGTGTCGATGCGATGTATCCTCTTCATGTGTCGTTTCAGAAGATCCTGGCGAACAAAGGTTGTCGCCTCGAAGGGACACAAGTCACATGAGTACGGTCTAGCTCCAGTATGGCTAAGTTCGTGACGCTTGCACTCGTTCTTACGCAAGAACCGCGATGCGCTAGGGAACAAGACTATCAGTAACTTCTTGGCCAACAGAAGTGAGGACGTACCAATAAAGACATTTGAACGGTCTCCGATCCAAATGCCCGCCAACGTGAACCACAATATGATCTCTTCGCTTGTTCTTCTGATGACACCCAACCACATAACATCTATATTCATCAAGCATCTCTCCTCGAGCCGAAAGCTTCCCAGCAAACGACAACAACCACGTATTGTCAATTTCCTCCCCAGGATTGCGCAGCCTATATTTGGTGGCTCTGGCCTTGAGCTCCGATAGCTCGATGCCATGATGCGCGTCGAGGACAGGTGTTTCGGTGATAAATGCAGGCCCATCATCTTCCACCTTGATAGGACTGACATCCACTTTTATTGATGCCACCCTGCCTGAGACTGTCTCCTTCTGACAGTTGTTCCGCGACGTCTTCTTGCTCTGGCTCATTGTTTGCCCTTGACGCGGGCTAGGGATGGGAGAGGGAGATGTCGGACTGGGAAGGTTTGGAAGATGTGGGGTGGGTTCGTATTCGCTCATCTGCACATAATCATCGTTGTATCCGAACTCAAAGACGTGGTAGAGCGCGTCGTCCTCCGAACTGGCGAGATGATGTTCCTGTTTGACAATGGCATCATCCACAACCATAGGTAGGAAAGGTTGTTCGTCGTCTTCTGGCGCTACCATGGTGTTCAATGGGTCCAAAGATGGAATATCCGGAGAATTGAAGGAATGAAGGGTTGTGCTGCACGCCGGTGGGAAGGGTGAATCGAAAGATTCAGCCATGATGTCAGCGGGGTTAATTCCGATGGAGGACTCCTGACTTGGTGAAGTCATGTCGTACATGTTGATATCCGCAATGGGGGCCACCATATCGGGGGAGATGATCAGGAAAACAGGGTCCGGGTTCGTCAGGGCCTCCGTCTGGGCGCCTGAGCCAGACCCTTCGTTCGTGCACATGTCTTGAGACCACGAGGACCGCAAATCCGACTGTATATTCTGAACCAACTCGGATGCCACAGCAGATAACTGTGTTGCAATAGTATTGACAGAGCATCCAGAAGCCGCCGAAAGGGAATCAAACGACCAAGAGGACGGGTAATCTAAAGGAGGGTACTCGAGATTAAGATCCGCATTGACATCATCAGTCGTTGCTAACGCAGCCATGATCGCACTATCCAACGTGCACTTGGGAGCACTAGAAACAGATGAGGACGACCAAGACATCGGCAGTTCTGGCTCGAAAACATAGGGATGCGGCCGAGGCACTTCCACTGACAGGTCCTGCACACTAGCAACATCAAACATGGAGTCCATATGCACCGAATGAGAGATATTGGGGTGATGAGTACCGAATGACCTGATTTGGGGCGATGGAACGCAGACATGAAAAGGATCCGCTCTTTCATCGAAATTGGGTGTAGAGAGGGACGTAGCATCGGCATATCGGATTCCAAGCCCGGTGAGCGATTTTTCGAAGCCAGAGTCGGAACGGCGATTGCTTTTGAACTTGGCGTTGGATTGGAAATCGTGGGCTTCAAGGTCGTGGTCCATAAGCAAAGAAGGGCGACCCCATGACCAGACTGGAGACAATGAGAAAGGAGAGTGTGAGAGAATAGAGGTTTTAGAGGGTTGTGACGCCAGCGTCGGCTGTGTAGGGATGTAGTTGTTGAATGTTGGGCATCGAGTGTGTTTCATGACTAAAGATGGCAGGAATTAATAGTGTAATAATGTAGTCGTGAAGTAGTCGTGAATAGTATAATTAAGACGCTGCCGGTGCCCGTCAAGGGTACGGCGGGAACGCGTAGTAGGATACAAAGCGGCGTGGTTAAACCAAGGTTTTGAAACGAGCATTCTTATAGACGTGTTGTTGGGCCTTGTTTGGCAACAGCTTTGCTTTTTGCATTCTGAGCGTTTAGAGTCATCGTGATGTTAACATCCCTCTACCCCCATCAACTAATTTCACGCCGCCTGTCTTCTCATCGAATACGATGGAAAGTTTGTCAACGATACAGAGGTGCTGCTACTTTTATTCCAAAGATTGAGCCGGGTTTGTTCCGCGCACGAATAGCCATGCTGCTGAGTACCATCGGAACAGGTGCTGCTGTGTATTTTTTACTCCCCGACACTTCACGATCCGCCTCAACTGTCGACGATGCTCCACTCTCTTCTATGCATTTCACCCGTGCTACCCTAACATCGAGCAAGCCATCTGGTCCTGACACCAAGCAACTAGTGCTCACGATACCACCACATCTATTACCTCCTCGCGATCCCTCAACCGCTACCTTTGCCCCAATTTGGGCTGTGCTCATCAAGGATGATGACATCCAAGTGGAAAGACCTTACACACCGTTGGAAGGAGTGGATCACCAGGGTCGGATGCGGTTTTGGATAAAGAGATACCCAAAAGGCGAAGTCAGTAAATGGTTGCATTCAAAAAACGTGGGTGACCAGGTAGAACTGCGGGGGCCTTTGAATACATGGCCTTGGCAAGAAGGTGTTTGGGATGAGGTCGTCATGGTATGTTATGCTTGTTGCATGTTGCACAAGATGCTCCTATCACCGATGAATAGATATCCGGAGGGACTGGCATCACGCCATTCTACCAACTTTTCCACACAGTCATCTCTCGTACCTCTACTTCCACCCTCTCCAAAACTCGCTTCACCCTCCTGCACTCCTCCCGAACACCCGCCGACCTTCCTCCACAAACTATCCTCCAACCCCTTGCATCCTTCGCTGCGGAAAACCCAGAACGTTTCAGACTACACTTATTCATAGACTCACAGGATGTATCTCTAAATCCCACTTTCCGTACTCCCGAACTCCAAATAGGTCGCATAGGCAAGACCGCAATCCAACGATCTCTGGGTCTCGACAAACCGAGGAACTCATGGTGGCAATATTTATTTGGATCCTCCGAGTTTGAGCATCCAGTGCCTCGAAATATTCTGTTCTTGGTCTGCGGTCCTGCACCGTAAGTTCACGCCCTTCTGGTCACATCCATTCCAGTGCCATTGACTGGAACCCATTAGGATGATTGATGCAATATCCGGCCCATATGGCCGTAATTTCTCTCAAGGACCTATCGGTGGTGTCTTGGGTGAGATGGGATTCACGTCTAGTCAAGTCCGGAAGTTGTAATCAGCTATTAAATAGAACATCTTCGAATCCAAGCAGTCATATGCAAGTTTTTATATCGGAACATTGACTTGCAAGAGATAAGATTGATAAGATGCCAAATCAAGTTTGAAAGATAAAGACGCCATAGTTATTGCATTCCGAACGTCAACGCGTCACAAACCTACCATCTCACAGGCCAGACTACACATAGACTTGGCGACACGCCTCGTTTATGTTGTAACTAGCGGATGGTGGCCTCTTGGCTGGTTCATACCCATCAGGAACAAGAGTAGGATATCAGCTCGACCAGTCACATTTATTTTTCTGCCGATTCAGAGTCTAGGTTTGGCGAACTTCCTTCCAAATGCAGCATGGCAAAATAGCGAACTCTTATTATTACTAGTACTTGTATTGCTGCCATACCTTTAACCTATGTCTTCCCACTTCTATGAAGTCGCACTCTTTGGTGAATTCTTCTCCCGAGACCTCAAAGCTATCCTCAACCGGATCACCATCCACAGCGAGTCCTCCCACCCGATGCATTCTCGCGAAATTGTCTTTGAACCGCTGGATGCACAGCACCAGAGGGATACAGGGAGTGACCCCGTCATTCTTAGGGCAAAAAAAGAGATTTCAGAGCCTGAATCTGGGTGGTACGGTTGGGACTTGCTTAGTCGAAACATGTAAACTGATGACGATTATGGTGTCGCAGGGTACTGTACTCTTATCTGAAACCAGAGTCTGCTCGTGTGCATCCAGAGGCGACGGTTAGACCGTGGGCGACTTGTCAAGTTGTGGGTGATGCGCTCAGTTTTGCTTGTGCATTGGGATATGTGTGAGTCAAGTAAATAATGTACACATTGGCATTTCTGTTCAACCTGTGAACATTCTGGCAGTCGACGGTCCCAGATATACAAACGTGGTTTCTTATTCAGAAGGGGGACGTTAGTGATTCAGATGTTTCAACAAGAGCAAGTGCGTCGTCAATTGCACACTTTACACTCTTCCGTCCTCATCATTGATATCCGTGTCAAGGTCGATCCAAGGACGCAACAGCCAATCCCCGCACACGCAGACACACTATGGGAGGTAGAAGTGAAAACCGCTTCGCCTATACGGAACACGCAGGAGACACCACTCAGTCAGTCGGTCGACGCAGTGCTGGAGGTGCAGCTTCTTATGAAAGGGTTGCTCGATCTTCGGAGGCAGGACCTGTAGTGGGCAGCAATGAAGATCGACGTGCCCGCTCCTTTTGTTATATTTTGGAATGATGAATCTTAGTTACTACTCGGGCTCATCCTCCCCAGAGTCACCCCAATCGACGAGATCGTCCTCGCTTACATCACCAGTCCACTTCTCGTTCCCTTGCGCTTGCCGCATCAACTCCAGCAATGCAGCCTGATCCAGTTCCACCTCATCGTCCGTTTCTCCCTCTGCATCCTCGTCGCCAAGATCGTCTTCAACTCCCACAGCTCCACCTCCCTCCTCCTCGTCACTCCCCGTATATCCCCCAAGCATAGACAAGACGTTATGTGCGTCTGCCTCATCCTCCTCATCCTCACTCCCATACCCTCCCAAAAGCCCACTGATCGCCTTCTTCCCTGCCTTCGGATCTATTTTTCTCCTCTTCGGTTTCCGCTCGTCCTCTTCCCCATGATGTGTGATCGATCCCTGTTCATCCACAACGGTCCCATGGAACTCCTCCCACACATCTATTGTAGGGAACTCAACGAAGTGCGCATTCCGCAGGAGGATGGCAAGAGTGTGAGTGGGGTCGAGCCTGTAATACCCTGCTTTAGGACGGGATCCAGAGAGGACCAAGGAGATTGGGTCGAGCTGCGCGGTCATCACGCATTGAGGAGGAATGAATGAGTCTGGGTCATTTGGGTCGGCGCATATGAGGGATTTAACCCATGTGGGGAATGCAGTGTCTTTCTTTGATTTGCTTCGTTCTGTTACGTGTGCTTGAATAAGGGCGAGAAGAGGGGTTTCGAGGCCGTTGCGATGTGTTAGAAGAATGAAGGGTGGGTTTCGGGGCTGAGAGGCCGGGGCTAGCGGGTCTGGTGGAGGATGAAATTTGAATTCTATGGTCAAGAGTGCTGTTTGGTTTCTAATTGAATAAATGTCTCATCGATTCGTGAATAATCGACAAGGCAAAGCAGTTGTATACACACTTGAAATCCCAACTTGATTGATTGACCTTGCGTCTCTCCATCCCGACTGGGAGTAAATCCATATCGATATCGCGACTCTCAAGCTGCATCTTTAGCACGTCCCTCTTTGTCCTCCCGCCTCCATTTCCCCAGTCCCCGCCTCGCCCTCTACCCCGCCCTCTTCCCTTCCCCCGTCCGTCACCTCTCCCCTTTCCCCTGGTCCCATCCGCTCCCCGCATCCCAAATCCCCCTCTCACAATTTCCTTTACCCAATCTCCCACCCTCCTCCCAACATCCTCCAAAAATACATAATCATCCATCATAGTACCCCACCCGTATTGATTCATCGGCACGTAAGCTACCTTGTTGCGTTCTCCTGAGCAACCATTGCTGGATTTGTGGGTCGTTGAACACGGGAGAGAACAAGTGCGCGTTGAGCAACGCGGGCAAGTGTAAATGGAGTATCGGTGGTTGCAGACTGCACAGAGGGGTCGGGATGGGGCTGAAGAGCTGGCTTCTGATTGTGTAGATTCAGGAGAGAATAAGATGTCCGTCATGTCGAGTGAGGCCGCTCTGACCGCGTTCAAGAACGAAAAAGCCTCTCAGAAGCTTTGAAGATTCACACGTGAGTTGCAGGGTTGGGTATACTACGTTAGTAGGATGAGTATATATATCTATAAAGTCATGAAGTATTACTAGTAAACTACATGGGACTTCAAATTTATAATCCGAAGGCGCAGATCAGACGTCGTCCATTCCAAGGTCAATTTCGACCTTTTCTCCCGGTTGGAAAGCAGGTAGACCTACAGCCCGAAAAGTCAGCTCTCCAAGCTCAGAAGACATCAGACTGACTGACCGAGATAAGGGCAGCTAGCACATCGGAATGCATCCCCAAGGAAGCAGCTCCCACAACTACTCGTCGCTTTGGGTGCATCCTTCGTCGCCTTGAGTAACCTCTCCTTCTCTCCCTGCCCTGGGGCCACCTCTACGGCTCCTCCGGTCTGCGACCCGTCTAGCATGACGACCTTGCTCGCCTTCAGCTCTTCCTCCTCTAGCTCTGCGAGCCCACATGTGCAATTCTTGCATGCCCTTTTCCGGCGGCGTATCCCAGCCGTAACAGGTTCGCATGTTGGTATTAGCCGTGCGCGATCTGCGGTCGTAAGGAGAGATTCGGCGTCGATTATGGGAGTAGAAGGCCTGAATGTCCAGAGGGCTTTCTTGCTTGCCGGGTCGGTTTTCTTTTGGTTGAGGAGTGGGATGGCAGCAGGTATAGCGACGATTGGCTTATTTTTGAGTAAGTATGTTGTGGCGAGGGTGTGGGCTGGCTTTTGGGCGATGACGGCGCCTTCGTCGGGGAGGGTCGAGAGGACGTTGAAGCCAGCTAGCGTGAGTTCTGAGGAAAGGGATTGGAGCGCAGATGATATGTTTAGGAGATGCAGTGTGCCCAAGGGACTTAGTGCAGCGAGAACTTGAGAAAGCAGAGCGGGAATTTCAGGCAGAAGACTTTCGTATTCAGAAGCTGATAAGGTGACATGTACGGAGGAGTAGTACAAAGGATTC
>Ga0210383_10002277_pt1 | contig 17380 bp, 17 predicted proteins | sample IncBWC14OmetaG_FD_160072 | JGI IMG/M metagenome (GOLD analysis project Ga0210383, IMG submission 160072) | Forest soil microbial communities from Barre Woods Harvard Forest LTER site, Petersham, Massachusetts, United States - Inc-BW-C-14-O ...
CGTCCGGACATGAACGGCAAGCCTCACTCGCTGTCGGACTTTCGGGGGAAGAAGGTATTGCTGCTCACCTGGGCTTCCTGGTGAGGGTGCCGTCTAGACTTGCCAGGCTGGCAAGCAATTTATCAGCAGCTCAAGGATAAGAATCTCGAGATTGTCTCCGTCGCCCAAGATACAAACGGTGTCAAGGACGCTGGTCCGTGGATTACCGCCGCCAACCCGACCTACACCGCTTTAATTGATGAGCGACATGTGGTTTCGAAGCTGTACAACATGGTCAATGTGCCCACCGGAGTGTGGATTGACGAGCAAGGAAAAATTGTTCGGCCCAACGAAGTGGCTTTTGTTGACGACCGGTTCAAAAACTTCAGCGGTCTCGATTCCGCTCCTTACCTCAACGCTTTGCGGGATTGGATCGAAAAGGGTGATAAGAGCATTTACAGGATGAGCGAAGAGCGGCTTCGCGAAAAACTAGCTGTCAACGACCCCGATGTCATTCTAGCTGCGGCCGAGTTTGCGCTCGGTGAGCATGTCTATAAGTCCGGACATTTGCAGGAAGCGATCCCTCATTTCAAAGAAGCGCAACGTTTGAATCCCAGTAGTTGGAATTACAAGCGTCAGGCCTATGCACTGTCCGATGCCAAGCGCGACTATGGAACTACTTTTGTGGACGAAGTCGAGAAGGCCGGTGGGAGCAAAGTCTACTATCCTCCTCCCGACCTGACACCCGGCGCCACCGGAAAAGACAAAAGGCCTCAAGAATAATTGCCATCGGGGTTGCGTGAGACCGAATGTGGTCGCCCATGGTGTGTCGAGCATCAAGGCCTATGCTGCGTAGAGCGCTCTTGGGTTGAGCAACATTCGACGGCCGTCTTAGATGGGATTTGCCGAAGAAGCTTGATTGAGCTAAATTTGGCACGGAATTAATCGAATCCGTTGTTCAAGAAAATTTGTAGTTGTTGCAGTCCGCAAATACGATGGCAGATTCTGACCGGGAGAAATGTGACGCCGAGATGCAAATCGACAAACCTATACGGGGGCACCATGAAGGCAAAGGCCAAACGGAACGCCCCAGGGAATAAGAAACCCGTAAAATCGTTGATCAAGGCTTTGCGTATCCTCGATACGCTCAGTGACGGCGTGGACGGCCTAGGCATTACGGATTTGAGCGGTGTGCTGAAGACCCCCAAAAGCACCGTGCATAGGCTGATCGCGACTCTGGAAACTGCCGGCTATGTAGCGTTTGATCCCCCGACGGCGAAATACAGTCTCGGCATCCGGGCCGCCAGACTAGGGGAGCAGCTGAATCATCACTCTCCTTTGCTTACGTTTGGGGTGCCCATGCTCGAACGACTCACGGAAGAGTGCCACGAGGCCAGCCATCTGGCGATCCTGCAGGGGACGGAAGTGGTTTATGTCTCCCATGAGGAAAGCAAGGAGCCTGTGAGAATCAGTTTCGGGATGGGGCACAGAGCGCCGGCCCACTGCACGGCACTCGGCAAGGTTTTTTTGGCGGGGCTGTCAGATAGCGAGATTCTAATGCTCTACAGGAACAAGAAGAGACTTGAGAAACTCACGCCGCAAACGATTCCCACGCTGGACCAGCTGCTGTCAGAGATTGCCGTCGTGCGCAGGGAAGGCATTGGTGACGACAAGGAAGAATATACGAGGGGACTGCGCTGCATAGCTGCTCCGATCCGCGACTTTTCTTCGAGAATCGTGGCAGCCATGAGCCTGTCGATGTTCAAGCACAAGATGACGGCGGAACGAAGGGAGTTTTTCAAAGATGCTTTGGTTCGAGCCACCTCCGAGGTGTCCGAAAAACTTGGATTTATGCCCGTAGCGAAGATCTAGAGTGCCTTAGATTCGGCGAAACTCTGCCTGAGCTAAGCTGTTTTTTTGGCAGTAAGGACTCCTTCCGAGAGTAGGTTCGTCCTCCGATAGACGAGCGCGTCTGCGCGTCGCATGGCCCAACGGACAAAGATAACCGGAGCAATATTCAGGCAGAATCCGCCGAGGGAAGCGTTCCACCAAGCGGAACGACGTTCCGAGATATTTCTTGACAGCGCTAATGGGAAGATGTTACGAGACATGCCTACTTCTGAAGTGGAACAGGGTTCCATTTCGGGGCAGGGAAGTCCCAGCGAGTGGCCCACCTTGGAGGTGTGTGTTGAATTCTCGAAGCAAAGTCGTTTGGTCGTTGCTGTTGCTTGTGGCGCTCATCCAATTCGTGGGTGTTTCAGGAGCATGGGGGCAAACGGCCGCCACTGGACAGGTCATGGGAACAGTTACGGACCCATCGAAAGCGGCAGTCGGTCAGGCCACAATTACGGTGACCAGCGAAGCCACCGGCATCACGCGTACCGTCAAGAGCAATGCTGACGGAGATTTTGTGGTTCCTTTGCTACCGCCCGGATCGTATTCCGTCACCGTGGAGGCTGCGGGATTCAAGACGCAAACGAGTGGAAATATTCTTGTGCAAGTCGCCAGCACCGCCACGCTGAACATCCGGCTGCAGCTTGGCGGATCAGCCGAGAAAGTGGTCGTGGAGGCCAACGAAGAGATTCTACAAACCGAGAGCGCCGCGAACGGCGGCACGGTAAACGACAAAACGGTTCCGGCTCTGCCGCTTAGCAGCCGGAACTACACGCAGATCCTGGATCTATCGCCCGGAGTCTCGGGCTCGGTGCCGAACGCAGCAAGCTTGGGAAAGAACTCCGTGGATGTGTTCGTCAATGGCGGACGCATCATGGATAACAGCTACCAGATGGACGGGCAGGACGTCGGCAACATGGAGACGCAGGGTACCGGGAGCATTCTTTCCATCGGGGGCATTTCGATTCCGAGCCCTGACGCAATTCAGGAATTCAAAGTACAAACTAGTTTGTACGATGCGTCCTACGGCCGGGGCGCGGGTGCTAACGTCAACGTGGTGACTAAATCGGGAACCGACCGGATTCACGGCGACGTGTTTGAATTCGTTCGCAACAATAAATTTAATGCCAACGATTTCTTCTTGAATGCTCAGGGAGCGGCTCGTCCTGAGTTGAAGCAAAATCAATTTGGTGGAACCATCGGTGGCCCCATTCTCAAGCAAAAGCTGTTTTATTTCGGGTCGTATCAAGGAACCAGGCAAGTGAACGGCGAAGGCGCAAACTCTCTCGCGACAGCTCTTCTGCCGGAGCTGCCTGCTACTCGCACGGCTGCCGCTCTCGGTGCGATCTATGGCGGGCTCTCTGGAGCTAATGGGGGAACAATCGCCCCGGACGGCTCGAATATAAATCCCGTGGCGTTAGCGCTGCTCAACATCAAATTGCCCAACGGAAACTTCCTGATTCCCAGCGCACCGGCCGTCACCGGTCACGATAACCAAGGTGGTCCGCAGGGACTAGGTTCGTTCAGCCTCCCCTCCACCTATAATGAAAACCAATACATCGTTAACGTCGACTTCCTCTCCAGCAGCAAGAACACCATTGCGGAAAAATTCTTCTACGCCAAGTCTCCCGAGGTTCAACAGTTCACGTCGTCGAATCTTCCGGGCTCCGGCACCACGGATCTCTTCAAAAACTGGAACGGCAACATCAAAGACACTTACGTGGCGAGTGCGACGCTGGTCAACGAAGCTAGCGTCGCTTACCACCGGGCCTACGGAAACGTTGCCAGCCAGAACCAGATCACAAACGCTTCGATTGGGCTTACTCCTGGATGTTCCAGCCCCTTCATGCCCATCATGGCCATCGGCTCCGTGGAACTCAGCGGCAACTTCAACGATGGGCAGTTTACCGCTCCCACCGCTTGGGCCGCGCAAGATCAAGTCTCGTGGATTCACGGACGGCACAACATCCGTGCCGGTTTTGGCTGGGAACGAGACATAGCCGACTCCGCGGACCAGGAAGTGACCCGCGGAGATCTCGCCTTCAACAGCTTTGAAGATTTTCTTCTCGGGGGGAGCGCAGCGCAGCTCGGCAATACAGGGCCGGGTGGATCGAACTTGAGCAGCCTTAACGTTTCCGACGACCTTTGCGGAGATACCACCAGGGAGTTTCACGTTAGCAGCGTGTATAGCTTCGCGCAGGACGACATCAAGGTGAACTCGCACTTGACTGTGAACATCGGACTGCGCTGGGAGGGGCTTGGCCAGACTTCCGACGGCAAAGGAAAGATCGTCGACTTCTGGCCAACCCTGGCTTCAAACAATCTCGCAACCAATCCATACTCCGGATTCATCGCGGCTTCGAACTTTCCGGGCACGCTGCCGGCGGGCATCCAGCGCAGCAGTAATCCCACGTTCGCGGCCAATGCGTGGGCGCTGAACAATTTCGGGCCTCGCGGAGGATTTGCCTGGACGCCTCCCCGGTTCAAAGAAAAGCTCGTTGTGCGCGGAGGTTACGGCGTGTACTACACGCACCCGCCAGTCAACGACGCGTTCCAACTCATTGTTAACCCGCCGTTCTTCTCCAGACAGACAAACGTGGGCGCGCTGAATAGCCTGGCGACGCTCGAGGACCCCTTCAATCCTCCGTCGAATGAAGTGTTTCCAAATTTCGTTCAACGGACTCCAACTTCGGCGCTGACGATCAACTCGATCAGTCCGAACTGGAAGCCCCCGGTGACGCAACAATGGAATTTCGGCCTGCAGTACGCGATCGACCACTCCACGTCGTTCCAGATCGGCTATGTGGGAACCAGGTCCACGCGCATCGAAACAACCAACCAAATCAACCAGGCTCTTCTGGCAAGTCCCGCGGATCCAGTAAACGGGATCACGACAAACACCGTCGCCAATGCCTCCCAGCGAGTGCAAATTGCTGGAATTGCGCCTTCTGGATTGAACCAAGCTCAGTGGGTCGGCTACTCAAACTACAACGCTTTGCAAGCGACTTTTACGAGGAAGCTAAGCCACGGACTGCAAGTCGGCGCCGCCTACACCTATAGCAAGACGCTGACGGATATTACGGGCGTGGGCTCGTTCCCGCTTGGAGGGGGTGCCTATAACGACCAATTGAATCCCAACACTGGCTATGGGCCCGCCGATTTCGACTTCCGACACCGCTTCGTGGCCAATTATCTGGGGAACCTGCCGAACTTCCACAACAACGAGGGAGTCACGGGCAAGGTTATGAGCGGTTGGGGCGTGTCTGGCGTAATCGTTGCGCAGACCGGCCCGGCCCTCACTTTCACGGACACCAGCGCTGGCAGTATTTACGGACTCGTTGGCACCGGCGTCGTTGGAGCCACTCTCTGCCCTGGGTTCACGGCGGCAAACATCCTCATGCCCGGCCCCGTTCAGGCCAACTTGAACGACCTCTTCAACAAAAATGCCTTCGGCACCACGAATCCGATTACCGGCGCTTTCACTCCGTGCCAAACGCAAGTTGGGGATGGGAGTGGCTTCGGCACGCTTGGCCGCGGCGTAGTATATGGTCCGGGCCAACACAACATGGACATGGCGATATTTAAGGACACGAAAGTTGGAGGTCTTAGCGAGGCCGGTACGGTTCAGTTCCGCGCCGAGTTCTTCAACACGTTCAACACGCCGCAGTTCGCGAGCCAGACCACCACTCAATTCTCAACCGCAATCACACAGGTCAACGCTCCGAATTTTGGCCAGGTGACAGCCACGACCGTATCGCCGCGGATCATCCAGTTCGGACTCAAGTACATATTCTAGTTTTGGTAAGGTGTGGTGTTACGCGGAGGGGGGCGGGAAATTCTCGCTCCCCTTTTGTGTGGATAGGAGCGAAGATGGGCAAAATATCTTGTGCAGCACTTTTAATTGGCGCGGTGGCAGCAGCATCGGTGGCCCAGGAGAAGCCAACACTTTCTCCTATCACCAAGAGTTTCGTAGCGGTGGAGGCGCCCGTAACCGCTCTAGTGCATGTCCGCGTCATCGATGGAACCGGGGGCCCCGCTCAGGCCGATCAAACTATCCTCGTCGAGAGCGGAATGATTCGAGAGATAGGAGCGTCTGGTGCTGTCTCGATTCCGTCAGGCGCGCGGGTCCTAGATCTAACAGGGCGCTCCGTGATTCCAGGGCTTGTTGGCATGCACGATCACATGTTTTACCCAACAGCTTCGGGGGAAGGACAGGCGGAAGGTGCTCCTGCGCTTTATGGCGAAATGGGATTCAGTTTTCCGCGGCTCTATCTGGCCGGAGGCGTGACCTCGATTCGAACGACAGGGAGCCTGGAAACCTATACGGATCTGGCTTTGAAGAAAATGATCGACACCGGCAAGATGCCTGGGCCCAAGATACATATCACTGGGCCGTATCTTGAGGGCGCGGGATCCTTTACGCCACAGTTACACGAGCTCAGCGGGCCCGAGGATGCCGTGCGTCTCGTGAATTACTGGATCGATGAGGGGGCAACTTCTTTCAAGGCGTACATGCACATCACGCGTGCTGAACTGAGCGCGGCGATTAAGGCTGCCCATGCGCGAGGAATCAAGGTCACAGGCCATTTGTGTTCAGTGGGATTCAGCGAAGCAGCGGATTTGGGGATCGACGACCTGGAACACGGTTTGGTGGTGGACCAGGAGTTCAACCCCGATAAGCTGCCGGATGTCTGTCCGCCCGATGCCGACCGGCACCCAAGCATGGAAAAGATGGACATAGAAAGCGAACCGGTCCAAGCGGTGATTCGTAAGCTTGTGCAGCATCATGTCGCAGTGACTTCCACGCTCGTCATCTTCGAAACGTTTGCCGCGAATCGCCCTCCGCTCGAGGACCGTGTGTTACAGGCGATGTCCCTGCCATCGCGCGCGGATTATCTAGCAGCACGTGCCAAGATTGCGGAGGGCAGCGACAACGGGACAATTCTGCTTAAGAAGGAAATGCAGTTTGAACACGACTTCGTGAAAGCGGGAGGATTGCTGCTCTCGGGCGAAGACCCCACCGGATACGGGGGAGCACTCGCGGGATTCGGCGATCAAAGACAAACGGAACTGCTGGTGGAGGCAGGGTTCACGCCGCTCGAAGCGATTCATATCGCTACGCAAAATGGAGCTGAATTCCTGGGACAGGCGGATCGAATCGGCACGTTGAGCGCCGGCAAGCAAGCCGACATCGTAGTGGTCAAGGGCGATCCCAGCCAGAAGATTGAAGACATCGAAAACGTGGAACTGGTCTTCAAAGACGGAATCGGATACGACTCGGAGAGACTTGTCCGTTCCGTCCATGGTGCTGTGGGATTGCACTAGAAGTTTGCCTTTTGAAACGCCGCACCAAGCTCCACAGCTGCCATCAGCCACGAGAATGAGGTTTGATGACTGATTGACGACCTCTCAAGTTGATTCCCTTGCGGGTTTGAACTCTTCTTCCACCCATACCATCGCCCTACTTTGCGATTCACTCGAACTGGAACTCACCGAAGGCGTTCTTATGGACGATGCCAAGTTCACGGCTCACGGCTTCCGTACTTCAAGAGCTCAAAGGCATGGGAATACGTATCGCCGCGGATGACTTCGATACTGGTTGTTCCAGCCTTAGCTATCTCCGCGAGTTTCCTATCGCCATTTTGAAAGTCGATCGCTCATTTATCAACCAGATCACCGCCGATTGCGATGGCCCACACGTCCTACGAATCTGTTATGGCCGGGTCTTCGAGGGTAGCGAGGCGGGCGTGGCCATCATCGAGACGCGGTTGCCAGCGAGACGACTACATCAGGAGGGTCTTTAACCCATCGCGTGCGCCCATCGACCATCTGGACTTCCGTCGCATTAGGGCCAGAACTGATGGCAACAATTTGATCGGTATTTACCAAGAGAACTCCCGTTTCTTCTCCGGCTTCATTCGCCTCACGAAGTTTGATTAGCGCCATATCAATTTCCCGTCGATCTGTTCATTCGGATTGAAAAACCCCACAACTACTTATAAATCTGAATTTTCCCGTCCACAACCACCGCGATGTATCGTCCCGATTCGAGAAACTGCATGACTTTCTTGCCTTCCCTGGCCAGCCTCGCCCATCGGGATTTGGTGTTCGGGTTTTGTTCCAGGCCGCGCAATTCTCGGCCTTCAACATGAAAATCAATTTGTTTCAATTTGTTTTTGGCCGTTTGATGGACAGAATAAGTCTCGCCGTCAATTTCAACGATTTTTTTCTTATCGGCCAAACTCTGTTGCCAGACGGACAGAAGAGCGGATTCAAGACTCGCGGACACAAGCTGAGGATAGCACCTAATTATTACGCATCAAGGCGACGTACGGGGCCGACGAGCTAACCAGGGATTTCTGAGGCGTGAGGTTGGTGATCCAGCGCGGTCAGAACCCATTTCTGCAAAACGGCTCGAAACTGGGGCTCTATTTCGCGAAACAACAAGCCCATGCCCTCGGGCTTGAGATAGAGGACGGATGCCTCGGCCTCGAAATGCTCTCCCGAGTGGTCAATCTTCAGCAATACAGGGAGCTGCATCTCAAACGACGCAGAAGTCTCCAGGAGACACCCCCGCAAGCTCACTTCCGTCACACGTGCGGTGACAAAAGCAGTAGGCGAGCTTTCAGGAGCGATCTCGGCGCTGGCGCTGAACGCAAACCTTAGCCCACGGTGCTCATGGTCCACCGTTCGAGGGTATTCCATTAAACAATCGATGTCGAGTCAGACGATAAGGTCCGTTACGTATTGCCTACTACTGGTGTTCCGACCGGGAGGCCGGATTATCCTGCCACCTTTTTAGCCTGCGCGCGAAACTTCGCCCACCGTTTCTTGGCAGCTTTCCCGATCTTCGCTCTGGCGGCAGCAGACATAACGCGCTTCTTTACCGCTTTGAGTTCCTTGCCTGTCGAATCGCCCAAAGCTTTCCCAGCCGCTCGTATTCCGTTCAATTGGTGCTGTAGCTTACCTAACTGCTTTTCGAGTTTTCTCTCTTCGCGCTTAACGGCTGCTAGAATGTCCATGAATCCTCCCGATCAAATCTATCGCAACCGGAGGTGCCGCACCAGTCGTAAGGCGGGAGGCAAGTAACTCGGCAGTAGCTCGGGAGCGAAACAAGCTAAGACCTCGCGAAGCTTAGGCTAGTCTCCTCATGGGAGTATGTCACCTTCTCGGTCATAAAGAAGTAATCTCTTTCCGATGAACTATGCGGGTGACGAAGCTCGGACTCGGAGGGTCGGTCGTGCCGGATTTGACACGGCGGACATTGCCTTTATAGTCCGGTGCTCTTTTTCCGACTGCCAAACAGGAACTCCACGCCAGGAACGTACAAGAAGTGCGAAGCGAAATCAGCAGCCTTGCCCATGCACGGCAATACACGGGTGGCGACTTCTTCACCGGTTCGCATTGATCAAAATGATCTCGCCACTTGTAGACAAGCCGCCGATGCACACCAAGTCCCTGCGACAAGCGCACCATGTTGTCGCAGGCATTCAATCGCTTGACAGCTATCCGGCGGAATTCATTCCGGTGTCTTCCCACCCGTCTATATGCCACACGCAGTTCCTTTCCCTCGAAAGTGTGCCTTATCCGAGTGTTTCACGTTAAGGGTTCAGTCCCGTTCACCCCAAGATCCTGTGCCCAATTTTGTGCCCGCCATCAAGTCTGGTACTGTTCGAGGAAGAACGATGCCATGGTCGGGCACTCCGCAAATAGGGACGAGTCGGGACAGCAGGACACCCCTAAGATGAAAATGCGAGGAGCGAAGACATGAAGATGAACTCCATGCGAACCTTTGTAGGTTTACTCATTCTGTTGATCTGTCCCTTTTCTGTCTTAGGCCAGAACGCGACCGCCAACCGAAACGTCATTCTTCGCCGCGATCCCTCGACGACCAGCGTCGTCCTTGCCCATCTCCCTCAAGGAGCGAGACTAACTCTGGTGGATGGAGCCCCAGATAGTGGCTTCTACCATGTTAGGACGGAGGATGAACAGGTTGGTTGGATCTGGTCGAAGTTCGTGACCCTTTCGGTTCCGCCTACGCCACCGCCCGCCCAGCCGGTCCCTGTAACCCCGGCTCAGCCGGCTCAACCACCTCAGCCGCCGGAGACGCAGTGTGATCCGAGTATGTGGATCCATGTCTACCATCCGCAGCGCCTTATCGTGAAACAACAATGCATCGCTGTCACAGGGACAATCGTGGATGCTACTGCGGGCAAGCAGCCTGACGGCGTTCGCCACGAAGCTGATGGCGATACCCACGGCTGGCTGAAGGTGGACCCGGAATTTGAAAATCTATTGAACGCCGGGAACATGAGCAATGAAGGAGGGAATCTGGTTTTTGAGATTGTATGTAGATTTCCCGTTAGCCAGCAGGATGCCAAAGTGGCGTGTGCAAACTATACCGACCCAGTGACTCTGCCTCCGGTGGGCTCTCACGTTCAAGTGGTTGGCACTTTGGTCCAGGACAGTTTCCATGCACAGTGGATGGAGATTCATCCGGTCACGAGAATTACCGTACTCCCATAGATACAGAGACGATGCCCGTCTGATCGGTTTTACATGAATCACGGGAGATGTCGCCAGGTCCGAAGTTCTATCCTGGCTGTGGCTCCAGGATCTTCGAACTTATTTTCTCGCCATCCGTTCACTGGTTTACGCCACTGGCGAGGATTCCGCCATCAACAATGAGCACGGAGCCCGTCGTGAAACTGGCCGCGTCAGAGGCGAGGTAGACAGCCGCGCCAGCCAGTTCCTCGACTCGCCCAAAGCGCTTCATGGGTGTGCGCATCAGAAATTCATTGCCTCGCGGCGTACCATCCAGCAGCTTTTCGTTCAGCGCGGTGCGGAAGACCCCCGGTGTGATGGCATTGACGCAGATTCCTTGGGGTGCCCATTCGACGGCTAGCGACCGCGTCAGCGAAGCGACTGCGGCTTTGCTCGCAGAGTACGCGGCTACCTCGAATATGCCGAGAAACGAGCCAATCGAAGCGATGTTGATGATCCTTCCATAGCGGCGCTCCGCCATGTGCCGGCCAAAAATCTGGCAGGCCCGCAGGATGCCCGTGAGATTTGTTTCGAGTATGTCGTTCCAGTCTTGTTCGGAAAAATCGATCGTGGGAGCGCGCTTGGTGCGTCCGGCGGAGTTCACGAGAATATCGACTTTACCGAATGATTTCAACGCGGCATCGAGCACCTGTTCGAGCGAAGCCCGGTCGGTCACATCAGACGTGACGCGAAGGGTGCGGCGGCCCAGTGCTTCGACTTCACGGGCGGTGGCCTCCACTTGGTCGAAGCGCCGCGATGTGGGGGCGACGTCGGCGCCGGCTTCGGCTAGGCCCAGAGCGATCGCTCGGCCGATGCCGGAAGTGCCGCCGATGACTACGGCTGTTTTGCCTTTCAGATCGAGCTTGCTGTATCCCATTGTTTCTATCTCCCCGTGAAGATCTCTCGCTTGCGAACTGCACTCGCGACGCGTTTACCGCCTTGGTCGCGCAACGTCGCTCTACCAGTTGAACATCGTGCCGTCCAACTTTCTATTAATAGGCAAATACGCCCGTTCGTAAGGAAACCTTTCCGCGAGCTTCTCATTGTAATCGACGCCCAAACCGGGCGCGTCTCCGGGATGCAGGAAGCCGTCGCTGAAGGAATAAGCGTGCGGGAAGACTTCGTCGGTTTCCTTGGTGTGCAGCATGTATTCCTGAATTCCAAAGTTGTTGACGGAGATGTCGAAATGAAGAGCGGCGGCTAAGGAAACTGGCGACAAGTCTGTCGCACCGTGGCAGCCGGTGAGGACGTGATAAATCTCTCCGAGGGACGCGACTTTTTTGAGGTGAGTGATGCCGCCGCTGTGGACCGTGGCCATGCGAATGTAATCAATCAATTGTTCGGTGATGACTGTCTTGGCGTCCCAAATAGTGTTGAAGACTTCACCCAGCGCGAGCGGCGTGGTGGTGTGCTGGCGCACGATGCGGAATCCTTCCTGGAGCTCCGCCGTGACGGCATCTTCGAGCCAGAAGAGGTGATACGGTTCGAGGCTCTTGCCGAGGCGAGCCGCTTCGATCGGGGTAAGGCGGTGATGGGCGTCGTGCAGGAGGTGAACATCATCGCCAAACTTCAAGCGTAGAACTTCGAAAAGTTTTGGCACATGCAGCAGATATTTTTCCGTGGACCAGAGGTTTTCCGGAGGCAAGCCTTTTTCGGCTGGTTCGTAGTAGAGCTTGTCTTTTGCAACGCCGTAGGTAGAGGGAATCCCGGGGATGCCCGATTGCGCGCGAATGGCGCGATAGCCCATGGCCGCGTATTTGCCGACTTCATCGATGGTCTCTTCGATATCGCGGCCATTGGCGTGGCCGTAGACCATGACGCCGGTGCGGCTTTTTCCGCCGAGAAGGTTGTAAACCGGAGTGTTGAGGGCTTTGCCCTTGATGTCCCAGAGGGCGATGTCGATCGCGCCAATCGAAGCCATGGTCACGGGGCCGCGGCGCCAGTACGCGCCGCGATAGAAATATTGCCAGATGTCTTCGGATTCGAACGGATCGCGGCCGATAAGGCAGGGAATTAAATGCTCGGATAGATAGGCGGCGACGGCCAACTCGCGGCCATTAAGCGTGGCATCGCCGATCCCGTAAATGCCCTGGTCGGTCGAAACCTTTAGCGTTACGAAATTCCGGCCTGGAGACGAGATCAGCACCTTTGCATCCGTAATTTTCACCAATCCTCCGCAAGTTGTAATCAATCTTTCCCGCCTAGGAACGCTCAGCCGTACTGGCAACCAAGGGGCGCGAGAAATCTCAGATTCGGCGGACGAGGCCCTGATCCGTCGCCTTTGTATTGCGTACCAGCATGAGCACGAGAATCATCCCCACAAAGGGAATCAGGCCGGCGATAACCATGAGCGGGTCGAACAAGTGCGTCCCCGTCGCAATGCGCGCATCGGAAAGATGGCCCGCCAACTCGAAAACGATAATTGTGCCGAGAGCGGCTCCCGTACCGCTCAAGCCGCTGACGGTCGCCACGGACTCGTTTTTGTAAAGGTCAGAAGGTAACACGTTGGCGATTGTGGTGAAAGATGCGTAAGAGAAAGTGGCAAGGGCGAACAGGAGAGTGAGCAAATAGAGATTCACCGTGAGTATGGTGGGAATGAGCAAGGCTACGCCGCAGCCGCCGAAAACCACCAGAGCCTTGCGCGCGTTTCCGACCGACCAACCGCGTTTGATCAGGAGGCCGGAAAGCCAGCCGCTGAAGAAATTGCCCAGATCGGCGGCGATGAAAGGAATCCAGACGGCGATCAAGCCGCTTCTGAGAGTAATTCCTTTGGCCACGAGATAGATAGGAAACCAATCGGCGATGAAGAAAAAGACCGGATCGGTGAAGCTTCTGGCAATGATGGTTCCCCAGGTTTGCGGGAGCTTGAGAAGATCGCGCCAGCGCGGGGGCGTTTTCGTGGGCGCTTCGTCCTCTTTGTGGTCGGCTAGGATCATCTGCCGCTCGGCGAGACGAATGCGAGGATGGTCCTGGGGCAAGTGATACAGCGAGCGCCAGGCAATCAGCCAAAAAAATCCGAGCAAACCCGGAGCAACAAATGCGGGACGAAGACCCCAGCGAAAGTACAGCCACAGAACCAGGAATGGCGCCACGGCTCCGCCAATCGAGGAGCCGCTATCGAACAGCGCCGTGGCCAGACCGCGCTCGTGTTTCGGAAACCACTCCGAAACGGCTTTGGTTGCGCCGGGCCAGTTGCCGGATTCGCCGAGGCCCAGGAAAAAACGGAATCCCATGAAGGAGTAAAAGCCCCTGGCGAGCGGTGTGAGAACGGAAACAATCGAATACCACAGAACGGTGAGCGTGAGGCCGCGTTTTGTTCCGATGCGATCCATTAGCCTGCCGTTCAAAGTCTGTCCGATAGAATAGGCTACGCGGAAGGCGATCACTAGATTGGCGTAGTCCGTGTTCGTCCAGTGGTAGTCTTGTTTGAGATACGGAGCGAGCAGCGAGAGCGTTTGGCGATCGATGTAGTTGATGACCGTCGAAGCGAACAAGAGCGCGCCGATCCACCAACGCAGCGACGGAATGCTGCGGCCGTCGTGGACGAGTGTTTCTGTCGTTTTTGCTCGCGCACGAGTGTCCATCAGGAGGCGGTGAACGAGGAGAGTGTCGCCGGACGAAGCAACGCGGCGGATTGCCTGTCGAGATAGACTGTCGCCCTCGCATGCGTTGCCAGGATCGACGCTGGAGCCATCGGGCGGATAGGCCCTTCGAAACAAGCCTTGACCGCTGGTGCTTTGCGGGCGTCGGGTACCACAGCAATGATCTCTCGGGATTTCAGGATTTGGCGGATGGACATGGAAATGGCTCGCCGAGGCACGGCCGAGAGATCCCTAAACCAACCCTCGCCGACTTGTTGTCTGCGGCACGCTTCATCGAGATCGACGATAAGGTATGGATCGTTCGTTTCGAAATCAGCTGGAGGATCATTGAAGGCGAGATGGCCGTTTTCGCCGATGCCGGCAAATGTGACGTCGATGGGAGTGGACGCTATGGCATTGCTTGCGCGGCGGACGATTTCTGCCGGGTCGTCTGCGCCGTTCAGCAGGTGGAGCATGGTGATCCCCGTTTTGTTGATCAGGCGGTCCTGCAAGTATTTGCAGAAACTGGCTGGATGAGAGACTGGAATTCCGATGTACTCATCGAGATGGAATAATTCCACTTTTTGCCATGCGATCCCGATCGTCCGAGTCAGCGCTTCCAGAAATTCGATCTGAGAGGCACCGGTTGCGGCGACTATGCGCGCCTGACCTCGTGCCTTGATTGCGACGCGGATAGCCGTTGCAGCTTCGAGGGCGGCTGCTTCGGCAAGTTCCACCTTGTCTTCAAATATTCTGAAGATCACGCGTCACAGTATTCCTTCGCATCGATTTTATTCGCGGCACGCAGAGCGCATGGTTCGCCGAATGATGCCGCTCCGCGCGAAACAGAGAGTGTACATCACCGTCTGCGAGCGCTGAAATGGGATTTGGCGCAGACGCCTCCTACGTTGCGCAGCTTCGATCCAAATGTTGCCGCTACCTGAGTTCGCTCTTTCCCGGCCGTCGCTTTTTGATATAGTCCCAACCGCGATGCCTCTTGATTCTTCGAACGACCGCAAGTCCGCTCGCGTCCCGCTCACCGGAAATCAAATTCGAGGATTCTGGGCCGCGTGGGGTGGATGGACTCTCGATGGCATGGATTCTTTCATCTACGCCCTGGTTCTATTGCCCTCGCTTCGAGAACTTCTGCCTCGGTCCGGCATCGCCGCGACAAAAGGTAATGTCGGCTACTACGGTGGGTTGCTTTTCGCTCTCTTCCTGCTTGGCTGGGGACTGGCTTTCTTGTGGGGTCCTGTAGGCGATAAGTTCGGCCGCGTGCGCACCTTGATGCTGACCATCGTTTGGTATTCAGTCTTTACGTTTCTGAGTGCACTCGTCACCAGCGTCTGGCAGTTGGCGATACTGCGTCTCCTCGCAGGAATTGGAATTGGTGGCGAGTGGGCCATGGGCGGCACATTTGTCGCGGAGGAGTGGCCGGAGAGCCGGCGCCGCGCGGGCGCGGGCTACATGCACACGGGCTACTATGTTGGCATCTTCCTTGCCGCGATCGTCAACTACGCGATCGGCAGCCGCTACGGCTGGCGCGCCATGTTTGCCGTCGGGGGTTTGCCCGCACTGCTCCTCGCTTGGGTGCGTCATGGCGTTGCCGAGCCGTTACGCTGGTCCAGCAAGGCAGAGATCGTTCGCTCCTGGCGGCTCTATCGCCCATTCGCGGCGCTTTTTTCGCCTGCTTTGCGTCGCCGTACGATTCTGAATTCGTTGTTCATGCTTGCTTCGATCAGCGGGCTTTGGGCAGGCACGGTCTATGTACCGGCCGCGGTAACCTCTCTTGCCGAAACAGCTGGCCGAGTGGGCCCTCAAGCCGCGCAGCTTGCCTCCGGCGCGACCATGCTTGTCGCGTTCGCCACAATTCTGGGGTGCTTGGCGATGCCCTGGCTTGCCGAACGATTTGGCCGGCGCGGCGCATTGAGCTTTTTCTTTGTCTTGATGATGGTGTTCATTGCACTCACGTTTGGCAAAGTCTTCTATCTCGGGCCAACCGCGCTGCCGTGGTTTTTTGCCTGCTTGTTTTTTCTGGGCTTGGGCGGAGCGAACTTCGCGGTCTACACGCTGTGGCTGCCGGAGCAGTATCCCACAGAATGCCGCGCAAGCGCGTTCGCTTTCTCCACGTCCTTTGCGCGCTTCGGCGGAGCAGGGATCACATTTCTGGTCGGAAGCGGCGTCCAGCGATACGGCTCACTCGGCATTCCTGTGGCCCTCACTTCGTTTGCATTTGCCGTTGGTCTTCTTCTAATTCCTTTTGGAGCGGAAACACGTGGACAAGCGTTGCCGGCGTAACGCAAGACCGCTGCCGAGTGTTTTGGACGGGAAGGGCCGAAACCTTGGCTACCCTGAGGGGCCGTCGACTCCGCATCGGCAGAGGCTGGTATCGTGCAAGTAACGGACCCGGCGGTTACCTCCAAATCAAACGCACGTCACGCAGTTCTTGCCGGTTTTTTTGGCTGGACCCTCGACGCCTTCGATTTTTTTGTGGTTGTCTTCATGTACGACGTCCTCGCTCGTCAATTCGGCGTATCCAAGAAAGACATCATCTTCACTACCTTTGCCACACTCGCCTTGCGTCCGGTTGGGGCAGCGATTTTCGGCGTGCTATCGGATCGTTACGGGCGGCGCAGACCCCTGATGGCGAACGTCATCTATTTCTCGCTAATCGAGCTCCTGTGTGGTTTTTCGCCCAACTACAGGTTCTTTCTCGTCATGCGGGCTCTGTTCGGCATCGGCATGGGCGGCGAATGGGGCGTAGGTGCATCCCTCGCGATGGAAGCGGCACCCGTGCGCTGGCGCGGGATCCTCAGCGGGATTTTGCAGAGCGGCTATTCGATCGGCTATCTACTCGCCGCGATGGCAGCACGGTTTCTTCTGCCTGCTTGGGGATGGCGACCGATGTTTTGGATTGGCGCGCTACCTGCCTTGCTCGCGCTCTACATCCGGCGAAAGGTTCCGGAGTCCGAAGCGTGGAGGCAGCATCGCGCCGCCAGCACGGGTCAAGTCTTGCGCACCGTGGCGCTAGAATGGAAACGATTCCTCTACCTGATTGTGCTTATGACCTTCATGATGTTCATGTCCCACGGCACGCAGGATTTGTACCCGGACTTCCTGCACGAAGTGCATCGCTTCTCGGCGGCCGTAGTCGCGAACACTGCAATCATTTACAACATCGGGGCGGTCATCGGCGCAATTATCTTCGGACACCTCTCGCAGGTCGCCGGCCGGCGCAAGAGTATGATCGCGGCATTGGGACTTTGTTTACTCATCACTCCTCTGTGGGCGTTTGGCGGGGGTTTAGCTGTTCTGGTTGTCGCCGCGTTTGTAATGCAAATGGGCGTGCAGGGCGCCTGGGGCGTGATTCCAGTGCACCTGAA
>Ga0210383_10002281_pt1 | contig 17331 bp, 19 predicted proteins | sample IncBWC14OmetaG_FD_160072 | JGI IMG/M metagenome (GOLD analysis project Ga0210383, IMG submission 160072) | Forest soil microbial communities from Barre Woods Harvard Forest LTER site, Petersham, Massachusetts, United States - Inc-BW-C-14-O ...
CAAACAAGGCGGCGAAGTCGCGCGCGGTTATGATCCGCGTGGACTTGTGACTGGCGAACACCAGCAAGCCGCTCTTGTCGCCGGTCACAAGATAATCTGCCCTGCCGGCCTCCGCCAAGGCCAGCAGGAAGTCGTCGCCAGGGTCCGGTGAGCGTTTCAGACGCGGCAGCTGGCCGATGTCCTCGGCGAGCTTTTTGATTTGATTGACCAGCCGACCTGCCTTATAAGGTTTGATGAGATTGGCGACTCGCGGCCTTTGCAGCGTGGCGCGCAATTCGTCGAGGTGCTCCGTGCAGGTCAGGAGGGTGAATTTGCCCTGTTCCCAGGCGTTATAGATTGCTGCAGGGTTGCCAGCCGGAGCTATGAGGGCCGACACCAGGATGTTGGTATCGAGCACCACGCGCATCAGGTCTTGTTAACCTTTCTTTTAGTGTGCCGTTCGGCGCGGGCCTCGCGGACAGCCCCATCGATGATGGCCTGGAGCTCGTCCGGGTCGGCAGCGGCGTTGCGCGATTTGATCTCCTGCACGGTGCGGTTGAAGATGCGCCAGCGGACGGCATCCTCGATGAATTTCGAGAGGTCACCTTTTTTCATGCCCCGGGCGCCGAGATAGGTGCGCAGGGTAAGGTCGATTTCCTTGGAGACCTTGATGTTCCAGCGAACGGCTTCTTCCATAAGCCACCTATACACACAAGCAGATAAACACCTATCCCGATATTATAGAGCCCGCCCAGATTTCGCAAGGGCGGCACCTAGCAATCGTTCAAACAATCATCCTTAAAACGTATAGCTTCCATCGGACCATGAAATCTCGCCCCGAAGAGCTCCGAGCGGTATACCTGCGTATATTAAGGATGGAGGACGTGTCCCTGGCGAATTGATACGGGGCAACTGGAATCTGGCCGCACTTGCGAAGTGTGCCGCCGACACAAGCGAGCCACTTTTTTGTCCTGTGGATACCGAAAACCTCGTCCGATCTGAAAACACAGAGGTTCCGACCATTGGTGAGATCATGGTGGCTACCACGATGAGCTCTCTTTTCGTCGCCCTTTCGCTTTGCTAGCCTCCAGTTTTCGAACCCGTGCTGCCATACAGGCGGAGGTCCTCGCGCTTCGTCACCAACGTGCGGTTTGTCAAAAGAACGCGGAAATCGACTTTCGGCATGGGCCGATTTTGCAGATAATCGCCCGATTGTTGGTACGAAGTTGGGACGATGGTTGGGATGATTGAAACGGCACCGGATGCGCCAATATCACGCTTAAATGACGCAAAGGAAACGACTTAGTTTTTGAGAGTCGCTGGTTCGTAGCCAGAGGCTCTATCCAACTGAGCTACGGGCGCGCAGCGAAACACTTCACTGTCAAGAGTTTACGGTAAATTCTTCCTCGATTTCAACCTCGAGTTTTAGCTCATTCTGAGCACTTGTGAAAAATTGCAGGGTGCGTTATCTAATTCATACGAAGCAATCGCCGTCTTCCTTGCATAGTTGCACTCTCGACAAGAAAAAACTCCGTTAATGCCGAAACTCGCTACTGTGGCCGAGAGGAGCGGTATAAAGTCGACGGGCGCTGGGCTCACAATCAGCGCATACATTCGCATACATTAAGGATACTGGGAATGTCCCATCGCAAGAAGACCTCCGGGCCTGATTTATCATGGAGACAAGCAGGGCAATGCGTTCTGGCTCAGGCCGGCGACTATAATAGGACGAGTTTTTTGTCCATACGGGATGAGCTGTTCGGTGGGAACGGAAAACATGAATTCCAGAAAATCACGATCGAGAAATGGAAGTGTACGGTCATAGCAGTTCTCAAAGGCAGGAGCTGCGACGTAAGTAATTGCGGGTGCGATTTTGCTTGCCACTCGCCACTAGCCACTAGCCACTACATTTAAGACCAGTGGGGCAGACAACACTGGTGGGGCAAGCATGCAGCCCATCTATACCTATGCCTTAGTGCTCCTTTCCCTCATAGCAACTCTGGGGATCGAGGGTTTCCGCTATGTGCGGGTCTGGTCGTCTCTCGAGCGACGTTATCTACCGGCATATCTGGGCTCGCAGATAGCAGGAGTCGTTCGCGAGAACGGATGGTACACCCTACTGCAAGTTGTCACACGGAAGGGGAGCCGGCTGGCACTGGACGGCGATGTGGTCCCGGCAATCACGGAACGTGAGGAGCACAACTTCGCGCTCAGCAAGGAAGCCGTGAAGCAAGGCGCGCTGCGTCTTGAATCCCAACGCGGTTATTACAACAACGCCGAGATGCATGCCTACCTCGGAAACTTGATTTATCATGTGTTCGGGTGACGCCACATTTTGCCCGAATGTTTAACGTCGAGGAACTTATCTTACTGCTCTTCAGATCATAGCAGCTTAAAGGGCCTTCTCTTGTGGCATTAAACGATAGTGGGAGATGAAAATGTCAAAATTCGTGCTTATTTTGAGTCTCGCCACTTTGCTGGCCGTCCCCAAGCCCGCACCCGGTCAGGGGCGGGCGGACACGGCGCAGAGGAATGATTCACGCTCTGCTTTTCGATTACTTCCTGGCTATAACGTAAAGGTCACTGCAGGACTTGAGGGCGGAGGGTCCGGAACAATATGGAAAGAGGGTGGCCCCTCGATAGCGTTTGAGATGGGCGGCTACAGAGCAAACGCGATAGATTCCGTCGCGAAAGAACAGTTACGTTGGCGCGAAGAGCAAACGATCGATGGAAACCGTTTCATCTGCGTTTATACGCGCTCCGACGAATTGGTGATAACGGTGCTTGGGAGCCACCCCGCCGACTTTCGCGCTAAGATTCGCAACCCAAAGGAGCTAGCTGAGGTATTACTGACGGTTCTCACTTTCGAACCTGAACACGGATATCCGGTCGCCCCTTCAGCGATAGTGCATTAGCCGTGATCTGCGAAGAATTTGTGAATTGCTCTTGAGATTGCACGCAATCAGCTCAATCCGCTCGTCCGACCCGGTTGAGTAGCCCCGGGGAATTACCGGGTAGGCCCGCTTGGCCGAAGATCGTTACGCCGTGCGCCTCAGCGAAGCGTTTCCTGCGGGAGCCAGCATCTCTTGGGTCAATCGACTACCTACAGGGACAAAGCCTAAGACAAAGACCACTTCATCCCGTAGTACGCCGCGCCGCTGTGGAATTTCACGCTTCTCCACCACGCCATAGTCGGCGTTTTCGCGTTTTCCTTCATAGGCGGCGTCTCCCCCGGTCAACCTTTTAAGCCACTCGTCTCTCTCGATTTGCAAGAGATAACTCTCCGAAAGATTCTGAACAGGATTATTAAGTGTCCCGGTTATGACGCATGGACGATCTCCCGAGACGGAGACGGAGAAAAGAAGCAATACATAATTCTAGGAATTGATTGAGAGCTGCTCGGAACGGAAGGGTACCCCAAGTGCCTTCTTTTGGATCTTCTGGAACCCGATCCGTTGCGGAACCACCGGCTGGAACACCGACAAGAACCGTGGGTAAAGCAAAAGAGATGTGGTCGGGTGATGCATTCATCGCGGGTTTTCTCATTCTCACCGCAAAGTTGTGAATCCCATTCGGTTTTAGCGCCGGTTCGGATGCCGATTATGCCACTCGAGCGGTCCCGTGAGCGAGGATTGAATGTTCGCCTTGTGCTTCCATCAGGCCCATGCTTGGCGGGCAAGATGGGGCATTTCGAACGCTCCCTCGTTTCCTTTCGGTAGGCACAATCCGCGCTGTGTCGAAGCGAGGATCGTATTCGGGCCATTTCCATCAAGAACGGTCTCGTTTGTGGTCGGGCTGAAGTTTTGGCTAACGACAGGGGTGAAGTAGCGTCAGAGCTGTTGGTGTGCAGAGATGCGGTGGGCACTCAGGGTGGATTGGCATCAACTTTCTTCAACATCGAGGTAGTCAAGTGTGCTCGAATGACTCTACGCCATCTTGGTGTTCGGTTTCCTGCAATTATTGCTACGACCAAGGCGAAAAACACACCAGCGGACACGGCTGCTGCAGCCCTTTCAATTGCCGTTCGACGAAATCTTGCCGTGAACGGACCACTTGCATACGTTAGCATGAAAAAGGGAGAGGCTGGGTAAATTAGTTGGCCATCCGGCCGGATCCAATCTGGGTGAAACGTCATGCGAACTAGTACAGGAACTTTTGCCCCCTTTGTGTCAGGAATCGTGACTGAAATGCCCGCGTCGTCGCCGGATAGCGACGCTTGGCCAGTGTCGGAGGTGGACGAAACCTTGCCGTTTTCCATTGCCTCTTGGATGAGCCTCCACTCGTTGCGAATCCTACTTTGGTCAAGCTCAAGCCAAGGCATACTTCTATTAAGCCACTCCGAATGCGTTTCAGGCTCTCGCCGAACAATCAAAGCGTGTGGCAACTCCGAGATGCGCCTTGCCAGACGAAGATAAAATGATCGATCGCTAGAGATTAATACGACCAGTCGCTGCTGTGCAAAGCGACGCACTACTTCAAACGCGGCGTCCTGATCGGCGTAATCATAAGTTTCGAGGATTAGAGCGCCGAAGCGATCCAGGTTAGACAGTTTGTCAATTTCCTTCGTCTCCGCGTGGACCAACAAAACTCTGCTGAGGCCGCTATTAAATTGTTCTTCTGCTAGACGCACAAAACTGAATGAGCCGCTCAGTCGTTCCTTAAAATTCAGAGCACTGACAACCAGAGCTGGCAAATACTGGAGTATCTCGACCTCTGAAGACGCTTGAGCTGTAATTTCAAAAACACTCCAGCGACCCAGGTTGTACTCAATTAAATCTGGCTGCTGACGAAATCGGCGCTTGATCCATGGGGTTTGGCATGCAATGTAGCGAACTCCAACCCCACGCGCCCTACGAAGATGCTGTTCTGGGGACTGATTATAGAAATTCAAGTCATTCGCCAACGCGGAGCTGATTCCAAAGCTGTCCTCGGATGCTGACAGCGCACTTACCAGAGGCGTGAAGAAAACAGAGCTTGGAGACGCTTCGTGGAAAACGATGTTAAGAGTTTCATTACCCTGCATTCCCAAGTATGCATTTAGTGCCCGGCTATCGCGCTGGTCGCCATGCTGCCAAGCATTTTCGACGATGTAACGCCCGTCACGGTGAGTGCGAGCGAAGTCCAGAACACTTGAGATCGAAGCGTTTCCTGTGTAAACGGCTTGGTCGACGGACGAGGGTTTAAGGTAACCCGCCATTGCCAACGCGATAGAACCAACGACTGCAATAGACCATATATTTGTTGCTTGCTGTCCCCGACGCCAGAACTGCACGAGCGAGCGGATCAGTGAAGCCAGCAACCATCCAACCGGGACGGCCATAAGAAATGTAAGGGTCGAGAGCAGTCGAGGTGGCTGCGACGGAATCCAATGTAGGCTTGAAAGAGGGGGAAGCGTTAAAAGCACTAAACCAACGGACCCAATCATGAACGTACGGGCGCTGCCACGGTTCTTGATTGACATTAACATCCCACCGCCGAGTGCTGCGCCCAACCAGATCCAAATCCACGGCCCCGGTGGGACTATCGCGGACCATGAAACCTGAAGAGGGCGTGTCACGAAGTAAGGATATTCGGCAATCACAGGGACGGCCCAAAATGCGCCAAGCAACGCGCTGCAAAGAAGTGAAACGGCTTTCGAAGGAAGCCCTACCCTTGCTCCCGGCAGATTCAGCACAAAGCGGTGATCAGTCTTATAAAAGTCATGCAGTAGGCCCACGATTGCGAACGGCAGGGCGGCAATCGCCGAAAAGAAACTCGCAAGAGCGACAGAGGCTAGCATGAGACTCGCGAGTGCCAAACGCCGCCACGACGTGATCGTGTCGAAATACATTGCGATCCATAAGACGAAGAGAATGAAGCCAAGGGGTTGTGTATAAAGCCCTTCATTAAATGTGCTCGTGTAGGTGAGCCCGCCAGGGAATTGGCTTTGAAAGCGAGAATCAAGGAGTGGGAAGCAGGCCATCAGTGTCGTGCAAGACGTGATCAGAATATCGCGGGAACTCAAGCGGCACGACAGTAGACCAAGAGCACTCGGTATCAGAAGGAAAGGAATTGCTACAATTAACTTGAACGCCAAATGCAACGGGATACCAGTATGATGCAGTGCGGCTACGGTCCAGTAAAACAAAGGCGGATAGAAGTTCGGCAGCGGCATACCCGCAGACCAAGCATGAGTCCATCCGAAGGTGTCGGGGAAGATTGATCGGTCATACAGATAGGTAGCCGCCAGATGGGCCGAACCGTCCCACGATCGCAGGAGATGGTCTCCGACAAACAAGCGGAAGAAACTCGCCGTTCTAAGTACCGGAAGCGAACAAACAGCCAGAATCCCAACCAGTGTGCATTTATAAAGAAAAATAGCAGTTGTTCGACTAACGCTAGCGAACAGCCTTTTTGCCATTTGCGAGGACATTTGGGAGCATCCGTGGTCCACTGGGATTAAGGTGGCCTGACCGTTCAGAGATTGACTGTCAGCAAGCAGACGGTCCGACACCGGCCTCCACTTCTACCGGAAGGCGAACTCAGGAGTGGTTAGATCGTTGACGGCGTGATCGAAGCCGTTTTGGCAGGTCGGCGCTTCGGTCGAAATCCTGTTCCCCCTGAGGCGCGCGGGAATGCAGAGTGCCTACAGATTCCATCGCAGCTACAAACTGCTGCCCTGGCGTTGTGGAAACGTCCGCTCGCGCGGTTTGACTTCCGCCGGCTCCGACGGTTTTCGACGTCGCACTCGGCTTTGTAAACTGCAGAATCACATCGTAAGCCCATTTGTCTGCACCGTCGGTGGAGACGACTCTCGCACGGTATCGAAATCGATTTCCCCACTTATCTACATATCCCGTTTCTGTGTAGTTGAGGCTGATCGACTTTATTCCGGCGTCCGTAAGACTGATTAGTTCCCATGGCTCCGAAATCCCATTGTGATTGGAATCCCGCCAGATACGGAGGCGAGAGAAAATCGCATCGCGGGAATCGATAATCCCATCCCCGTTGCCTCCGTTTTTCGGTTCGTCATAGACGGCCAAAGCCGAGAAGCCGTTCGGGTCGTCTGATGGCGGCTGAGGTGTGAGATTCCCGAACATCTCAGCTCCGTTCACGATTTTGCCGTCGCTTGGTGGCAGAACCAACCATCCCTCATCTGCGTCAGGGGGCGTCCAAGAAATCTGAACGGGTCCGTTTAAGAAGAAATCGAACTGCACACCTCCACTGGGACCTGTAAGCTTGAAACCATCGCCCCTTAAATCGATAATGATCGGGGTACCCTCAACGCAATAACAATCACTTTCGCTGTTGCAGTAGCAATCTTGACCGGGTGGGCACCCACAAGTGCCACACTGGGCAACAACATCGCTAGCCGACAACAATGCCGCGGCTGACACAACGACGACACAGAAGAGGATCGTCCTTACTTCATGCCACGCTATACTGCTAAAACTCCTCAATAGAGCAGACTGTATTGTCGATTGCACGTTTCCTCCCTCAAGGGAATTTATCCCGGCGTCCTTCGCGGTTCTGTTCATCGACGACCATTAATTAGGGACCCTTTCGGTCATTTTGACCAAAATACCCAATGAATCTCTGGAACCTCCTCGTCTTTTACGACGACTGCGGCATCCTTCAGTTGATCGCCGACGATTCGCGCTTGATAGATGGTGTCGTTGATTCGGTACAGGAGGGTATCTCCTTCAACCGATAAGACTTGGCTATCTTCCTGGCCCGTCTCAATCCGAATTTCTCGCCCATCGGCGAGATTCTGGAGGACCAGAACGCCCGGACTCCAAATCCATTTCCCTGCAAATCGAGAGTACTCATACTGAACGTTGGGAAGCCGCTCTGTTTCTTGATTTCGCTCGTTCTCTCGTCCGGGACTTGGCTTATGATCTGGATTCGACGTTCCCACGATTACGGTCAGCCACGGGTCAAATAGTCTTAAACGCGACGAATTGCCTTCGATCCGAATCGTATGCCAGCTATCTTGTTTCAAGTCGTGAACCCACATTTGCAATGAATCACCACGATTAGCCGAGGACATCTTCTCGGTACTAAGCCTAGGTAGAACGCTCAGGACCATGTATCTTGCCGAGGCCGCGAAGAGACCGGCAGCTCTATCCCTGATATTGCGAGTGGCGGGGGGCAGAGTATCGATTACAGTCAGATACCCGAAACAGGAGATTGAGAGATTGTCATCTTCAGCCGATCCGATAAAACGTGTGTCATAGGCCGGGTCGCCATAGTCGCCCTCCATTCGCAAGTTTTCGTATTCCTTCCATTGATCGTATCTAATTCGCTGAGCAGGCTCGCCGAGCGTGCCGGAGACGCTCAGTAATCTCCCTTTGAGATGATTTGGATCACTCTTATCGGTCAGTATCGGAAATAATATATCCATGATGTTGGCAACGGGTTGCGTAATCACAGTTCGGAGATCATCCACAAACCTACCAGCCGGATTAAAAACGATATTGTCCGCGCGAAGTGGGTCGCTTCCATGAATGATGCTCACCGTGGTGGCCATCTGATTTGGATGAATGAGGAAAATCGTATCCTCCCAAGCTCGCACAAAGCGGACACCCTCGGGTTGCGTAACGACTTCGCGGACCGATTTCAGATGCGTGCCAGAATTCACCTGATACAAAGTGGCAGGATACGTTTTATCACTGTGTTTAGTAGTGGTAGCGGCTAACAAATAAAGGTGACGGACTTCCTGAGCGCGGGGTCCACGCATGGGGAGAGCGCACAGCAGAATCAGGACGAAAATACAACGCGAACTATATCGCAGGCGAATTGCAAACGTTTGGAACATATGCAGGCTTTCCATTTGATACGAGATCCATGTCCCAAAAGCCCGTGCCACCGGGTTGTGTTGGGGGATTCCAAAATATAAAATAGTTCGAGTTGTATGCATGAATCCAATCAGCATCGGCAAAGCTGTGAGTTCCACCGGCGGGGGCGCCGCTCGGCGCGGTGGCGCTAAAGTTACACGCTCCGGCAGAGTAACTTGGCCATACAGGGTGACCGCCATTGTTGTTCATCATTTGGGAAAGTTCACTATTCCAATTACTAGAGGCACCAGATTGCTTCGAAACCAGCAAATTGTAGCCGTCTACTTCGTTATCCGGCCAAGCCCAGAAGTCCAGGATGCTGCTTGGAGGATCAAGCTGCGTCAGGCCGATACCGTTCGGGCAATTGCAGTTTATAGGAACTCCGCTGGAGTTAAACTGGTGGTAGATGCCGGTGGGGCTCGCCGACCAAGCTGAAGACTCCCAGGCGAGGATATTCCGCCAAAACCACGGAGGGGAAGCGATCAGCGTATCCACGGATAACGGCGAAGGATTGGTTCCGAGTATTTGAAAACTGAGCGTCCCACTCTGAGACGAGCAGGTGGTCGAAGCAGTCCATTGCAGCGTGGCAGTGCCGCCCGCAAATTTTGACGCCCAATTCACGTTCGACGTCTGATTGCAGGCGAAGTCCCCGTTGAGCGAGTCCATGGATTGCTGACCCGTTGGAGCGGTCCAGTTGATCGAAATCGTATAGGACAAATCATCGCAGTAAGTTTCCCCTCCGGATACCACGAGGTTCAACTGGGGCATCACCGGACTCGCCGTAATCATTAGCGTCGATCCTTGATACACTGACTGGCTGTTGTTGGTAGTGACGACTAGCTGTCCATAAGCGACCTTATCCGCTCCCAGGAGAAATAACCCGGAAACGAGGCATCGACGGATAAGGCGCCCAACATTAACGTCCCCCCGATTCGCAGAAAAGGTGATCCGTGTTCCGGTGGCATCGCCCATGTGAGGGATCCTCCTTTGGATACATTCCTTCGTCCGACCTTCTTAATTCCCGATACTTAGTCCGGTGAGACGGGCGAAATATTTTCGCGTGGATGCTGAGTGGTTGCCAGGGCCCGCGCCATGAGGCTATCGAGGCCACGCCTGCGGTAGAGATTCAGAAGAGCTTGCGCCTCTTCCCCACGATGCAAAGCGTATATCGCATCGCGTTCGCCGCGGGAGGTGTTTGCGTTGAGCCCCGCCTGGGCGTCGCGCTCGAGGGAGGCAACGATTTCAGAGACCGGCGCCTCGGAGCCCTTGAGCTTCAGGACGGATTCCGCGACGTCGCGCTCTGCGTCTCTTGTGCATTGGTATTCCCTCAGAAGCTTGAAGCGGTCCAAACCGGCATATGCACCATCATCGTAAATCGCCGCATCGACCGTCGCTTTTATGGATTTGATATCTGTGGAGGAATACGGCGGAAGCGGCGAAAACACCGCGAGTTTCTGCGAGAGAGCGTTGCGCTGTGATAAATACTGGGTTGGACTAAGGTTAAAGATCGGTGAAATTAGGCGTATGTCCCCAGGCGCGAAAGCCCGGATCTGTGTTTTTGGCTCGTGGTGTTTCTGGATAAATTCGATTACCAGTCGATTTACCATTCCCCCAGACGATTGGATGTCCCAGGATATCGCATAGGCGGTTGCAGAATGTGAGGTGTCGTTGCGTAACAAGACCATAAACGGAAGAACCGCTCTATAGTCCTCTAGATCTTGGAACCCCCGGAAGTTCTGGGTCAGGAGCGAATCAAAGGCCTCGTCCTCCGGATGTATCAATGTCAATTCGTGCGAACCGGTCGATTGCGCTGAGGCGCCGACCGGTGCGACGCAGAAGAGCACTGGAAGAACAAAAACCAGGACCATTCGAGCTTTGCATGACATTCCCAACCTCCCCATAGAACAAAACGAGGACTTACTGCGTGTCATAATACTAGCAATCACGCCACCGGTCCGCTTCGCATAATCCGCAGCTCGCCGCGAGCAGATGAAGCTTCTCGTCCTTGCAGCTCTTTACGATGGCGCTCTTTCTCAAAAGATTTGCCCCAGAGTGCTTGCTGGTTCTCCGGCTCCGGAGTCTCCGTCCACCCAAGCTTCTAAGGCAAAAGGCTCGATGAGGAAGTTGAATGTAGGACGCTAGAGCTGCGAAGGCAACTGCCAACAGTGTACCGTGTCCGAAAATGTTATGCTGCCCTCCGCATTTCCTACTAGTACGATCGTTCAGATGCGGTGTTTCGTCGTCGGAACGTTCGGAGGTTCATCGCGTTGGACGGAGTCGCGCCTCCCTGCGCGGACTCATGGTAGCTGGGGCAAGAACGGAGTTCTTGTGGAGATAATCCGGACGCACGCCTCACAGCGCGCGCGAATGAGCTACAGGATTTGAACCCCAGCGTCAACGAAACTACTTTGATAGGCATGTTGGGTTGCGTCGTAAGAAACCGTCTTATCTCTGCAAGAAAGACTTCTTCCCGGAAACACTTAAAGCTTCGTCCGATCGATGAACGAACTGATTTTTCGATTGTACGATCACTAACACGCAATTTGACCGAAACTTCGCGAAGAGTCTGGCGGGGACTTTCATGCAAACAAGACGATACCATTTCGAAGAGAAGCCGCGAGTTGTAGGACATCATCGAGCCCTCGAGAAATCGGCCGTGCCTGGCAGTCAGCCCACATCTGCAAACGAAAATGGTACCGCCGCCCTGCGGGTGCGGAGAATAAATCGATTGAGGTTATCTGTCAAGTACAGAATGTCTTCGTTACTAACGTGAGATTTAGTTTATCCGCAATCGATAGTATCGCAAAGTCGAAGATACCTGCAACTCGACGTCGCCGATCAATCGCAGGTTCTCGTCAGACCGTTGATGTAATTCTCCCCCGAAAACACATAGTCGGCCGCACGTCTCTGACGACAATCCGTATTCCGAGAGTCAGTTTCGCACCCTGAAGTATCGGCCGGAGTTCCCGGACCGCTTTGGGTGCATCCAGGACAGCAGTGCTTTCTGTCAGAGATTTTTTCAGTGGTACAACGAAGAGCACCGTCACTCCGGCGTGGGCTTGCTGACGCCAGCGATGGTTCACTATGGCCAAGCTGAAAACATCCTGCGGCGACGCCAGGGAGTGCTCGATGTTGCCTATCAGCCTCATCCGGAGCGCTTCGTACGAAGTGCCCCCAAACCACCGGCTGTGGGTCGCCAAAACGTCAGCCGGGACGAAAAACGGGGCGCTCCTGGGAGGAGTGGGCCTGAATACGATCACCGCCTCGATACAGCACGAAGACTTTGGAGGGCAGGAACCCGAGGGCTCGTGGAGCTCACATGTATATACAAAGGACCGGCGGAAAGCCGATCCGGGCTAGGCGGCTCGATCGTAACGATGGTGCAGCCCGCCTAGCCGCTCCTGGGCAAGGACTTGACCCGAAGCTACGGAACGAATCCTGCCGTCAGGCGTGCCCTTCTCAAGTCCCAGATGCGTTCGGTCCTCATGATGGTATCGAACATAATCGGAGAGCAATCGCTTCAGATGGCGTTCATTTAGCGCAACAATGTGGTCCAGGAGGTCTCGTCTGCAGCTTCCCTGTGGTCCGCCAAAACTTGAGCCGAGACCAAAAACAAGGTGGTTCTTGGCGGAGTAGATCTGAATACAATTATCGCTTCGATACAGCATGAAGACTCTGGAGGGCACGAACCCGAGTGCGCGCGGAGCGCGCGTAGCACGTATATACACCTATATATAAGGATCAGCGGAAAGTCGATCCGAACTAAGCCGCTCGATTGTAACGATGGTGCAGCCCGCCCAGTCGCTCCTGCGAAAGGATCCGACCCGAAGCTACGGAACGAATCCTGCCGTCAGGTGTCTCCTTCTCAAGTCCGAGATGCGTACGATCCTCATGATGGTAACGAACATATTCCGAGAGCAATCGCTTCAGATGGCGTTCATTCAGCGCAACGATGTGGTCCAGCAGGTCTCGTCTACAGCCTCCCACCCACCGCTCCGCGATGCCATTCTGCCAGGGACTTCGGAATGAAGTTCGCTTGGGAATGATCCTTGTGGCTTTCACCGCTGCGATTACCTCAAATCCGAACTTTTGATCGCGATCAAAGATCAAGTATTTGTGAGAAGCTTCAAATGGAAACGCCTCCCGCAACTGCTGGATGATCCAAGCGCTCGTCGGATGCTTCGTGACGTTAATGTGCATGATGCGCCGCCGATCATGACTTATGACGAAGAAGCAGTAGAGTACGCCGAACGTAATCGTTGGCACAGTGAAGAAATCCATGGCCGCAATCGCTTCCCGATGGTTGCGAAGGAAGGCCAGCCAGTGCTTGGCCCGGTCAGGATCTCTCGGCGCTCGCTTCATCCAACGGGAGATGGTTCTCTCGGAAAGTTCAAAACCGAGCATGCGGAGTTCCCCATGTATCCGCGGCGCTCCCCACGTGGGATTCTCAGCGACCATACGGAAGATCAATTCGCGAACCTTCTTTGGTGTCGGTCTTCTTCCGACCTGCCTCCGGACTCTGGAGATCAGCCGCCAGTACATACAAAAACCAGTCCGATGCCAGCGGACGATGGTTTCGGGCGTGACGATGATGAGGGACCGCTTCCAAGCCGACCAGACCCGCCGAGCGATTACCCAGAAGAGCTTATCGAAGAGGTCGAGGCTCGGGCGAGGATGTCGACGCTTCAGCCCGACGAGTTGTTGACGCAAAGCAAGATTCTCGAGAAGGAGGCTGCGCCGGCCGCGAAAGAGGCGGACCAGCATTCCGAAGCAGAGCCCGAGGAAACGAAACATAGCCAGGATTTATAACAGAACAGTGGTGAGATGGCACCAAGCTATGTTATTGATTTCACGGCCAGCTGGAGTTGTGGCGAACCACAGCACTGAGGCCCTTGCGATTCCCGAGAATTTCGATTTCTCCGCTTGCATTCAAAACAAACTTTAGCTTTGCGCCTTCAGCAAGAATCTCAGACTTCCTTTCGGGCAACCGTTCGCGGTTTCCTCGATGCTCCAGCCAGCGACGAACAATTACTAGATTTCTTGCCCTAATACTTCGTGCGTACGTACACGCCATACCGCCCGTAACACGGAGCTCCTTGACGGTTCTGGTGAGGATTGAGGGAGCCGTTCATGCTTTTCTTGTTGAATGTCTTTCCGCAAACCGCGCATCGATAGACGTGGATCGTCCCTTGATGTCTGGTTCTGGCTGCACGCCGCATGCTTGGCACGCGCTGCATCGCGGTTTAAGGCGCGATAGTAGGCGGACCCGTCGAAGTCAGTTCAACCACGTAACGCGGCATGAACACTTGCGAAGTTACGGTCGCCCCCTGCATTCTGTCCACGCGATAGGAACGATGCTCTCCTGAATCGCTGCGGATTGCGTGCAGCACAAAATATCCCTCGGCCGTCTGCCGAAGCGAATACGGCTCTATACGGCGCAGGCTGCCGTCATACCTGAGATCGACACATAGATGATTCGCCGCGGCAAAGCGGATGATTTCCAGAGTCGAACGGGAGGGGAGCGGAACCCCCATCGGCAGCACGCGCGAGCGGATGGCGATTTCGCCGGAGCCGTGCTGGATGAGCGCGCGCTGCGGAACTGGAGCGCTACTCATAATCCATGAAAAGATCTCGGGCAGCGCATCCCAGAAGTCACTGAGCGGTGGAAGCACGGGGAGCTGGTGTGACAGCATGTCCGACCACATCCCATCAAGAGCCTGGCGACTAGGAATAAGCGACTGGAACGTGGGCACCGGGATTGCCTTGTATTCGCATTTCTGCCGGAGCACGTCCAGAAGCACAGTGGCCGTTGGCCGGCTGTCCGTGTGTCGGTAGAGGTTCACCACGTCGTAAAGATCGCGAGGTCGCGTGCGTTCTCCTAGCGCGCGCAGTTTTTCTCCGAAGGCTTCCTCATAGGCGTAGCAATTCGCCCAGATCCCTCCTTCGGGTCGGTCGCTGTACGGATGAAATACCTCGCGCCGGATAGAGGGAAGCACGAGCCTTTCATCCGCGGTGAGGTCGAGCTTGATCTTGGGCCAGCCGCCCGAAGTTGGCGACACCGGTCCACGGTACGCAATTTTGCCTTGGCAATTGGGGCGTCCACGGGAGTTGTCGTAGATATCGAATTCGAGTTGGTCGGCGGGAATATTGAGACCAGATTGTTCCGTCACCCAGGCGATGACTTCCTCGAAAGCCGTCCGCAAGAATTCCTCGTCGAGGTGTTCTTCATTGCGCAGGGTAAAATCCAGATCTTCTGAAAACCGATAAGTCTCGAAATAGCACTTTTTGAGACAGGTTCCGCCCTTAAATACCCAGGTTTCACCAAGTCCGTCATGCGCATTTATGCCTGCGAGCATCCAGCCAAGGACGTGGTCCTTCTCGACAATGGTAGGCAGCAGCGAAAACGCCGAAGCGGCTTCGAGGATTTCGCGCCTGTCGATCATGATGCCGATTGTTTCCTGGCGGACGGCAACCAGAGACGCCAGGCCGTAACGAGTTTTTTCGGAGGAAGCGAGGGATCAAGCCGGGCATAACCCTGTGTCAACCGTGACCGGCACTCGGCAGCAAGCTTGTCGTCGTGCAAGTGCGTTTCTGCAAGATATCCGAGGCGCTTGAATATGACGCCGTTATCAAATTCCTCTGCGTACCGAATCAACAAGCCGCGATCAGCAATCTTAGTTTTGAGATACGCGCCCAGGCTATCAGCTACGTGGTCGATGCCACCGCCCAACTCGGGCGCGGCGATCATATCGACTAACGTACGCGCGGGGTCCGATATAGACACTTTGACAGAACCGCGCCATAGCGTTTTCAATCCAAAGAAACGTTTCGGCTGCACGTTATGCAACACGAAAATCACACCTTGGGCGATCACGCGTTTTTCTGAAAAACGCCGTGTCGTGAAGACTAGGGTTTCATTGAAAAGTTGCTCGGTAAGTTCCCAATGATGGGCGGCTGTCCAGCCGCCAACGTAGCACTGATTGAAGAGCGTTGGTACGAGAACCCAGGGATCTGTGATCACCTGTTCGCTACCAGCCATGTCCAGCGGCACCGGAACATAGAGCCCGTGTCCTATTCGTCGGAGCCAGCCCTGCTGTTTCCATCGTGATAGGAGCTTGGCCGCGGCACGCCTCTCGATCCCGAGTGTCCGAGACGTGACATCAACCGACACGACTTCCTTTGCTGCTCGTAGTACTGCACCGAGGCGTGCGCGGTGAGATGGCAATGAGTCTTTCCGCGGCTCCATGGCTATACGATGATACTATAAGTTCGCATATTATGGGAACTTGGTGCATTTGTATATAGTCACACGGCCTTTGGGGGCCTAAAATCCCTTGCGGAATGAAGAGCTCGTTATTCAGCCGCTGCGCCGAAGCGGGTTGTTTCGTGCGCAGGCGTAATAGCCGATGAAACGCAACTTGGCAACCTGAATTCATGACGGGCACAGATTTAACGGCAACCTTTCGGAACGCTCAACTGTTCGGCACGAAGATACGGCACCCGGCGGCGAGCCCGTGGAAGGGCTACCACTGGATGGCGCGGGCGGCGGCTAGCATTTGTTCGGCGCGGGGCCTTACGCGGATGTCTTCCGTGAAGTTTTCCCAGCGTACTGTGCCTGGAACGATCCACCAAAAACTCGGCGGGGCGGGAGATGTCGTGCTCTTCGGGGCCTCCGGCTTTGTGCAACAAGTCGCAGCGGCGAATCATCTCGGTATTTGGGTCGGAAAGAAAGGTGAAAGTGTAGCCTTGCTTTTGCCGCAAATGTTCAGAGACGTCGGGTGGGTCTACGCTGATGGCCACGGGCCGGATACCTTGTGCGGCAAACTCGGGAAGATCTTCCTGAATGCCTCGCAACTCGAGGTTGCAGAAGGGTCACCAATATCCACGATAGAAAACGAGAAGCAGGGCTTTGGGCTGAGCCGTTCCCGTCGCGGCGGAAAACAGTTGGGCAAGAGAGACAGGCTGGCTGGTGCTGTCGGGCAAAGTGAAGTCCGGTACGCGCTGGCCTACTTGTGGAGCGCCGGCGGAGCGAGGCACGTCCCGAACGTGAATGAAGAGCCATACGGAGCCGGCAAAGAATAAGGCCGCCAGCATAGTGAAGATGGAGTCCAAGATCTTGCCGCGGTAGAGTTGCGGCTGGCGGAACGCGCGGGCCCGCCGATCAAAACGAGGAGCAGGCCGACGGCTGGTATGGCCAGGTTGAGCCACGGGGGCCCGGCACGGTAATAAGCAACCCGAGCCAGAGGGCGGAATTGGTTCGTTTTTGGTTTGGGTCTGGCATGAAGTGCAAGAGCGTAGCACGCGTGCAGACGCAGTTCAAAAGCGCATTGTCCGATTTGCCGGAGAAGGACGCAACATCTGGGAAGCTGGGGACCATCTCGGTGCAGCTTCGGTGCAATTCGAGGGGGTTGTGGTCCGCCAAAACTTGAGCCGAGACCAAAAACAAGGTGGTTCTTGGCGGAGTAGATCTGAATACAATTATCGCTTCGATACAGCATGAAGACTCTGGAGGGCACGAACCCGAGTGCGCGCGGAG
>Ga0210383_10002282_pt1 | contig 17331 bp, 13 predicted proteins | sample IncBWC14OmetaG_FD_160072 | JGI IMG/M metagenome (GOLD analysis project Ga0210383, IMG submission 160072) | Forest soil microbial communities from Barre Woods Harvard Forest LTER site, Petersham, Massachusetts, United States - Inc-BW-C-14-O ...
CGGGGTTGCGTCGCCGCCGTATTCAATTTTCGTGACCCCGCGGAACTTCGGTTCGCCTTACACCCAGAACTGGAATTTCAACGTCCAGCAGAAGCTGGCGGAGAATGCCTCGTTCGAAGCCCGCTACGTGGGCAGCAAGGGCACCAGGTTGGTGCGGCTCACCGATCTGAATGAGCCCGACGCCAACGGCGATCGTCCGAATGCAAACTACAGCGCGATGGACGAACTTACGCCATCGAGTTCATCGAGCTACAGTGCGTTCCAGGCGATTGGGCGCATCCAGCAGACGCACGGTTTTTCTGGCGTCGCGGCTTACGTGTGGTCGAAAGCGATCGACGACGCGTCGGATGGAATCGACTTTGTTCCGGGTGCGGCGTTTCCTCAGGACCCCGGCAATCTACCCGCCGAGCGCGGACCGTCGCTCTTCGACACGCGCAATCGCTTTACTGCGGCAGTCAACTACGATGTGCCCGCCTGGAAGACCGCGCGGGGGTTTGGCGAGGGATGGCAGTTGAACACGATCATCAGCGTGCAGAGCGGACGACCGATCCCAATTGCCAATTCGACCGATACCAGCGGCCGATTTTATTTCAACCAACGTCCCAACGTTGTGCCCGGCGTGAATCCCATTCTGCCTCATTGGAATCCGAGCACGGGATATCTCAATCCGCTGGCTTTCGTGCAGCCGGCCTATGGAACCTTCGGCGATCTGGGCCGCGACTCGATCTTTGGCCCGGGATATCGCAATCTGGATTTCTCCGTTTCGAAGAACACCCGGCTAACCGAATGGCTGAATCTGCAATTGCGAGCGGAATTCTTCAACATTTTCAACCACCCGAATTTCGCTCTTCCGGCCCACAACATTACGCCCGGATATATCGACAACGGAACACCGGGCAATCCGCAGATTGCGCGGAATCCTGCGGCGTATGTGAACGGAGACATTACGCAGCCACTTCTGCCGATGGGATTGATTACGCAGACGCCCGATGTAGCCCAGACAAATCCAGGATTGGGCGGCGGAGGGCCGCGCGTAATTCAGCTGGCCGCGAAGTTCACATTCTAGGAGAATCGTGTGGCTGCGGCTCCGTCGTGTGGCTAGCCCTCACATCCGCCGCGATCTCAGGCAAGACCGCCCGCAGCAGAGCCACGAAATCTATCTTAACCCGCTCACCGGTTGCGAGCACGTCTTCGTGGCTGAGGACTTCATCCGAAATCCCCGCAGCCATATTGGTCACACAGGAAATGGCCAGCACTTTGATTCCCATGTGCCGCGCCACGATCACCTCCGGCACGGTCGACATGCCAACGAGATCCGCGCCAATGGTACGCAGATAGCGAATCTCCGCCGGTGTCTCGTAGTTCGGCCCCAAAAGACCCGCGTAGACGCCTTGATAGACGGTCTTACCCAAGCGCTTCGCGGCGCGGAGCGTGATCTCGCGATAGGCCTTTGAGTAAGCCTGCGTCATATCAGGAAATCGCGGCCCAAAGCGATCGTCGTTCTGCCCAGCGAGCGGATTGTGTCCCTGCAGATTGATGTGGTCCGTAATTGCCACGAGCGCGCCCTGTTTATATTCGAGGTTGATGCCCCCGGCAGCGTTGGTCAGGATTAGCGCGCGAATGCCCATTCTTCCCAAGACGCGCGTGGGAAACGCAACTTCGCTCGGAGAATATCCTTCGTACAAATGTACCCGTCCCTGCATGGCCGCGACTTCAACTTCGCCAACCTTTCCAATCACCATTTGTCCGGCGTGGCCGACTGCGGTCGAGCGAGGGAACGAAGGTATGTTTGCGTAGGGAACACGGGAGGCTTCGGAGAGTTCGTCAGCGAATCCGCCCAGACCCGATCCCAGAACCAATCCGACGGTGGGGCGAAGCGTAGTCTGCAAGAGCAGAAATTCTGCAGCAGATTCGGCGCGTGTGAAGTCATCCATAACGGCAAGCTCCGTGCTGAAAAAAGAAACCTCTGTAGAGACGTAGCTCGCTACGTCTCGGCACACATGCAGAAAACCCGATTAGAACAACTCTTTCGACGTCATGCAATGGAGAGTCCAAAGCCTTATCCAGAGCGGTTTCGCCCGTGATTTTCACAACGAAGGCTCGGGTTCTCTCGCGACGCATGGCCAGGCAGAGCAAAATCAACAGCCAAAATTGCGGGAGTGCGACCGTCGCCAAGGTCCGCGACGCAAAGCTCTGCACCAAACCCGCTGCACCCTCCTGTGAACTCCCCGCACTCGATTGAAAACTCGGAGGATACAAACCTCCATTTTTCATTGACTACAAAAACGAAAAGAGTAAAACCATAATCGTTCTTTGACACCTTCTGAAGTTTTCCCGGTTGGCGCGGCGTCCGGGGCTCAAGCAAAGTCACCGTCGGCATTGCAAAATGACTGAGGGAGGGTGAGCAAGGGTCTATAGCAAAGCGCTGGTCGAGGCGAACAAGAAGATCCGTTAAAGGCAGGATAGAGTCCCGAGGCGTTGGGTTGGTTTATCCGGTTGGCGGTAAGCCCGGAGCCCGAGCGATGATCGCGAGCAGCCATCCGCAAGGATCGCAGCTCAAGCAGGTCAGCGAGGGTCTAAAGCGAGCTACTGGCCGAGACGAATGATCCCAACACCACCTCGGGACTCTTAATTTGTCTGCACGCCGTTGGTGACCAGTGGTTAGCCTGGGCTGCAGCTCTCCCCCAAGCGAATTGCGAATACGTAGCCGAGGCTACCCACTGTCCGCTGCGTTTACGGCCCTTCTTGCACCTGAAACTTTTCTTTCGGCGCCAGGCGCGTCCGGTAAATCGAATTCGTTGCCGCCACCTCACCGACCGCATCCACGTTTAGTTCATAAGACCCGTTAGGCAGGTTGTCTCCAAAAGGAATCTCCAAGCTGGTTGTGTCTTTCTTCAACGTGAACCGCTGGTAGCCGATCGCCGTGGCGCGTCCAATCTCATTCACGGCCATCATGACGACAGTCAAATCAAAATCCTTTCCGGTCTCATTGGACACCGTAATCGAACCTTCCAACCGCCGGCCGGTCACTTTTGGATAGCGTCCCCACTGCGCCATCAGCGGCGCCGCGACGGTCAACACAAGTTGCTGGTTGCGTTGCGCGGCGGGTCTGCCCCCGTCGGTTACGGTCACGGTAAACTTGAACTCACCGGTTTCCGCAGGAAGGCCGCTCAGAATTCCATCCCGCCCGAGCACAACGCCCGAGGGCAAGGCCCCATCCGTGACTTCCCAATGCAAAGGAGTGATCCCCCCATGCGCTTGCAGATGAGCTTCATATGCCTGTCGGAGATATGCCTTGGGCAGGGTTGTGGTCTCAACTACGAGAGGTTCACCAGTTGCCGCACCTTGTTGTGCAGGAGAGATGCTGACAACGAGGCACATGACACAGATAAGGAGAACCCACTGGTTGGACACATATTGGATTATAGTCTCGCGCCCCTCGACGCAGCCGCAGCCCGCACGATAAGCTAGATTGTTTTCGAGGGGGGCCGAGTGCATGCGCGATGCGGTCGCAAAGCTGTGGCCGGAGATTCAGTGGATTGAAAAACCTAAGTTGCGGGAGCAGGTCACCCAGACTTGGATCAAGGCGTTGGAGCGTAGTCCGCTGAAGCCCGATGATCTGAATAAAATTCCATTCACCTTGCTCGTGCCTAATTGTCCCATTACGTTTATGGAGCACAAGCGCTGCGTGGTCCACATTGCGCGCCAGAGCGCCGAATCGATGCATGAATTCATGGGCCGCGCGCTGCCCATCCACATGGACACGGTGATTGCGGGCGCGATTCTCGCCGATGTCGGCAAGTTGCTGGAATACGAAATCGGCCCCGACGGAAAGAGCCGTCAGAGTGAGCGTGGAGAAGCCTTGCGCCATCCTTTTACAGGGGTCGCGCTGGCGCTTGAATGCGGAGTACCCGACGACGTTTGCCACATCATCGCTTCCCACGCCGCTGAGGGCGACCTGGTAAAACGAACCACCGAAGCTTACATCGTGCACCACGCCGACTTCATGGCATTCTTGCCGTTCAAGAATCCGAAGAATGTGAAAGTGAAATGATGCGCGACCTAAGTATTTCTTACTATTGTCATTCGCTTTTTAATCTTGTCATTCCGAGCAAATTTAGTCCTGTCATTCCGAGCAAAGCGAGGAATCTGCTGTTTCCCGCGCTCCCTGAATGCAACCGCTCGCTTTGCTCGGAATGACAAGCAGAATAAGTGACCCGAGGAGACGCCGTGTCCGCCGCTAAAGAAACAGTCGCCACTAAAGAAACCATCACCGCGAAGATGTCGCGCTGGGCCGCTGCCCTCGACTACAAACATCTCTCGCAAGACGCGGTCTATCAGGCCAACCGTTTCCTGCTGGATTCCGTCGGCTGCGCCCTCGGCGGCTACCAGCAACATGATGTCAAGATCGCGCTCGAAGTGCTCGACGAAATCGCGGGCAAAGGCCCGGCCACGGTAATTGGCACAGGCAAGCGAATCGATCCCGTGTCGGCGTCGCTCGCAAACGGCCTCATGATCCGCTGCATGGATTACAACGACATCTACTGGAAGCAGGATCCATCGCATCCTTCGGACATTTTCCCGGCCGCCTTGGCCGGATGCGAACGATCCAAAACCGGCGGTAAAGAATTGATCGTCGGCCTCGTCCTCGGACATGAATTTGAAATGCGTTTCTGCGAAGCCGCATTCCCCGGCATCCGCGAACGCGGCTGGCATCACGCCACGCTGACCGCTTTCGTCTCACCCTTCGTCGCCGGACGCGCCCTGCATCTTCCATGGGAACAAATTCAGCACGCGGTAGGAATTTCGGCCAGCCGCCACGCGACTCTGGGTGCCGTCACTGCGGGCAAGCTAACTATGATGAAGAACACGGTCGATCCCATGGCAACGCAGAGCGGAGTGCTCGCCGCGCTCATGGCGGAAAAGGGTTACACCGGCCCGGAACACGTGATCGATGGCAAGGAAGGCTTGACCCACGTCTTCGGCCCAGAGTGGAAACTAAACTTCCTGACTGATGGCCTAGGAGATTCCTGGCGCATCACGCAATGCGGCATGAAAGCGTTTCCCACCGAGGCGCTGACGCACACGCCAATCTCAGCTGTGCTCGACATCGTCAAGTCGAACGATTTGAAACCCGATCAAGTAACAAAGATTCAGATTCGGTCGCTGGCCCGCGCTGCTGATATTCTCTCTGATCCAAGCAAATACGATCCCCGCAGCAAAGAGACAGCCGATCATTCGCTGCCCTACGTCATTGCAGCAGCTCTAGCGGAGCGGCAGGTAACTCCGGTGCAGTTCACCATGGAAAAGATCATGGATCCCACGATCCGCGCCCAACTCCAGAAAGTCGAAGTCGTCGCCGATCCAGAGATCGAGAAAGTGTTTCCAGCATTGCAACGAGTAATCGTGAACATCACAACTACCGATGGCAGGACGTTTACCAAGCAACTCGACTATCCGAAAGGTGACCCGCGCAACCCGCTCACTGACCAGGAAGTCGAAGAGAAATTCGCAGCATTGGCAGAAGGTGTACTGTCGCCGAAAGCCCAGAAGAAACTGAAAGACGCCATCTGGAACCTGGAGAAGATAGGATCGGTAAGCAAACTCATGGCCCTGATGAAATCCGACGTACGAGCAAAGAAGCTAGCGTCAAAAAAAGCCAAGAGCAAACAGCACCCGTAGAAACATTGCTTGCAATGTTTGCTTTTGACCTGCGCTCTTAAATTGTGTCATTCCGAGCGAAGCGAGGAATCTGCTGTTCGTCAGTACCGGGAGCACTCTATGCCCCAGACCATCGTTGAAAAAATCGCCCAAACGCACCTCGCCGAAGGCCCCAAGCGCCCGCTGCGTACCGGAGACTTCCTCTCCATCCGCCCACATCATGTGATGACCCACGACAACACCTCAGCTGTGATGAGCAAGTTCAAAGGCATTGGCGCGAAAAAAATCCACGACCCCAAACAACTCGTCTTCGCCCTCGACCACGACATTCAGAATAAAGACGAAGCCAACCAGAAGAAATACCGCGCCATCGAGGCATTCGCGAAGGAACACGGCGTTGACTTCTACCCCGCCGGCTCAGGCATCGGCCATCAAATCATGGTAGAGCGCGGATACGTCGTCCCCGGATCTTTCGTAGTCGCTTCTGATTCGCACTCCAATATGTACGGCGCGCTGGGAGCGATTGGCACACCCATTGTGCGCACCGACGCGGCCGCAGTGTGGGCGACCGGAGAATTCTGGTGGCAGATTCCGCGCTCGATCGAAGTCGTGCTCGAAGGCAAGTTGCCCGAGGGCGCGACGGGAAAAGACATAATCATTACCCTGTGCGGCCTCTACAACCACGACGAAGTTCTGAACGCCGCCGTCGAATTCGGCGGCCCCGGAGTGGCCAGCCTCTCGATGGACGCGCGTTTTTCGATTTCCAACATGACCACCGAATGGGGACCGCTGGTTGGATGGTTTCCGGTGGACGAAATAACCATCAACTATTTGAAGAACGCTCATCAGCGGTTGAAGGCAATAGGTGTCGAAAGGTTTACAGAGAACGGCATTGAGAGTTGGACGAAGAATCCGCCGCGACCTGATGCCGGCGCTGCCTACGCGGCTCGTATCATGCTCGATCTCGCTGACGTCACACCGCACGTTTCGGGGCCTGACACAGTGCAGACCATGGCTTCCGTCGCCGAGATCGAAAAGAAAAAGGTCTTTATTCAGAAAGCGTACCTGCTTTCGTGTGTGAACTCGCGCGTCGACGATCTGGATGCTGCGGCAAAGGTTCTGAAAGGTAAGAAAGTCTCGCCGGGCGTGAAATTCTATTTAGGCGCAGCCAGCAAGTGGGTGCAGGAGGAAGCCGAGAGGCGCGGCATCTGGCAAACCCTGCTCGACGCCGGAGCCAATCCATTGCCCGCCGGGTGTGGCCCATGCATTGGCTTGGGAGTCGGACTCCTCGAACCCGGCGAAGTCGGAATCTCCGCCACCAACCGTAATTTCAAAGGCCGCATGGGATCGCGCGACGCCAAGTGCTATCTCGCGAGTCCAGAGGTTGTCGCCGCCTCCGCAGTGGCAGGCTACATTCGCGGGCCACATGAGATGAGCAACCATGAGCCGGCGCGAAGCTATACCGAATTCGCAGCGAGTGCCGCAGCAGAAAAAGTAGACATCCTTCCCGGCTTCCCGGAACGAGTTCGCGGTCGCCTCGTCTTCCTGCCACAAGACAACGTAAACACCGACGCGATTTACGGAAAAGACTACACTTACCGCGACGACGTCACAAAAGAATTAATGGCGAAAGTCGTGATGGAGAACTACGATCCACAATTCGCATCTCGCACCAACGTGGGCGATGTGGTCGTCAGCGGATTCAACTTCGGAACCGGATCGAGCCGTGAACAGGCCGTGACCTGCCTCAAAGCCAAAGGCATCCCGCTCGTGATCGCGGCAAGTTTCTCGCAGACCTATCTGCGCAACGCGTATAACAACGGATTCCTGTGCGTCGAGGTCCCAGAACTGGTGAAGCGACTGCGAGAGCAGTTCGCGAACGAGATCGCAGCCAAAGAGAAGACAATTATTCCCGGCGAAGAGATCGACATGGACTTCACATCAGGAGTAATCCACTGGCGCGGGGAACAATTCGCCTTCCCGCCACTGGGAAGTGTTCCCCAGTCGCTGGTCATCGCAGAAGGCGTGGAAAACCTAGTAGCGAAGCGCCTGGGTCTGAACTGAAGTAATCCGTAGAAACGTTGCTTGCAACGTCTCATAGCGGCGAGATCACTCTGTGACTCTGCGGTGAAAAAGTTTAGGAGAATCGCACTCATGGCAAAACATACGGTAGTCACAATGCCCGGCGACGGAATCGGAAACCAGGTCCTGCCCGAGGCATTGCGAGTTCTGAAAGCGGTAGGCTTCGACGCCGAATACATCCCCGCAGACATCGGCTGGGAGATCTGGCGCAATGAAGGCAACGCGCTTCCCGATCGCACCATCGATCTGCTGGCCAAGCACAAACTAGGCCTCTTCGGCGCCATCACCTCGAAACCAAACAAAGAAGCGCAAGCTGAACTGAAGCCCGAGTTGCAAGGCAAAGGCCTCGTCTACTACAGCCCGATCGTGACCATGCGGCAGAAGTTCAATCTCGACATCTGCATGCGTCCCTGCGTCGGCTTCACCGGCAACCCGCTGAACTATATTCGCAAGCGCGTCGACGACGACTATGACGAACCGCTAATCGATACCACAGTATTTCGCCAAGGCACCGAAGGGATGTACGCTGGCATCGAATGGACCAACCCGCCCGAGATCGTGCGCGCGGCGCTGAATTCGCATCCCAAGTTCAAAGCCTTCGCCGGCGTTCCCGGCCCGGACATCGCCGTGAGTGTCCGCATCATCACTCGTCCGGCGGCCCGCCGAATCGTCACCGCAGCGTTCGAATACGCCAAAAAGCGCGGCTTCAAGGGCGTCACTATCTGCGAAAAGCCCAACGTAGTTCGCGAAACTTCGGGCATGATGGAAGAGACCGCCAAAGAAGTAGCCAAGAATTATCCCGGAATCGCGCTCTGGTCCACGAACATCGACGCACAATTGATGTGGTTGAATAAGAACCCCGAAGACTACAACGTAATCGTTGCCTCGAATCTCTTCGGCGATATCCTCTCCGACGCCTTCGCCGGACTCGTGGGCGGCCTCGGCTTCGCGGCCTCAGGCAATATCGGAGACGAAGTCGCCGTTTTCGAACCGACGCACGGATCAGCCCCCAAGTATGCCGAGCTGAATCCGCCAATCGTGAACCCCATCGCCATGATTCTCTCCGCCGTCATGATGCTCGAACACGTGGGCGAAAACGAAAAGGCGAAGAGAATTAAAAACGCCATCGCGACGGTAGTGCAAGAAGGCAAAGTACGCACCTACGACATGATGCGAATCTCCGGCGGCGCAAAATCGATCAGCCAAGGCGCAGCCTCGACCATACAAATGACAGACGCAATCCTGGCAAAACTGAAGTGATTATCAAGAGTGTTGCAAAGTTTCATTGTGAACCTTAGTGTCCTTTGTGGTTAATGCCTTTTCGATGAGCAACGAGAATTCAGCCACGACCGCGCGCACCATTGAAGCCGGACACTGGGGGAAAGACGTGCGCTCCGACCTGCACGTAGCTATCGAACCGCGCGACAGCGGCGGCCTTGAGATCACGCTCGAATCTCGTGTCGGCCTCTACTACGGTAGTTCGATCCTAAGCCAGACCCGTCAGGTGCTCGAAACCCTCGGCGTAAGGCACGCGCGAATTTCCATTCACGACGAAGGTGCGTTGCCATTCGTGATCTCAGCCCGAATCGAAGCTGCCGTAAAACGCGCAGACCTGGGCAACGACCAAAAAGCGTATCCGGAAAAGGTCACGCTTCCGGATCCGTCGTTGCGTGACCGCCTGCGCCGTTCGCGGCTTTATCTGCCTGGCTCCGAACCCAAATATTTCGTCAACGCCGCATTGCACGGACCCGACGCGATCATCCTGGATCTCGAAGATTCCGTGCACCACGCCGAAAAAGATGCCGCGCGAATCCTGGTGCGCAATACGCTCCGCGCCGTCGATTTCGGCCCTTGCGAGCGCATGGTTCGCATCAACCAGTTGCCGCTGGGGCTACAGGATCTGGCCGAGATTATTCCCGAAGCTCCCGACCTGATTCTGATTCCCAAGGTCGAAACTCCCGATCAGGTCGCCGAAGCGGATCGCCTGATTCGCGAACTGAAAGTCAGTCACGGCGTCGACCGCCCGATCTGGCTGATGCCTATCATCGAATCCGCCGTCGGAATCGAAAATGCATTCGCCATCGCGACTGTGACTCCGAATGTTTGTGCGCTCACCATCGGCCTCGAAGACTACACCGCCGACCTCGGCGTCGTGAAGACTCTGGAAGGCCACGAGTCCCACTACGCGCGCGCCCGGCTGGTGAATGCGGCGAAAGCGGCGGGCGTCCAGGCGATCGACTCGGTGTTCGGCGATGTCGGCGATTTGCCCGGCCAGCGTCAATGGGGAGAAAGTTCCCGCGCCCTCGGATTCGAAGGCATGGGATGCATTCACCCTTCGCAGATTCCCGTCATCCACGAAGCCTTCGCACCGTCGCAGACAGAAATCGACAAAGCCCTGAAGATCGTCGCCGCCTTCGAAGAAGCCCAGCAGCGTGGACTCGCCGTGGTGAGCTTAGGCTCGAAGATGATTGACCCACCGGTAGTCGAGCGCGCCCGCAAGTTAGTAGCCCGAGCGAAAGCGATGGGCAGAACCGAATGACCGAACGCATCGAACTCGCTCAGAACGCCGCCGGACGCAGCGTGCCCGCCATGGTCAACGGCAAGCCGCAGATTCCCTACCTCGGCGTCGCCCAATACCAGCCGCGCGGAAAAAAGGCTGCCCCACCCATTTCCTCCAGTAAAGATTATCCCGAGAACGGCAACAAGCGCGTGCCCGATCTCGAAACTGCACTGCGCAATTGCGGACTTCGCAACGGCATGGTGATCTCGAACCATCATCACCTTCGCGACGGTGATCGCGTCGCGCTCATGGCTCTCGAAGCCGCGGCCAAAATCGGCGTCAAAGATCTCTTGTGGTTTCCGAGCGCCTCATTCCCGTCGCAAAAAGGCGCGATAGACCTCATGCAATCCGGTGTCATCCATCACATCGAAGGCAGCATGAACGGCCCGCTCGGCGATTACTGCACCCAGGGCAAAATGCGCGGCATGGGCGTACTGCGCTCCCATGGCGGGCGCTGGCAGGCGATTCAAGATGGAGATGTCCACATCGACATCGCTGTAATCGCGGCACCGACCGCCGACGCATTCGGCAACGCCGACGGCTCGCACGGAAAATCCGCTTGCGGATCCCTCGGCTTCGCTCTCGCCGATTCGATGTACGCCGACAAGGTCATCGTCGTTACCGACAATCTGGTTCCGTTCCCGTGCATTCCCTGGCAGATTCAGGGCAACAACGTTGACTATGTAGTTGAGGTCGAGTCCATCGGCGATCCTTCCAAGATCGTTTCAGGTACAACACAAATCACGCGCTCGCCCGACCGCTTGCGCATTGCGGAATTCGTCGCCCGCTTTCTGCGCGACGCCGGAATCATGCGCAATGGATTCTCCTTCCAGGCCGGAGCCGGCGGAATCGCGCTCGCCTTCGTCGACTACCTCCGCCGCATGATGAAAGAAGATGGCGTGAAGGCCCGCTTCGTCCGCGGCGGATCAACCAAGTTCCTCGTCGAACTATTGCAGGAGGGATTAACCGACTACATTCTCGACGGGCAAACGTTCGATCTCGACGGCGTCAAGTCGATCGGCAGCGATCCTCGCCACGTAGCCACGTCGCCTTTCACCTCCTACAACTATCACGGCAAGGGAAACTTCGCGTCTCTGGTCGACGCGGTCGTGCTGGGCGCAACCGAAGTCGACGTGAATTTCAACGCCAATGTCGTCACGCACTCCGACGGACGCCTGCTGCACGGCATCGGAGGCTGGCAAAATTGTCTCGCCGCGGGGTGCACCATCCTTGCGGTGCCGTCGTTCCGCGACCGCATTCCCGTGATCATCGACGAAGTAACCACGCTCACCGGACCAGGCGAACTGATCGACGTGGTCGCCACTGAACGCGGCATCGCCATCAATCCCCGCCGCCAGGATCTGCTCGACGCGGTAAAAGGTTCGAGCCTGCCCATCCGTCCCCTGCAGGACATCAAAGCTGAAGTCGAGCGCATCTGCGGCGGCAAGCCCGCCAAGCCGAAGCTCGGAGATCGCCCCGTTGCCATCGTCAAGTGGGTCGACGGCACCGTCCTCGACACCATCTGGCAATTGACTTAGCCAACCGTAGAAACATTGCTCGCAATGTTTCCGCCCTCGCAGTCCGGACCGGTGTTGAACTAATTCCATCGACCACCAAGCGCCCCAGCAATTTCACGGGAGGGATTTTGAGTACTATGGTCTGGTTACAACAGCTAGAATCTCCCGAGCGCCATGGGCAAAAGATCTGCGTCAGAAAGAGCTGATTTAGATACTGCTCTGAGATTCGTGATCGGACGGATCGGAGAAGAAGCAGACCGATCAGGCAAGCCACTCAGTGACGAAGAGCGATTATTGCTCAACAATCTGCCAAAGGGACCTCCGCTGTTTCAGAACAGCGGAGGCTATGCGGAATTTCCACCAGTTGTCGTCCCGCGGGACTTCGCTTACGAGAGGCTGTGTGCCTTAGCGAAGTCGGCGTACCACTCTGACCGGACGGTAAATACGGAAGCCGGCAATTGGGAATTTGCGGTCGCCGTGTCAACGTTGTACCGCCACCCAATCTCATGGCTTTTGTGGTGGGCTGGCTTAAGAACGTGCAAACCGCCGCGGGACCGTTGGCTTCTGCTTGGGGCTGCCATGCTACTCCTAATTGGTTTAGGCGTCACTCTGATAACGCTTGTAGTCCACGCGCCCTGGGCACGACTTCTACTGACGCTGATCGCCGCTGGATGCGTTGCCACAGTCGTGTTTCTCTATTTTGCTTCTCAACGAACTGAACGATGGCAATTGGCGCAGAGCGTTGAGAAGTATCGAGGTGGGTAATAGTCTTTAGTGGAAACCTGCAAAAACCAACCTCAGCCACTAGTCAACCGTCGCATTCCCCGCTACAGGCTTTGCCGGACGTCCCGCCCGGCCAAACATGATCCCGGTTTCCACTTCAACCGCCTTCCCGTCGCGCAGGTACGGCTTGAATTTCCATTTCTTGAAGGCCGCGGTAATGGCCGTCGCCTGATCTGGGAAAGCGCTGAGAAAGTGAACGTGTTTTACTTTCCCTTCCTTGTCGATGATGATCCGCACCGGAATAGAATTGAACCGGTGCTCGGTAAAGACCGGATCGACCCGCGCAATCACGTTTTCGTCCCGCGCGTAGTCCTTAATACACACCGGAACTGATCCGCCGCCCGTGCCCGCTGTGGGATCAGCCTCCGCCGGCAACTCCATCTTGTTCAGATCGAGCATCAGGTTCTCCAGCAGTTTGGTATCGCGACTGGTCAGCACAATTTCCACCGTGTGACAACGGATTTCTGTAGCCAGAACATACCAATGCAGCTCGGCGACAGGAGACCAATAAGCAAAAAAGGTAAAAGATCGGCCGGCAATTTTGGTTGACGCAGGCGGCAGTTCTACTTTGTAGTCAGCCTGTAAGTTGTCTTTCGTATATCTCACCAACTCCAGCGCGTTGCGCGCAGGCAGCGGGGTGAAAAACATGTCTTCGGCCGTGATCAAGATACTGCCCCGGGCCGGCCCCTTGAACGTGTCCGCAGGCATGATTTGCGCCAGCACATACCGGCCGCTGTCCGAAGGAGGAGGTCCCTCGTATTTCTCCGTCCAATCCTTGGGCAGTGCATACGTGATTCCGAAATACTGATCACGAAAAACATTGTTGGAAACACTCCCGCCTTCCGGCACCGGAGTTACAGAATCGCTGGCGCTCGACCATGCACCCTTCACCAGGATCACTCCCTCCGGCACTTTCGTCACCGGGTGAGTGTTATTGGAAAAGTCCCCGCCATTCTGAGCCGTGTTTTGCGGCCACGCGCTTTGTCCGAGCAGCAGCGCAGACAAAGATACCCCAACCAGGAAACGCAAAAATCCCAACCGCATATTTCTCCTCATAAATTCAGCCTTGCAAGCACGGCGACAAGAACCCCGATTTTAAGTGGCACTGCGCTTTCAGTGTGTCCGAAAATTAGAATCTCGACGACATCGTGGAACATACCTGCGAGCCCGTAGCCGCGAAGCGGCGCCAGAATGCAGCCCACGGCGTAAGCCGTGGGTAAAAGTTGGAAACCGATGAGCCCCAGCGGGGCGACAGATCAGTTTTCACTTTCAGTGTGTCCGAAAATTAGAATCTCGACGACATCGTGGAACAAACCTGCGAGCCCGTAGCCGCGAAGCGGCGCCAGAATGCAGCCCACGGCGTAAGCCGTGGGTAACAGTTGGAAACCGATGAGCCCCAGCGGGGCGACAGATCAGTTTTCACGCTATGCATACAGCGTTGCGATCCCAAGACTCACACCCACGTGCCTTGATTCGTATCAGGGCATGCCCTCAGGCATACCGCAAGTCTCTGAACATGTGTCCGGCTTTAGCCGCTGTGTTCAATCCCCCAATTTGCAAAAATCTGGCGAGACCTCTTCAAGTCTCGCCAGACGCACTACAACGAGCGCAGGAAGTCCAATATCTCCTGCTGCTGCGTAGGACTGAGGTTAGAAAAATTCTGCTCCACGCTGGTAGCTTCGCTGCCCCGGCTGGCATGAGCTTGAATCGCCGAAAGCAGATTTGAAGTACGGCCGTCGTGCAGCAGGAAGATTCGCTGCCCCAATCCCCACAACGGAGCAGTGCGAAACTGATCGCCGCCGGCGCCGCCCTGAGAAACATTGTCCGCCAGCTGCCCTCCCATGTGATGGATCTCAATATCCGAGTACGCGGGAACGGCGGCATTACTCAGAGAACTCGTGACATTCGACGCCTGCGTATTGCCTGGGTTCGCATTGTGGCAGGTCGCGCAGCCTATCGAACTGAACAAGGATTTGCCCATGGCAATCGTCCCCGCGGAAACCTGCTGCCCGTTCAGCACCACACCACCGGTTGGCGGCGGGGCCAGCGTCCGCATGAAGTTGGAAAACGCCGAGACGTCATCCAGAACCGCTGCTTGCGGTGACGCCGCCGGGTTCGACGAGTCCTCCGGATAACCGTTTCCACCAAGGTTCAAACAGTTTGACGGGAGTCCCGTGGCCTGCTGGTCTTCCCCAGGCAACGGACGATCTTGGGTGAAAAGTAGATTGGAAACACCCTGCTCAACGTTGTAAGCCTCACCCGAAAAGATGTGCAGCGACTTGTTTTGCGCCTTCCAACCGAAACGGCTGATCGTCCCATCGTTGCCGTTGTGATTGAAGGTGCCGGCAATCCCAAAGTTGTTGTTGATGTTGGTTGCCTGGTTGTTCAACAGTGTCGAGTCATCCAGATTCTCGATCAGGCCCGCGCCAAAAGTCGGCGTAGGAATGCGGAAAATGATGTTGTTCGCCTGCTGCGCCGCCGCAAAACTGGGCTGTGGCAAATTGCAGCTGCCGGCGTCGGGACGCCCACTGACCGTGAACAGGTCTTCGACTCCGCCATTCGGAGCGCTGGTGTTTACCGTACCGTTCCTGTTGAAGAAGAACGGGAACCGGGCTTCGCGGGTGGGCCCGTTGGCCGTAATGAAAGTAGGGGTGGTATTACCCGGCGCGACCCCGTCGCCGGTGAACAGGAATTGAGGATTCACCGCAGGCCCGGACCCGCCGACTGCCGGTTGCGCGTGGCAGGAGCTGCAGCTGTTCGAGTTAAACCTCGGTCCCAGACCGTTGTTGGCTCCTCCTGAGACTGCGTCCACTGCCTGAAAGCGTGCCTGCCCATCAGTGAAAAACGCCAGTATCCCGGAGGGGCTGTTGGTTAACACCGAAGGCAGCGCCGTCCCGGTCCCGCGACTGCCACTCTGCACTCCGGGGTCGGTTTGGGCAAATGTTATTCCAGCGAGCAATAGCGCCGCTAGCGTCAGAACCGATGCGAACTTAGCTCTCTTGATCACGATTTCTCCTTGAGCTGTATCCCACAAAACATCCGGGGGGATTTCCGTCACGCAGGCCGGGGAGCTGGGCCCGCAAAAAAGTGGCGGCTGGACGGTTTTTCGGTGGGCAACTTCAGGCACACGTATAGCGCGTGAAGTTGCTTCCAGTCATGGAGCACACTCCAGCGAAGTCGTCTAGACTCTCGACGCGGAGCTTACTCAAAACAATTTGCTGACGCGGCGCGGCGCACAGCCTGCGAAGAGGACGCGGAAGTAGCAGAAACAATCGGCCGAGTGGCGGCAACCGAAGTGTCGCCGAGATTAGTACACCCAAAAATGAGAGTCAATCGGAAACTGCGTATCCATGCACTTCCTATTTACGATCGAACCGATCTCGTGCAAAATCTTCCCAGTGTCACGTCCCAATTGGGGACGCACAACCACGCACACGCAGCCCCGAACGCCCCGTCCGGTGCGGTTGAAATTGTGAGCGTCGCAACGTGCAGCGATCTTTAGCCGCGAAGCGGCGCAAGAATCCAGCCCACGGCGCAAGCCGTGGGTAAACGTGGGGACGGGACCAGCCCCAGCGGGGCGAAAGAATAGTTCTCGCGCACACAGCCACATCGCAAGCCGCAATCAAATCAACGCGGAGTCAGCCGTTCTCTTCGCGATCAATGCGGCACAATGGGTGGCCCATGCTTATCCGAAAACGCCGTGACCAGTGTTAAACTAATCCGTCACGGAGGAATCCTTTTGCCCATTGATCCTGTTCTGGTTGTCCACGGAGGCGCCTGGGCCATTCCCGATGACATGGTCGACGCTCACCTCAACGGAGTGCGCAATGCCCAGGCCGCGGGCTGGAAAGTCTTGAGCCGTGGCGGCTCCGCGCTCGATGCCGTCGAAGAAGCAGTCGTGGTCATGGAAGACGATGAGACCTTCGACGCCGGACGCGGCAGCTTCCTCAATCGCGAAGGCAAAGTGCAACTCGACGCTTTGATCATGGAAGGCGCCACGCTCCGCGCCGGAGGCGTAGGCTGCGTCGAACATCTGCGCAATCCTGTCCGCGCCGCGCGCAAAATTCTGAGTGAAAGCCCGCATGTTTATTTCGTAGCCGAAGGCGCGGAACGTTTCGCCGCCGAGCATGGTATCGCGTTGTGCAAGAACGAAGACCTCATCATCCCGCGCGAAGTCGAACGCCTGCGCGAATTTCAAGCGCAATCCGGAGAAGAAAAAGCTGATCTCTTTGCCCCGACCCTCTCGCACGATACCGTTGGCGCTGTCGCGCTCGACCGAAATGGCGACATCGCCGCCGCGACCTCGACCGGAGGCACGCTCAACAAAGCGCCCGGACGTCTCGGAGACTCATCCCTGATCGGCTGCGGATGCTACGCCGATAACAAAACCGCCGCCGCCTCCACGACCGGATGGGGCGAGCCCATCATGAAACTTGTCCTCGCGAAGTGGGCCGCGGATCGCGTCGCCTCAGGCAGCCTGCCTGAATGGGTCGCGGCAGAGGCCATCAACTATTTACAGGCGCGAGTGAATGGACACGGCGGCATGATTTTGCTCGACGCCCGCGGCCGCTTCGGCATCGCGCACAACACTCCCCGCATGGCTTGGGCTCTTAAGACTATGAAAGAAGAGGCTTTCGGCATCAGCCGCTACGAATGAGAAGTGTTCCACGTGGAACACATAATCATATCGACACCCCCGCAGTACAATATCGCCATGACTGACGAACT
>Ga0210383_10002283_pt1 | contig 17331 bp, 12 predicted proteins | sample IncBWC14OmetaG_FD_160072 | JGI IMG/M metagenome (GOLD analysis project Ga0210383, IMG submission 160072) | Forest soil microbial communities from Barre Woods Harvard Forest LTER site, Petersham, Massachusetts, United States - Inc-BW-C-14-O ...
CGGATGGGCTGGGAGATGCCCTGGTACACCATCACCGACAGCTTCGACGCGGACTTTGGCGTCGATCAATGGCACGGCCACAACGTGTTCTTCCGCGACGGCGAGCGGGTGTTCCGCACCTACTTCATCAACAGTCGCGGCGACGAGGCGATGGGAACCCTCTGGAGCTATCTCGACATCACGCCCCTTGGCCGCCAGGAGCTTTGGGAGGACTCGCCGGAGGGTTACCCCCAGACCCCGCCGTACAAATGGTGGAACTGGCACGATAACTATGACGCTGAGGCCGCGCCCGATCAGAAGTGGGTTAAGGTCTCCGACGCCGGAGTAGCCGCTCTCCGCAACAGAGAGGCAGAGGGGAAAGCGAGCTAAAGAAGGGCGTCACTGCCCTGGCTGAGGAGACGGAGAGAGTACCATGACGAACCCAACATTTGTCGTCAATGATTTCGAGTCTGGCATCTCTATAACCACCGGTGCTCGGCTGGTTTCGGAGAAAGCTTCTCGGCGAGCTTTCTTCGGAATCGTAGCGATGCTGTTCGTCGTCTGTACGGCGGTCACGACCACGTGGTGCAACTCCATGTCGGCCACTGGTGAGATGCCGATGCCAGGGGGCTGGACAATGTCGATGGCGTGGATGCGGATGCCCGGACAGACGTGGGCCGGCGCCACGGCCTCGTTTGTCGGCATGTGGGTCGTGATGATGGCAGCGATGATGTTGCCATCGTTCGCGCCGGTGATGTGGCGCTATAGCCAGTCCGTTAGGAGGACACGCGGGACGTACCGAGCCCGGCTCACTACTCTGGTGGGCCTCGGTTACTTCTTCGTTTGGACGCTGTTCGGATTGGCTGTTTTCCCGGTGGGCACGGCAATGGCAACAATCGAAATGGAACAGCCCGCGCTGGCGCGCGCTGTTCCCATCGGGGCCGGATTGGTCGTTCTCATCGCCGGAGCACTCCAGTTCACAAAATGGAAGGCAAATTACCTTACCTCCTGCCGAAAGGCGTCGGGGCGCGATTCCGTGCTATCGGCTCACCCCGGTGCGGCGTGGAGGCTGGGCTTGCATTTCGGACTCCATTGCGGCCTCAGTTGCGCCAACCTGACGGCGATCCTTTTGGTTGTCGGCGTGATGGACCTGCGTGCAATGGCCGCCATTACGACTGCTATCTCCGCTGAACGTCTCGCACCCGCCGGTGAACACGTGGCGCGAGCCATCGGGTTCGTCGTCGCCGGGGCAGGCTTGATATTGATCTCGCGAGCAACCGGGCTCCGATAACATTGAGGGCCACTCAGAATTGAATCACAGTGCGACTGACAGCGGATCACCTTTGAACTTAACTGTCGCGGCTTGATTGGAATCAACCAGCTTGATCGAAAACGTCATGGGGTTCGCGCGCATGCGAGCGCCGGATGCGAGGCGGATCGCCAGCTTTCGCGCTGTATCCTCCCACTGCATCTCGATTCGCATGAATTCTCTGTTTCGAAAATCGAAACTCTCGCCGTCATCTTCATACAGAGAACCTACGCCATGGGCGCCGGGAAAAACGGTGATTGTTAGCGGGCCGGGAGCCGGTTCGTTCGTATATTGCCTGGCCGGACCTGTCGGCAGCACCGCTCCCGCGCGCACGTAGAGCGGCATTTTGCCGAGATCGACTTTCCGTACAAGTTCGCGTCCTCCTTCTTGCCGCTCGTGTGTCCAAAAGTCGAACCATGTGCCGCGAGGCAGGTAGAGCGAGCGGCTTGTAGCGCCTTTCTCCACCACCGGTGCCACCAGCAGGTCGCGGCCGAATAGATATTCGTCGCCGCGCGCAACAGCCTGCGGATCATCCGGATAATGCAGCCAGAGGGCGCGGATCATCGGCAGTCCTGTCTCGCACGTCTCCTTCGCCGCGGTATAGATGTACGGCATGAGACGGTAGCGCAGTTCCAGATACTCTCTGCAAATTGGTTCGATAGCGGGGTTATGAAGTTCCTCTCGTGCGGGGTGGTAATTCGGTGTTTCGGGATATCCGATTTCGCCCGTGTTCCAGCCCCAGGGGCGATGCAATTTCCAGTCACGGCCATGGGAACGAAACAACGGGCATAACGCCGCAAACTGGAACCACCGCGCATACAGTTCGCCGGTGAATTCCTCAGTGGGGATGAACCCGCCAATATCCGTTCCCCAAAATGGGATCCCGCTCAAACCGGTATTAATTCCCAGAGGCACATGGGTCTTGAGGGTTTCCCACCTGGAAAGAACGTCTCCCGACCAGAGAAATGCCGCGTAGCGCTGCATGCCTGCATACCCATTGCGATGGAGCGCGTAGACACGTTTGTTGGGCCGATACATCTGCTGGCCTTCAAAATACATGCGAACGCGCGCCAGCCGCGATGGTGCGTCCAAGCCGTCGCCCTGGTCAGGCCACCAGCCGTCGATGCCAACCTCGGCAAGCGGCTTGTGAAAGGGCCAGTAACAACCAACCTGGCGATCGGGCGGCCAATGACCATCCGAAGTTCTGCCCGACGGCAAAGGCGCGGCGGTACAGGCATCGTTCACAGTACCGGTAAGGCGCTGGCCCTCGAGCACGACGTGCAAAATGACTTTGAAGTGATCTCGGTGCAACTGATCGAGAGCCTTCGGCGGGTCGGGAAATGCACGCGGGTTCCACGCGAATTCGCCGTTGTCGGTATTCCAGCCGTTGGGACAAAAGCCGGAACCGAGATAGATCATGGCATCGCACGGTAATTTCTTTTCACGGAACAGTTGTGCCTCAGCCAGGATGTCCGCGGGACTATCCAGAGTGCGATGCGATTGCTGATATCCGAATGACCAGAGCGGAGGCATTTCCGGAAGGCCGGTGATCTTGGCGTATTCGGCCAGAACCTGGGAAGGCTGATCCGTGGCGATGATAAAAACGTCGACAGGAAGCGCGGCGTGCTCGTCGAAAGCGCGTACCCGTCCTCGCCTTCCGCTTAAATCAAATGACCCCAGAGGAGCGTGAACGAACATGCCCCAGCCGCCGGATCCGATCAAAAATTGAATTGGAACCCGTGCCCCATGCGTGCCGAGTTGATAGCCACCTTGTCCGCTGGCCATCGAGTCAATAATGCCCCGGCGGTCGAATTGCGGACCACCTTGCCCCAATCCGAATAGACTGCCGCCGGCGATGTTGAACCACAGGTTGGAATGTTGATCGAGAGTAAGTTCCTGTACGACCCGGCCGGCCTCGGATTCGATCCGGATACTCAGCGGGCGCGGCGAAACCGAAATGGTCAGATTGCCGGATCTGAGAATCCGCGTGCCGGACAAGGACCGGATCTGTGCCAGGGCCGGACTCCACTCGCTCTCGACAAGCGCGCCATCGAATGGCACCTGCTGTGCCGCACCATCACGTACAGGCAGAACGGCTAGCCGGATGGTATGCGCGCTGACTGTCGTGACGTTCAACTCGACCGGCGTGGACGCAATCGAGAGCGACAAGTCCGGCGCCTCCGTGCTTGCCGGCTTGATGATCGCCATTGTCCCGGCGACGAGAGCTGCTTTCACAACATCTCTGCGGCTGAATTGATTCTTCATGTTGGCTGCGAATGAATGAACAGGACGCTAGATCCAGACCTTGGAATAGACGGCGGGCTCCCGGCTGCGCTTCTGATCGGTCGACGAAACAGTGGACGTGGCTGGCCCTGAATTGGCGTCCTCCTCTCCTGGGTAGGCGTGCGGCGGGCCAACGCGATTCATCCGGGCATAGTTGGGAACGGCCAGGAGGCCGGAGCCATCGGCCCACTTGCCCGTAATCGCCACCACTCCGCCGAGCAGGTCCGGACGCCACTCGGTCCGCAAGGGAGCAGCACCGAGTTTCCGATGGATGTCCTGGTTGTCGGCCGCTTCCACGTTGTAGATAAGCGGACCGTACTTGAGGGCGACCATGTCCGTGTCCGCCTTGATGCGCGCATCCGCGAATACTCGCTGGGGCTCCATCGGCAACTCCAAGTCGATACGGTCGCCGGCCTTCCATTCGCGCGTTACCACCGCATAGCCCTTCTGGATCGTCGGCGTCACCTGCTCACCATTCACCGCGAATCGCTTCACGCCGCGCACTTTGGGAGAGTCCGTGTATAGCTTGCTCGTCGTCCGGTCCGGAATCCGGACGTACATCGAAAACGTCTTCGCCTCTTCCGGATTGACTGTGATCGATACGGCCCCGCTCCAGGGATAGTCGGTTTTCTGGATCACTTCGACGCCGGTGCCGGCGACCTGGCCCACATGAATCCTGCTGCCGACGAACATGTTCACGTACAAACCTGTGCTGTCCTTGACGTAGGACCAGGTCGGAATCATGAGCAGCGTGCGGGAGAGGTTTCCGACACAGCATGGGCATACGTGCCACAGGCAACGCTCTGTGTTGATGAGCGGATTGGTGTAGCAGTAGCTCTTGCCGTCAAGCGCCACACCACCCAGCAACGCGTTATACATCGTCTGCTCGTACAGGTCGACGTACTTCGCGTCGTGGTATGCGAGGTTCAGCTTGTACTGGAAGAAAACCAACCCGCAGCTCGAGCAGGTTTCGCAGTATGCTTCGTTGCGCAGCGAGTAGTTGGGTCCGAAGCCCTCCGAAGTCTCGCCGCTCCCGATGCCGCCGGTCAGATAGTACTTCTTGTTGACCATGTTGTCCCAGAGCGACATCACGGCGCTCTGGTAATCGGGGTCGTGGGTCTCGGCTGCGATATCCGCCATGCCCGAGTAGAAGTACGTGGCGCGCACCGCGTGGCCTACCGCCTCGTACTGCTGTCCGGGCGGCAGGTGGCTCTGGTCGTACTCCGACCCGCCGCGGCGCGAATCGAGAAGGAATTTGGCGAGTGCGATGTACGCGTCGCCGCGATGGTTCCCTTCCTGATCGTTGACAAAACGCCCGAACCGTACCAAAGCCTGTTCCATCTCCTGGTGGCCGTCGAACCAGTCCTTCTTGCCGGGACCGATGTTCGCAACCCAGCAATCGGCCAGCTGCTTGGCCCCGTTGTACAGGCGAAGATCCTTGCCGTCTGTGAGCGTGTAATGATTGATGGCCGACTCGATGAAGTATCCGGAAACATATCCTTCGTGGTTGCCGCGATGATCGGGCGACCATCTCTCCGGCCAGGTGTCGCGGTCGGCGAGGATATAAGCCGTTTGCAGGTAGCCGTCCGGCATCTGCGCCGCCAGGATGATCGGGATCCAGCGATCCAGGGTCGAACGCATCAGTTCCTGCGCCTGCTCGATGTCGCGATCTCCCTGTGCGTCCACCATGAGTGCGATGCACATCGATTCGACGGTCTGATGGACCCAGGCGTTGGAAAAGACGTAGCCCTTGTGCTTGCCGTGCGGTTCGCCCCGATTGGCTTTGCCGGCTTCGATGAAATTGTCGATTCCGCCGTCGCCGCGCATGGGAGGAATGTCGGTTCGCTGGCACATGCGGATGCAGTGAGGAATCCAGTTCACGATGATGACCTTGGCGCGCTGATTCCAGAAAGAGTTGTCAATCGAGTATTTCCGGGTGTAGACCACGTCCAGGCGATCCTTGGGTGGTTCCGCCTCCACGTGCACAGCGATGGAGTGCGAGCGATCAGGAGAGCCCGAGGCAGATAACGTAAGCAAATACTCGCCAGGCGCGGAGAACTTCGCCTTCGTCACCGGCGAACTCGCATCGTCGAAGGCCACGGTTCCGGGTCCCGAGGTCTTCAGCCAGCGAGCCGAGTTCTTTTGCGAATCCTCGAGCCACGTCACCTTGCCGGCCAGATACGTTCTGGCGTCGAGCATCACGGAGCGATCGACCCCGGCATCGATCACCGGGGGAAGAGCTGGAACGGCACCAACGTTATAGACCCTCCATTCGAGAATCCCGGCCGGCTCCCCCTTCTCAACAGAGACTTCAAGCCGTAGCTTGCTGGTTTTCACCGCTTCGAAAGTGGTCGGATTGAATGCGTCGGCAGCAACCCCCAATCCTTGTGGGTGGATCACGGCAACGAAGTCGCTTCCGTTCCAGTAAAGAATGCGGTAGCTCTGCGGAACGTGAATCGTCGGCCAATGGCTCCCCGGCAGCGCACCGGGACGGGGATGATCCACGGCCCAGTAGACTTCGATCTTGTCGATTTTGACCGGCTCACTCCAGTCATATTGCACCCAGGGGACGGCACTCTCATTGTCCCAATCCCGGTGCACGCCATAAACCCCGTGAGAGCGGTCAAACGAGTTCTCCGGAGTGATGCCGTCGTTCAGGGAGGAGATCTTGTTTTCGCTGCTTGCAATGAAGCTCGAGGGAATGGCGACCCGCGCGATGTTGATGGCGCGCTCCGGCGACTGCGCGACCCCCTTCGGACCGGTGACAGCGGCCACAACCGCGGCGCCGGTCAATCCCGTTAAGAACTCGCGGCGATTAGACTCAAGATGCAATCCCGTTCCTGTTGATTGAGCGGTCGGCGCCGGCTCTGAAGAGCTGTGTTTCGTATTCATCGGAGACGCTCCGGTTCTGCGCTGGGCAACGCTGTATTCAATGAAATCGCCGCCGAGGTCGCACTTTCAAAACAATGCAATTCTAAGGTGAAGAGTCGATTCTGAATATGGCTGCATATGTAACGCATCGGGTTCGATGCTGTCTGGTCTGATTTTCACCCTCGACCAGCTTGTAGCGATACGGTTCCCGCTCGTCTTTGGTGGCCTGCTGGCGCAGCACCGCAAGCTGTTTCAACGATGGGGAATCTGGGCTTGGTTGTTACTATTTCGCCTCGAAATCCATCTCCGCCAAAGTATCAGACACATCGCCCTGACTCTCGAATTGGCCGCGCGCCAGCGCAGTCATCGGCTCCACCTACAAAGCCTCATATCTAACATATTCAATCTACAGGGCTTAAGATGCGGAGATGGTTTTTGTGTACGTCGTTTCTTAAGTTATTTTTTTAAGTACGATCGATCTTGCACTCCTTCAGCGGTATTTTTTGCCTGGAGTCCATAAGTAATTTATTATCAACTAGTTATTTCCATGGTGGAGAGAGTGGTATTCTCCAAGCGGTGTTGTCGGTTCTGTAAGTTATAGAAGATAAGATGCAGGCGTTGCTAAAAATGCCACCGCTGCCGCGCCGCATTGCCCGCTATTGCCCGCCAGACCAGGCCGCGGTCGACTGCAGGCACCATGCTCGCCGTAAACGTGATCCGGTGATGCCGGCGGTCCATTGATCCCCATGTCCTCTATCGCGACGGTTCACGAGGGCTTGAGTCAATTTTCCTGTTAACGCCTGAGCCGCCCAAACCTGCAAGCCCATCGCAACTTTGTATACCAGGTTGTACGGCCGCTCGATCAAATACCGCGACTGAGTCGATGGAGTTTTTCGCGCGACCTACTACCAGTTGAAGTAGTGACGGCCGAACGCGTGCAGGCTCGGATGCAGTGGGAGATCCCCGCCGCCGTTAAAAACATAACGGGGTATGCCTGTTGCGCCGCTGATGTATTCGCGAACATCGCGAGCTGTTTCCTCCGTCATCACTCGGAGCCTGGTGTTGACTCGCACGGGGACCGGGTCGGACGCTGCGCGCAAATTGCCTACGAACTCTTTTGCAAACGTGTAATCATTCATAACGACCTCCAGGGATTGCGGATTGATTTTGACGCACGCTTTCTGTACATCCGCGCGAACGAAGTCGATCGCGGACTCGATTTATTGCATAGTGGGGGGACAGGTTGTGCCGTTACGCGGGCGGTGTTCAAGTACAGCTTGAGCAACTTGAACTGGTTGCCGGCGGCGGTCAGCCTCCGCGCGGTGTTTCGTCTTCCAAGCCACGGCTCCTGGTTGGGGAGCGGGGATTGAGAGCCGGGCGGGCGCCGGGTCAACCTGGTTCAGTTGAGTCCGGCATCGTGCGGTCCGTTGAATCGCCCTTCCAATTGGAACCCGGCAACGTTTGTTTGTCGTTGTGGTTCGCGATGTCTTCTGGACCAACCCGCACTTGCCGAATGATGATGCAAGCTTCGTGCCAAATCCGCGCGCGTCCGTTGGCTTTGTCTCGAACATTGAAAGGGAATGAGTTAGATGAACTGAAGGGCCTGGAGCGAAGCGGTCACAAGTGTCAAGAAACCGACATTGACGAAATCTGGTCGTAGAAGGCCGCCCTCGTCACTGGGGTTGGCCGTGCGGCTGGCTAAGCTCTATGGTTGCCGGGGGTGGATTTGAACCATAGGTTCGCCGAGCGTTTCTATTGCTTCCGTCCCCGTATTCTGAAGGATCAAAGGCTGACCTGTCGGAATCGGCTTCTTTAACGTGTGCCATCGTGCAAGCGCTCGGTCTTCGATTAGATTCGCCTCCCGCTGCCACCTTTGGCGTGAGCAGCGCCTTAACAGTGAATCTCCGAATCATGCAATATGCGCTAAAGGTGGAATTCTAGTGTGCTGCGTCAGCTTCGGCCCGCAAACCTAAGTTGTTTCCTTTGGGAAGGTTGAGCGAGCCTCTGCAAATTGTGGGGCACAGGCGCCGGTCGGCATTGGTCTTGACGTCCTCTTCGCCGTTTGGCAGCATTGAATACTCGGAGGTGCAACCGCGACGACGAGGATGACCTCCATGACCGAGGCTTCCGGGTATATGGTGGAACCTCTCCGGGAAGGCCCGGACTTCACACTCTACCGTGGCTGGCAGCAACGGCAACCCGTCCCCCGTCCTCGTGGTGGCGCTACCGGCCGAACAGCCTTCGCCTCAGGACCTCCGGCGGCTCGAGCACGAATACTCGCTCGCCGCCGAACTTGAACCAGCGTGGGCAGCCAAACCACTGACGCTCACTCGTCACGAAGGTCGGACGATCCTCGTACTCGAAGATCGCGGAGGTGAGCCCCTGGATCTGGTTCTTGCCCGGGACCAGGGACGACCGCTCGATCTGACCCGCGTCTTGCAGATCGCTGTCGGCTTGGCGGCAGCGCTCGGCCAAGTCCACCGCCGTGGTCTGATTCATAAGGACATTAAGCCTGCGAACGTGCTCGTTGACGTCGCCGGCAGCGCGTGGGTCACCGGATTCGGGATTGCATCCCGACTGCCGCACGAGCGCCATTCGCCCATACCGGTCGAGATCATAGCCGGCACCCTCGCCTACATGTCGCCCGAGCAAACCTGCCGCATGAATCGTTCGATCGACGCCCGCAGCGATCTCTACTCGTTAGGCGTCACCTTGTACCAGATGCTTACAGGCGCGCTGCCGTTTTCCGCCGCCGCCCCCCTGGAGTGGGTCCACTGCCACACTGCACGCCAGCCGACACCTCCGGGCGATCGCGCCGCAGTCCCCGAACCGTTGTCTGCCGTCGTCATGAAGCTCCTCGCCAAGAACGCGGAAGAGCGATACCAGACCGCCTCTGGCTTGGAAGCCGATCTTCGGCGGTGCCTGGCGGAATGGCGGTTGCAAGGTCGCATCGATCCATTTCCTCTGGGCGCCGACGACTCGTCGGACCGATTGTTGATCCCTGAGAAGCTGTATGGGAGAGTGCGCGAGGTCGACGCATTGCTCGCGGCCTTCGACCGGGTGGTGGCTCAGGGGACCCCCGAGCTCGTGCTGGTATCCGGTTATTCTGGCGTGGGCAAATCCTCTGTGGTGAATGAACTGCACAGGGTGCTCGTTCCGCCGCGCGGCCTCTTCGCCTCCGGCAAATTCGACCAGTACAAGCGTGACATCCCGTACACAACGCTAGCCCAGGCATTCCAAGCCTTGGTTCGTCAGATCCTCGTCAAGGGCGAAGCGGAGGTGGATCAGTGGCGGTGTGCGCTGGCAGAGGCAGTTGGCCCGAACGGCCAGCTGATCGTCAGCCTTGTCCCGGAGGTCGAATTCATCATCGGAAAACAGCCGCCCGTAGCGCAGTTGCCGCCGCAGGACGCGCAGAACCGATTCCAGATGGTTTTCCGTCGCTTTCTAGGCGTGTTTGCACGGAAGGAACATCCGCGCGCACTGTTTCTTGACGATTTGCAATGGTTGGATACCGTGACGCTCGACCTTCTCGAGCACCTAGTCACGCACTCTGAGGTGCAGCATCTACTGCTAGTCGGGGCCTACAGGAACAACGAGGTCGGCACCACGCATCCGCTGGTGCGGACTCTTGAGGCGATCCGTGACGCTGGTGCGAGTCTGCACGAGATTGTGCTGGCGCCTCTCCGGATCGACGATGTCGGCCGGCTCGTCGCCGATGCCCTGCATTACGAGCCTGAGCGTTCGCGGCCCTTGGCGCAACTGGTGCACGAAAAGACTGGAGGCAATCCATTCTTCGCGATTCAGTTCTTTCTCGCTTTGGCCGACGAGGGCCTCCTCACGTTCGACCCAGTCACGCGAGCTTGGCAATGGGATATCGATCGCATCCGCGCCAGGAGCTACACGGACAACGTGGTGGATCTCATGGCCGGGAAGTTGAAGCGGTTGTCTGCCACTACGCAGGAAGCCCTGAAAGATCTCGCCTGCCTGGGCAATGTCGCCGAGATCGCGGCTTTGACCCTGGTTCAAGGAAAAACACGTGACGAGATTGACGCGGCATTTTGGGAGGGCCTCCAAGCTGGGCTTATCTTTCGGTTCGAGGACGCCTACAAATTCCTTCACGACCGGATCCAGGAGGCAGCGTACTCCTTGATTCCCGTAGGGTACCGTGCCGAAGTTCACCTTCGCATCGGCCGCATGCTGCTAGCGGGCATGACGGCGGACGAACTCGTCGAGCATCTGTTCGATGTCGCGAATCAGTTCAACTGAGGCGCCGCGCTCCTGATCGACCAGGACGAGAAGACGCGAGTCGCGACGATCGACCTTCGTGCCGGGCGAAAGGCCAAGGCGTCGACGGCCTACGCGCCGGCGTGCGCGTATTTTGCGACCGCCATGCTCGACGAAAGGGACTGGGACAGCCAGTACGCATTGATGTTCCGCCTATGGCTCGAACGCGCAGAGTGCGAGTTTCTGAGCGGTAACGTCGACAAAGCCGAGCAACTGATTATGGAGTTATTACGGCGAGGCACTTCGAAAGTCGACAAGGCGGCCGTTTATCATCTCAAAGTCCATTTGCAGATCGTAAAGGGGGAGTACTCGCAAGCCGTTGAAAGCGCGCTCGCGTGCTTGCGCCTGTTCGGCATCGACATCCCTGCACAACCGACCTGGGAACAGGCCGAGGCCGAATACGAAACGCTCTGGCGGAATCTCAATGGGCGCCCCATTGAGAATCTGATCGACCTGCCGCTGATGACCGATCCGGAACTGCTGGCCACGATGCACGCGCTGGAGGCTCTGCTGGTCTCCGCTTACTATACAGACCTCCATTTGTTTTGCCTGCACCTGTGCCTCGGGGTAAAGATCAGCTTGAAGCACGGGACAAGTGGCGCGTCCGCGATCGGCTGTGGCTGGCTCGGAACCATCCTTGGCCCGGTCTTTCGCCGTTACAGCGATGGTTATCGTCTCGCCAAGCTTGGATGCGACCTGGTCGAGAAGCACGGCTTCATTGCGAGTCAGGCAAAAGTCCACTACGCGATGGGACTGGCTGCCCTCTGGACACAGCCCATCACGACCGCCCTCGATTTCAACCGGGCGGTCTTTCGCACCGCGATCGAGACCGGTGCCCTGACCTACGCCTGCTATAGCGTCTACGAATCCGTCACGATCCTCTTGTTGCGGAACGATCCGCTTGACGAAGCGTGGCGGGAATCGGAGACGGGCCTGGACTTCGCGCGCAAGGCGAGGTTCCGCGACCAGACGGATGCCATTGTGAGCCAGCAACGGTTCATCGCGACCATGCAGGGCCGGACCGCAACCTTCTCCACGTTCAGCGACGCGTCGTTTGACGAAACGGTGTTCGAGGCGCAACTGATGACTGAGGACCGGATGCACACGATGGTCTGCTTTTACTGGATCCTCAAACTGAAGGCACGGTTCCTGTCGGGCGACTATGCGGAGGCGCTCGCGGCAGCCGACAAGGCAAAAGAGCTGCTTTGGAGCGGGCTCGGCCATATCGTGTTGCTCGACTACTATTGCTACACCGCACTGATTGTGGCGGCGCTATATGTGAATGCTTCGGCCGACGAGCAGACTAACTAGAGCAGCCGTGACCGAGATTACAGCTAATCCATAGCGCAGCGGCACAGAAGTTGTCGGTCCAATGGCCCGCTTCATCTTGACTCTTAGGTCCATTGTCGAAGCGTTGCTCCTTCGCAAGATTCTCGTGAGTGGATCGTAATTGCGCCTTTGCATCCGTTGCCGAATTTCGAGAGATCGCCGATATTGGATGGGCGCGGCATTCAACTATTTTTGCTTATCGGCAGCTCAAGCTTTGTCGCCATTCTGACTAATTCGGGGAGTGATTCCGCCTGCATCTTCGTCATCATATGCCCACGCTGTATCTTCACGGTGATTTCACTGGTCCCGAGTTCATATGCGACTTGTTTGTTGAGCATGCCTGAAACCACCAGACCCATGACCTGGCGCTCGCGCGCGGTCAGCGACTCGTAACGCTCTCGCAATTCGGCAAGCTCACCCTGCTGGTAGCGCGTGATGCGATCGCGATCGAAGGCCTGCTGAATCGCATTCAATAAATCTTCGTCGACGAAGGGTTTGGTCAGGAATTCCACTGCACCAGTCTTCATGGCCTTGACCGTCATGGGAATATCGCCATGGCCGGTAATGAAGATGATGGGAATGCGCACGCCAGCATCCGCCAGCTTCCGCTGCAACTCCAGGCCATCGACTCCAGGAAGTGACACATCCAGAACAAGGCAACTCAGGCCATCCGTTACCGTGTCACGCAAAAACTCCTCCGCTGTCCCAAAGGTTTCGGAGCGCAAGCCGGCAACCTTGAGGAGGCTCTGGATGGACATGCGCACTTCTACATCGTCATCGATGACGAAAACCGTAGGAGTACTGCGAGGATTCATTCGTAGGCCTCCAGCCCAAAGTCTGTGAGAGGTCGGCCGCCGTGTCGAATGTCCGACGCCTGAGGGGAGCTTCATAATCCCCGCATGCTCCACCCGAGTGAAGTATATCGCTGAAATTACACAGATAACCTACGTCCGAATGAATGGCAAGCGGCGTGCTCTTTAGGTGTTGGCAGCTAGAGGTATCAACAACATGCAAAGTCAACAGTCAGACAACGGAGACGACCAGAACTCCGCCGTTCAGATTCGCGAAGAGGAAACGGAGAACTTCAATGTGTTGCTTCACGAAATCTGGCGTCGCTTTACGGAAAAGCCGATTAAAATGCGGCGCAGTCGCTGCGGATTTAAAATCGATGACTCGACGAACTCGTGAACACTATATGTTCGGACCACAAAGGTTTCTATCCCGATGGGTCGGAACAAAGGAAGGGAGGAGTATGACGGAACAAGACAATGGGATAAGCAGTGACGGGGTCACCCGGCGATCGTTTTTAGGAAAGACCTCGGCCGCTCTGGTAGCGGCAGCGAGCCTTCCGATTCTGGCTGCGGCGCGGCAAACGAAGGACCTGAGCAGGGACTCGCATACCGGCATCAACGAGCAGGAACTGGGACCGAAGAACCCCGGCCTGGAGGCGCAGGAGCCGGATTCGATGTACCCGCCGGCGACCGATTCGGGTGGCCAGCCTCCGTTCAAGTATCCCTTTGCCATGGCGCACAAGCGCATCGAGGCGGGCGGCTGGACCCGCCAGGTAACGGTGCGCGACTTCCCGCTGTCGAAGAAGATGGCCGGCGTAGAGATGCGTCTGATCTCCGGCGGCGTCCGCGAACTGCACTGGCACGTGGGCTCCGAGTGGGCCTATATGACGTACGGGAGCGCGCGTATCACGGCGGTGGACCAGAAGGGTAGGGCGTTTGTCGAGGACGTGAATGAAGGAGATCTCTGGCTGTTCCCGGGCGGCGTACCGCACTCGATTCAGGGCTTGGGCGAGAATGGCTGCCAGTTTCTGCTGGTATTCGACGACGGCAACTTCAACGAGTTTGAGACGTTTCTGCTGACGGACTGGATGCATCACACCCCCAAGGAAGTGCTGGCGAAGAACTTTGGTGTTGCAGAGTCGACGTTTGACAATGTGCCGCCGCGGGAAAGGTTCATCTTCGCTACCGATCTGCCTCGCCCCTTGGACGAGGAGAAGAAGCAGGTGTACGCGGGTAGTGGTCCGGTTCCGGATACGTTCGCCTTCTTCACGGGGAAGATGGAGCCCACCAAGGTGACGGCGGGCGGCAGCGTGAAGATCGTCGACCGGCACAACTTCCCGATCACGAACATCGCCGCGGCAATCGTGACGCTGAAGCCGGGCGGCCTGCGGGAGTTGCACTGGCATCCGAACGCGGATGAGTGGCAGTACTACGTGAAGGGCACAGCCCGTATGACCGTCTTCATTGCCGGCGCACACGCCCGGACCATGGACTTCCACCCGGGCGACGTAGGCTATATCGATCAGTCACAGCCGCATTACATCGAGAACATCGGCGATACCGACCTGGTGTTCCTGGAGGTCTTCCCGACGGGCGAGTACCAGGATATTTCGCTGGGTGAGTGGCTTGCCCACACCCCATCGCGCCTGGTGAACGAACACCTTGGTACCGGCGAGGACTTCTTGGCGAAGGTCAATAAGACGGAAGTTGTTATCACTCCAGAGAAGTAAACCGGAAACGAGTTAGGCCTGGATATAGCTCTGGATCCGTGCGCAATTCACGACTCCGGGCTCCGTAATGGAGATGTCGTGTGCGTAAAGTAGTCGATGTTACAAAGGCCTTTCGGCTCTGGTCAGCTCCGGCGCGGGTTTTGGCAATGGTTGGGTTCTTTGCGTTTGCCTCCTCCGTGTTGGCGCAGCAAGCGCTGTATCCGTTGAAGGAAGGTATTGTCCAGCCCCTTCGCAGTATTGAAAATCCGAGGTTGACGCTGGACATGGAACTGCGCGGGCGCACGGAGGAGCAGACGTCGCTGGGGTACGTCTCGGGCAAGGATCGTCTGTATGAGCTTACCCGCGTCTGGGGCGGCATGACCGTGGTTCCGACGAATTGGCTGACGGTCTATGGACAGTTCATGGATCTGCACGCACTGGGGCTTCCGCTTCAGGATACGGCAGCGAATATGCGTGACACCTTCGACCTGAGGCAGGGTTACCTCGACTTCCATTACAAGCCGGTCCAGTTCGTTGTGGGCAGACAGGAGTTGAGGATCGGCGACGAGCGTGTGGGTTGGTATAAGCGACTGGACCAACACCAGCCGTACCTGGGACGGATTCCATATGCGCGTCGGGAACGTCAACCAGTTGAATCTCTTCAGCACCTCGGTGGTCACGGTTCATCCCACCAACCTGGACACGCACGGCGCGGGACTGACCTTCCATGGCGCGCAGGCGAAGCTTGCGACGTACGTTCCGCATACCACGATTGAGCCGTTCATCCTGGTACATACGTTGCCCCGCGTGACCAGCCAGCAGGGCGTGGTTGGCAGCCAGACTGAGGTGACCTTTGGCTCCTACTACGAGACAAAGCTTCCGCTCGGGTTTGATTCGTCGGGCACCGGCGATCTGCAGCGCGGCAGCTACAGCAACGATTCCATCCATGCAGGCGCGGCGATCGTGCGTGGAGGCTATGGGGCGAAGCGCCTGCCATGGCAACCGCACCTCGAAGCGGAGTATGACTACGCCACCGGTAATCCGCATACGAATCCCGATCGCATCGGCACCTACGACCAGGAGTATCCGAGCAACCACAATGCATTCGGCCTGGTAGACTTGTTCGGCTTCCAGAAAGTCAAGCAGCGTCGCCTGAGCTTGCAGTTGACGCCGCGCAGCGACCTCTTGGCGCTCTTTCAAGGCGGATCGCTGCACGTAGCGACGATCCACGATGGCATTTTCTCCGGTGGAGGCACGAGCTTGATTGCAGCGCCTACGGGCGGGTTCAAGAGCGACGATATCGGCAGCGAGTTCGACGCCTCGGCGAAGTACATTTACCACAAGTCGTTCGTTACGAATATCGGTGTTGGCCATTTCTTTCCCGGCGAGCTGATGACGAGCGAAAACCATGGCGCACCGCTGACCTATGCCTATCTCGGATTTACCTATCGCTTCAAGGTCGAATACTATCTTAAAGTGCCGCACCGCTGACGGACTTGGAGCAGAAAGCGCGAGTGGCGACAATCGAAGTAATTTTCAGGGCGACACAAGAAAGCCAGGATCGTTCCTGCACCGCGTCTTCTGCATCGTGTTGGTCGCCGAGATAACCGTAGGCCATTCTGTATGCACCTCGATCAGTTCAAGAGGACGGCAAAGATGACGACTTGGCCCCGGACGTAGCCAGCCACGTACACGTCCAGATCGTTATCATCCAAACGAATCATCAACCAGGTCGTCAAGACAGAGACCGGGGGAGTTTGTAGCTACAGACTTGAATCTCGCTCCGCGTTCTTAACTCACCGCCTGCTACCAAAAGTAGCTCCAGGCGGCAAAGTGAGAAGTTTGACTTACCCCCATAACCAGGGTGGATGCGAAATATTGACACCGGTGTCGGCCTATGGTCACAGCGGATGCGACAAACGCTTGTGAACCTCAAATAAGTCCGCAATCCAACGTCCGATTAGTTTGGCCGCTCGATTGCGTCTTCATAGTCGAACCTGGAGCCGGCACCGGAATCCACCACCACGGAGAGCAACACACCATCGCCTATGTCCTCAGCGGCTCTTCTTAGGTTCGGTGGGGTGAGCGGGGGGAGTTTGACGCAACGCTGCATGCCGGAGATTTCCTTTATGTCCCGGCGTGGCTTCCGCACCAGGAGATTAACCCATCCAGCGACGTCCCTTTCCAATGGATTGTTGTGCGCAGCACTTCTGAGCCTATTGTCGAAAATCTGCCCGACGAATTCTGGGGTGCCACTTAAGCTCGGAGAATCTGCGCGTCGACTACGAACATCGTTGAGTGGGTCTGAAGAGAAGGAGATGCGATGAGTTATATACCCGATGCAAAGAGGTATGACGGAGCCATGTTCGAAAAGTGCGGGCGATCGGGGATCGTCTTGCCCCGGATTTCGCTTGGACTGTGGCAGAACGTCGGATGCGTGAACGTTTTCGAGACGGGTCGAGCAGTGGTCCGGCGCGCATTCGATCGAGGCGTGACGCATTTCGATCTGGCGAATAACTATGGGCCGCCATATGGTTCTGCCGAGCAGAACTTCGGGGAGATTCTGCGGAAGGACTTTAGCAGCCACCGAAATGAACTATTGATTTCGACTAAAGCGGGGTGGGATATGTGGCCGGGACCATATGGCGAAGGCGGCTCGCGGAAATACCTGCTTGCGTCGCTCGACGAGAGCTTAGCGCGCATGGGACTCGAATATGTCGACATTTTCTACTCCCACCGGCCGACCATTGATGTTCCTCTGGAAGAGACCATGGGT
>Ga0210383_10002284_pt1 | contig 17329 bp, 17 predicted proteins | sample IncBWC14OmetaG_FD_160072 | JGI IMG/M metagenome (GOLD analysis project Ga0210383, IMG submission 160072) | Forest soil microbial communities from Barre Woods Harvard Forest LTER site, Petersham, Massachusetts, United States - Inc-BW-C-14-O ...
TAAAATCCGCCCTTCGGATTCAGAAAGGAAATTCCGTAAACTGGGTCCCCTTTTTTAAACCGCTTCACTTGGGGTCCCACGGCTTCAACGGTGCCGGCGCCATCGGATCCCAATACAAGTGGAAACACGGGCTTGATATTGAACTCTTTCGCAAATCCGCCTTCCCGTTCAAAGGGATCCCAAACGCCGACGCCAGCGGCTTCCACATGAACCAACACTTCATCGGCGCCAACGGCCGGGATGGGAAGCTCCTGAGTTTCTAACGTTTCAATTCCACCAAACCGATCAATCGCCACAGCCTTCATGGTCTTACTTAGTGTTTGAGTCATCGAAATCCTCCTTATCCAATAGTAGGACCGGTTCAACAGGTCCTCTTCGTTGGGCAATTCGTGGCCCACCTGAGAGGGCGAATTGACCGTGTCCATCCCCTAGGTACTGTGCTCCTTGACTGATGCTAGTGCCAGAAAAGACCTCCGGACCTAGCCGCGTCACGTCTCGTCCGTCGGATAGCGTTCGAATGATCGCCAGCCTTAAATCGGAACGCCTCAACCCCGTGCGCCGTGAACTCGGAAGCACTTCAGATAGCCTAATTCCTCGAAATGCTCCAAGGCTCTTTGGATCTGGCGGAGGCTGGCTCCGCGCGGTGCCGTCGCAACTATCCGAGGTGCCGAACCACCCCAAATCCCAGTCCGGTAATCGGCCTGGATGTGAATCAGCGCGTAGATTCCGAACTCGCAAAGGCTCATCGCGCCGCGGACAAGGTGTTCTTCGATGCCAGGCCTGATCGGTACGGAGCGTTCCTTCATTGGCTCACCGCATCAAACAACGGCAATCCGGTTGGTCCCTACGCCGCGCCGCGCTGCTCTCCAAAGATCCCCGCACTATCCAACTCTGGCAGGAGCTCCGCTCCCAAATGGGGCTGCCCGCTGCGCCTCCGCTCGACTGAACGAAGCTGTTTCGATCTGGAAACTCTTTGCGAACCACCACGTTCAAACAGTTGGGCTGAATGCCGAGACACAAAGTGCCGGCACCGAGCCGACGGGGAGATATTTCTCTTGACATTCTCTTTTATAGGACTTCTCCGGTAAGCGCGTTAATCAGGCGGTAGTTGATAGGGGTCTTTTAGTTTTGACGAGAGGTTGCTATAGTCCGGCTCCCCAACTGGATTTCATCGTCGAGGTCTAAGATGATTGCCGCCCTTGAAACTTTCAGAGCTGTTATCTGTCATCGTTGGGAAAAGCCCATACGTATTCCCAATAAGCTTGAACAAAGAGCCTTGTTTAGCTCGGAAACGGGCAAGGATATGGAATCTCAGGTGTTTGTTCTCAGGTGCCGTTCGTGCCAAAGAGAATCGGTATACTCGGTCAATCAAATCGCGGATTTCCCGAAGTCATAAGCTAGAAGTCTCGCCAAGGCTTCCAAATCGGAGTGCTCGTGTAACGCACGCAGCAGTACGGAGTGGCCGACGCCACTCGCCATTGGCTGGCCTTGCGGAGCATTTGTGCAAATCTGTGGAGAATATTTTTCAGCATAAACAACCTCAATCGCTACTTTCAACGGATGGTATCACTCAGAACGTTGCGCGTCATTACTGCCAGAGCGACGCGACAACGGACCCGCCAGCACTTTCTCATCGATCACGACTTGGGGAACCCGCCGCTTCGCCCGCGCCGAGGATCGACGACGTCTGGCGGGCTTCGATCGGTGCCGGAGTCGCCGGCTGGTTTGTGACAGCAATTGCCGATGATGCCCATTTGAGCCGTCCGTCGCTACCCGCCACTTCCTCCGCGATTTTCGTGAACAACTGATCTTGCATGGCAGTCCGCTTCGTGTAGTCCACAACATAGCTGACAGTGTATTCGAGCGATCCGGAGTTTACGACCAGCGCGACGGTAGGTTCTAACGGAGGATTTTCGCTTTGATAATATTCGCTCATACTTTTCCAAGAGGACTGCGCCTCGAGCAGGTACTCACCAATCGCCTCTTTGGCTACCCTCAAAAGCATCGCCCTGGCAAGTTGGGAGTCGCTGGTGCCTGTAAGCACTACCTTAATCTCGTCCCAGATAAACCGGAATCCCTGCGAGTAGTTGAAGACGGACCCTTTCAAGACGGTGCTGTTTGGGATGCGAGCGATCCGGCCGTTGTATAAGTCCTTGCTGACCCAGTTCCCCGTTTCCATCAACGTGGTTCGCAGGAGTCCGATATCGATCACGTCACCTCGAGTATCACCGATCTGAACTCTATCGCCCACGGTATATAACTTTGAAAAGCCGATCGCGAAAGCGCCGGCGATGCTGGCCAGCACGTCCTGTAGGGCCACGGCCACACCCGCGCCAGCGACACCCAGGGCAAAGCTCAGACGGCCCAAGCGATCTTCAAAGAGGATGGCGAGGAAAAGTAGAATCGCAAGGTATCCGCAAAAGACCACGAATTTGCGGACCCTGTAACGTGCATCGGCCCGGCCAAAGCGCCTGGGCAGCGTTTGTTCGAGCACCCGAAACGTGGCGTGGATGAACAGGATTCCGACAACTGCCGCAACGCACTTGCCGAGGAGCGAAAGCGAAACAGCTTCTTTTAGGAAAGCATTCATCGAGCCGCCGTCACGCCCCGTCTGCCGCTCCAGGGCGAAGTGAGACTATCGGATCATCCCATATCCTCCGTAAGGCAGGAAACCAATGCCTTGATCAAACGCAAACCGCCCGCGACGGGGTCTTCATTTGATTCATTTCTTCGGTAATCGGTGATGTTCTACCCTTCCGCACGCCAACGACAAGCGAATAATAGACGTCGTTTGAGGCTGCGATGTTGCTCTTTTTGGAGCGGGGTTTTGAAGGCACTTCGATGGCCCGCACACCCTAACTCCTGATTAGTCGGGTAACCGGAAGCTTGGGTACCGGAAGCCAAATGGACGGTTTGCGCGTTGATTGGCCTCGTTTCACGCCTACATTGAGACTCTTGATCGGAGTTGTCCGTATACGATCATGTGAACAACCTGCCTCTGGCACCGACCACACCGGCGGTTCGATTTTCGAGGCGCTGGTTTCTCTTGGTGGAGCTGCTGATCGTAGCTGCGCTCTTTTACGGCGATTTCAAACATCTCGTTCCCTTCAGCAAGACTCCATTCCTGCTGTTGCTTGCCTGGCTCTCGTTGAGATTGCGAAACCTCCGGTGGAAGGATGTTGGTCTGGACGGCAGCGAAAGCTTGTCCAAAACGATCCTCATCGGTGTCTCTGCGGGCATTGGTATCGAACTGCTGGAGCTATTTGTAACGCAGCCCTTTCTCGTCCACCTGAGCGGCAAAATGCCCGATCTCTCCCAGTTCCAAATCCTCCGCCACAACCCGAAAATGCTCCTCATAGGCCTTGTCCTCACTTGGACGCTCGCCGCGTTCGGCGAAGAAATGGTCTATCGCGGTTATCTGATGAATCGCATCGCTGGCCTCGGCGGTGATTCGCGGCTGGCGTGGATGGTCAGCCTTATCCTGGTAAATATGCTTTTCGGTGCCGCTCACATGGGTCAGGGCATTACCGGGATGATCGAAAACGCCATTGATGGCACTCTGCTCGGCGTTCTCTATTTGCGGGGAAATTGCAACCTCGCTACCCCCATCATCGCCCATGGCATCACCGATACAGTCGATCTGCTGTTACTGTTTCTAGGTCGCTATCCTGGCATTTGATCGACGTCAGTTCCGACGTCGCGTCGTTGGCGTCAAGCCATTGGTCGTACTCCGAATGGCAAGTCCCAATTCGTCGGGTTACCGGACAAATGACCGGTTCCGATGGGCCACGAAGCCATCTGATCGGGTTCAAAAAACCTTTTCCCGAATTTTGGAACCGTCTCTGGCGAGCCGATAGAGCGTTCCGACACCAATCCCCATTTCGCTTGTGTGCGTGTTATAGGTCACCCCAAAACCACTTGGTTGTGGGCAGCGAGGAAGTGGGCTCTAAACATTCCGAAATCGGACTAAGCATTTTCGGGAAGATGTGTCTGCGAATCGGCGGCAGGTGTGGCCTCATAATCCAAAGGCATACGGACGACAGTCACATTGCTGTGATTGAATTACCGGTCCGAGGGTGGGTTCGATGATTGCCTCAGTGCCAGGCGGCCGGCCTAGTAAGAATGCCGCCTGCTCCGTCCGGGATTGAGTCGTCGAACTGGCATCGTTCCAATAAAAGTAATGGCAAATCTCTGTGCTTCGTGGCTACTCCACGAAGTTCGACTGCTGCGCCCCGGAGGATTGCGGGTCGGGACATAGACCGTAATTTTCTTTTTGGGAAAGCGCTCGCGGACGACTGCCACTGCGGGGACGAGATCAGAATCGCCGCTGATCAAAATTAGATGGTCGCAGCGATCCTGGTATGCGTCATCCACCATAGAAACCGCGATATTGACATCCGTGCGCTTCTCCTCAGGGATTGAAAACCACTTCTGGGCAGAGTGTGCGCATGCCGTGACACCACACTTCACCTGCTTATTTTTGAATCGACCGAGGATGACCTTCACTGATCCGAGTGTTTCAAGCGCGCGAAAATAGACTTCTTGATTGGGACGCGTTGGACCGCCCACCATGGCACTAAAGAACCTAATTAACTGGATGTCGTCGTTTGGTCGCAAATTGCGACAGAACTTATCGATGTTAAGCCATTTCAGCTTCGGAGCATCGCGGACCACTCCGTAGTAAAGATTAAAACCGTCAATGTAGACGATCACCCGTTCGCGCGGCTTAGTGTTCGTTACGGGTTGGTCGGGAGAAGCCATAAAAAAAGGGCAATCATATAGATTGCCCAAACCGGTGTTTTAAGCCGGGGAGTCGTATAGGGAGTATCCCACAGTGAATTAGCCATTTTCAATAGGTTTCCGGTGGCTCATGCCTGGTCGGTTGGAACTTGGACTTGTCTTGCGCGATACTTGATTGTGTTATAGCCTCGCGCCCGAGATGGGCGATCAGGTAAATCCCGCCAATGATGAGGGTCAACCCCAAAACCAGAGCCATGAAACCCCTTGGGAGTTCTTCATTTCGGAAGAAGAAAGGCATGACAATTTGAATGCAAAGAAAGCCGACAGCGAGGATAGCGACTCCGAGACCAACGTAGAAGAAAGATTCAGCTTTAAAAGAATGCTCTCCGCGCCCAATGCTGCTGATTGGATAATTGCAGGATTTACAATTGTTATTGGCGTCGTTGGTATTTTCCAGTGGATAGCCATTCGTGGCCAATGGAAAGAGATGCGAGCCTCCGGAAAACAAACGGACCAATTGATATGCCTCTACGCGAAACAGGTAGGCAAAATGGCCGAACAGGTCGAGCAGACTCATGCTCTGGTTCAACAGGCGGACTTGGACAGGCGGCCTTGGGTTGGGGTGCAATTCCTCAAATGCAGTAACTGCATGGTTGATGATGGCAGAACCCTCGTTATCGGGGACCTTTCTGTAACACTTGTTAATACCGGTAGAACCCCAGCCATCGATATGGTTGTTGAGCATAGCTTTCGGCCTGGACCCGTTAACGGCCCAATTCCAGACTTCGCGACTATTGACAGGGAACGGGTAGCCGCTAACAAAGAACTGGAGGCTTACAATCCCACCATGGCAGCTGACCTCAGAAGAGCCTATCGTGATCGGGCCAGAGAAGTCTTGGCTCCTAACGCCCCGCGCGGAATAACGATAGCTACAGACTACCGTCAAAAGCGCGTTAGCCCGCCTAGACCGGAAAACGGCAGCGTGGTCTACGGATTCGGGAGAATCACTTATTACGACGGGAACCACACGATTCAGCACACCACCACGTTCTGCGTTAAGAACACAGTCGGTGTCGATGCCGAGTTTAGCTTCTGCTCTACCGGAAACCACATGGACTAAGAGCAGTCCCAACACGGGAACGAAGATCGATCTGCGCACCGTTGAGGCCATCGGAAGAAATCTCGGATGCGTTCGCTTCAAGAGCCGGTTCGATGGCTGGCTTTGATTTCGTTTGATTATGTGAGTCATCGCGACATCCCAATCTTAGGCGTCGCGTCGCCATTGCCATCCCTCCTCAGTGATTTCAATTGAGAAACGCATGTTCTTTCCATGGAAAATGGCTTGACACACCGGAAGCGAGCCTTCTAGAGTAATCCTTGCCGTTTTTCTTATGACATGGTGCCGTTTAGGAATAGATTCTTAAATTCGCTTCTGGATGCGGCTCTTTCCGAGTGTGTCTTTCGCTGCGGAAGTAAAACTCAATGACCAAGGAACCTGGAAGCAGTAGCGCGGGCACACCATGAAAATCTCGAACGTTGTCGGTACTCCGGTTACCGTGCCTATGGAAGCTCCGCTTCGATGGAGCATGGGAGTGGAGACTGGAACAACCCGCACAATTATCCGAATCAGCACCGACGAGGGATTGGTCGGCATCGGAGAAACCTACGGTGGGGATGGCACGGTGCGCGCCCTCGAATTTGCCAAACCATTCATTCTCGGAATGGATCCGCTAGAAGTCTCGTCGATCGTTCGTAAGCTACAGTCGTTTCGGATCAGTTACGAAAGCCACTTATCCGCTCATGTTATAGGCGGAATTGAAATGGCGTGCTGGGATGCGGCAGGGAAGGCGTTAAAGCGTCCGGTAGCCAGTCTGCTCGGCGGAGCCACTCGCACGGAGATACCTTTTGCAGCCTATTTGTTTTATCGCTACAAGGGGGAGCGGAATGTTGGGGGGGAAGCTTCTGCTGAGGCCATCGTTGACCGCTGCCAGGAGTTGGTTGACAAGCACGGATTTCAGGTCATCAAGCTCAAGGGAGGAGTGTTGCCTCCGGACGAAGAACTCCGAAGCGTACAGAAACTTCGCGAACGATTTCCTTTGCCCTATCAAATTCGCTTTGATCCGAACGCCGCGTGGTCAGTGGCGACTAGCCTTAGAATAATGAATCACATGAAGGAATGCGACCTTGAATACGCTGAAGACTTGACCGCGAATATGGAAGGCATGAGCTTAGTGCGAAAGGACATTTCGGTCCCCCTCGCGACCAACATGATGGTTATCGCTTTTGATCACATCCCCACCGCAGTGAAACTGCGGGCAGTCGATATCATTCTGGCAGATGTGCATTATTGGGGGGGGTTGTGGAATAACCAGCGGCTGGCAGCCGTGTGCGAGACCTTCCAATTGGGCCTAGGAATGCATAGCGATCGCGAGCTCGGCGTTTCGACTGCGGCTATGCTGCATGCGGCCGCTGCCACGCCTTATATGACGCACGCGCCAGATTCCCATTACCACGATCAAGTGGACGATGTCATCACCAAGCCTTTTCGCTATCAGCGAGGAGCCATGCGGCTCCCGGAAGGACCGGGATTAGGTGTCGAGTTGGACGAAGAAAAAGTGGCGAAATACCACAGCTTTTATGAGAAACAAGGTTCGGTCAATGAGTTCATGGATCCGCATCGCCCCGGGTGGGTTCCGAATCTGCCCATTTTTTGAGATCTGGTCACCGTTGGTTGTCGTCCATCATGGCGTTTTTGTGACTGGTTTCGCCGGTTGACCGCGAGGTGCGCGTGAACTCAGCTACCGTATACGGGCTCTCAATTATCGCAGTGTCTGGGATCCTGCAAGGTTCCGTATTGTCTCCCATGAAGTACCTGCGCAAATGGCCATTCGAAAATATCTGGCTGTTGTATTCGACGTATGCGTACCTAGTGCTGCCTTGGGTTTTCGCCCTGGCCACCATTCCACACCTAATTTCCACATTCGAGCATACTTCGACAGCGACAATGGAACGTACTCTCCTTTTCGGCGTCGGCTGGGGGCTCGCCGTTGTTACTTTTGGACTGGGATGCGAGCTGCTGGGATTGGCTATCGGTTATGCAATCATCCTGGGCCTCGGCGCCTGCGTGGGTTCACTCGTTCCGCTCATAGGACAACATCGAGACCAACTGTTCAGGCGCGCTGGCCTTGGAACGATTGCAGGAGTTGCTCTTCTAGTAGTGGGGGTAATCCTGTTCTCGATCGCGGGCAAAAAACGCGACGATTTTCGTCTTAGGAGCGAGTCCGACTCGTCAAAAAACAATGATCAGGGCGGAGCAAAACCCACATTCGTGCTCGGTCTCGTTATCTGCGTCGCCTGCGGGGTGTTGAGTCCATTGATCAACATCGCCTTTGCATATGCGAAGGAAATTCAGGATCAAGCCATCTTTTTCGGAGCGGCGCCCGCGAACTCCGCGAACGCCGTTTGGGTGTTGGTAGCTAACGCTGGGTATTTGCCCAGTCTCTGTTACTGCATCCTCTTATTGAAACGAAACGAGTCCTGGAAACGCTTCTCGTGGAAGACCGAACCCTACTGGTTTCTCACACCGCTGATGGGCTTGATGTGGATTTCTGGGACGGTACTTTATGGCATGGGAGCAATTCGGATTGGGCAGCTGGGGCCGACGATTGGTTGGCCTGTGGTAATGTCCATGATGGTGTTGACCGCGAATTTCTGGGGGTTGCTGGGCGGTGAATGGCGTGGAGCTGGCGGCACCGCCATCCGATTGGCGACTTCCGGTTTGGTTACCTTAATCGTAGCGATGTTCGTGTTGGGCTGGAGCAACAGCCTCTAAGTCCGAACCAAGAGTTTAGAATTCTACTCCGCGTCCGGAAACACGAGTAACCGGCCGATTCCCCTCAAATACGCAGGCCCACATTTCAGAACTGACACTTGCCCCACCTGGAATCACTCTCGCGGTACCGTTGCTAATAGCATCAGAAAACTTCAAGCCCATGGATGTCGCCACTTCCAACGAGATAAGATATTCCTCTCCCCAAAATGGATAATCTGGCGCCCCTCGGAAGACCTGGTAATACCATATCCAGGGAAAGATACTGGCGTCCCAGGCCAAGCCAATGCCCACTGCCTGCGATTGATTCCGAAGCGCATACCAACCTTCTTTGAAGCCCGACAAAAAGGCGATGTCATGCGAGCGGATTTCGGGACCAGGAACTTTCGAGAGATCCACGTTCCCCCCATCCCGAAGTCCAAAAGACGGCCATGCTCCTTCAGAGTGCTCTGCTAACCTCCCGCCTTTGTCCAAAGAGGCCAACGTCTTTACTTTGCACAGAGGAAGATCGATGACACAGGAAACATCGAGGAAGGGCCAGCCATAGGCGGGATGATGGCCCCAAACGACTTCCATTTGCTGTTCGCTTTCATTCGAGACCACTTCGTTGATCTGCAAATCCGCGCGGTTGCGGTAGAGCGTGAACGTTTTCTTCAAGAGAAACGGGGAGCGCAAAGTGCGAACCGCGCAGGTGATCTGTACTTGCTCGGGAGTGTCAACATTCACTTCATAATCCCAGCGGGCCAAAGCAACCTCGCCGTGAAGCCCGGTCTCCGCGCCGCGATATACAGAGGCATGTCCTCCCCACGGAAACATTTCCTGCCATCCGCCTTCGTAAAAATCCAGAAAATTCCCACCCTTCCCGGGGATGGTGGGCTGATAACTCTTCATAGACCTCAAGCCAACGGACGATTTCCAAAGGAAGTCGACGTCCTTTGGCTTATACAGGAACTCGTAGACATCCGCGCCTTTGTCCACCAGGATGGTGACCACTATTTTCTCGTTCTGCAGAGTTACGGCTCGGAAATCCTTCAGGACGAACTCCCGCAAGCGGCAGCCGTAGTTGCGATGATGTGAGTGTCTTTGGTACGTTGCCACGGCTCCTACTCTCCTACCTTCCGAAAAGTTGATCTTTTCAGCTAATGCATCGCCCAGCCGGCGTCGACATTGATGGTCTGGCCCGTTATCAGGTCACTATCGGAGGACGCTAGGAATACGGCAGTTCGGGCAATGTCTCTCACTTGAACGCGGCGACGCAGGCTTTGTTGACCCAAAACTGAAGCTATCATCTCAGGTGTGGCTACCTTCTTTTCTTCTTCGCTCTCAACAGCCCCGGGCGTGATCGCGTTCACCTGAATATTGAATTCACCCACGTCGTGAGCCAAGCTGCGAGTGAACCCGATGACCCCGCCCTTTGAGGCAATGTAATGCACCAGATTGTGGGGACGTCCAACTAAGAAGGTCACCGAAGATAAGTTGATGATCTTACCAGCCATCTTGGCTTTGAAATAGGGAAACACTTCTCGAGAACACAGGAAGCAGCTCCGCAGATTCAATGCCTGCGTGTCGTCCCACTGTTTAACGGTCAACTCGTGCCACACGAATCGTGGATACGCACCAGCGTTATTCACTAGGATGTCGACGGAACCGTGTTTGGCGACGACAGTTTTCACCATTGAGACGACAGAGTTTTCTTGGGTTACGTCTACTTCGATCGCTGTCGCCACCCCGCCGTTTGACTCGACTAGCTCTGCAACACGCTTGGCTCCTTCAAAATTGATATCAGCCACAGCCACTCGTGCGCCTTCGCCCGCGAACTCAAGAGCTATAGACTCGCCAATTCCCTGAGCGGCCCCGGTTACGATAGCGATGCGATTCTGTAACGCTCCCATTCATCCTCCCTGCCATTAAGCTGTGACATCCATCGTCCTTTTCGGAGACGCTAAGCTACAGGTTTCGGCATTCTCAATTGGCTGGCGGCTACCCAACGTTATTTCCTGAGGAAGTCCCGAGACGAGAATCGCAACTAAACCTTGGGTTATCGCTAGCATCATAGGGAGGCCGATCTCGAATTGGCCAGGGATTCGAATGTCTTGTCGGCGGCCTGGGCGCAAGACTCGATATCCTCTGCAGTGTGAGCCGCAGACACATACCAAAGGCCACGGCCGATTAGACGCACGCCGCGGTCATGCATCGCATCACAGAAGCTGCGATATTTTTCCCTGCTGCAGGTTAATGTCCCGCGATAGTCCTTGATGCTACCTATCGAACTGAATCCGAGGTGGAACACTGGACCCATCCCTTGTGCGACAACGACCTGACCCCACTTTGACGCAGATCTGATGATCCGCGATCGCAAACTCGCTGCCATTGCTGTCATGCGATTGTAGATTTCCGGAGATTCGCCTTCGAGCGCCTGGATTGTAGCAAGCGCCGCAGCAACGCAGCCGTTTTGTGCGTTCATGGTGCCGGCATGGATTACCTGTCCTGTCGCAAATAGCTCCATCAGCTTTTGACGGCCAACGATCGCGCTTATAGGAAACCCATTGGCCATAGCCTTGCCAAATACCGCTAGGTCAGGCGTGACTTTGAATTGACCTTGGGCGCCGCTCAATCCGAGCCGGAACCCGGTAATGATTTCGTCGAAGATCAGTACAATCTTGTTCTCGTCGCATGCCGCTCGTAATCCTTCCAGGAAGCCAGGCCGCGGCGGAACGCATCCGTTGTTACACATTACTGGCTCGCAAATCACAGCGGCGATCTCAGATGCTCTGCGGCTCAACACCCCTTGCAAGACCTCAAGGTTGTTCCATGGCAACACAATCACGTTTTGATCATTACCCGGCCCAATACCGGAGGTCCAAGGCACAGCGTGGGGCCGGAGCTCGTCGCCAGCTTCTGCGATAGTCGGCGTTATACTGAACGCTGTTTCATCCAACCAACCGTGGTAATGACCCTCAAACTTCACAAACTTTGGTTTTCCGGTGAAGGCGCGCGAGAGTCGGAGGGCGGCGAGGACCGACTCTGAGCCTGACAGGCTGAAACGCACCAGCTCTGCACACGGAATCAGTCGTTTCAAATGCTCCGCGAGCTCGAGCTCCGCCAAGTGTTGCCCCCCAAAAAGCTGGCCCTCAGCGAGCGCCCGGCTCACCGCGTCCGCGACGGCCGGATGAGAATGTCCTAAGATCATCGGGCCTTGCGATAGCGTAAAGTCAAGATATTCGTTCCCGTCCAGATCGCAGATGCAGGAACCATGAGCCCGCGAGTAGAAAAGAGGGTGGGGCCGCTCGGAAGCCCTGAATTGGCTCGATACTCCACCGGCCAGGGACTGTTTGCCTCGTTCAAATAGCTCACGTGATTTCGAATGGTCCTTCAATGTTTTTCCTTAGACTTGGAATCTCTACTCGTTCACTCTCTCCGGGATCGAGGCCCCCTGTAAGATGATTTTCATGATGGCCACGTAAGTCCCTCCGCTGTGATTCGAACGCAACTACAACCAAACGCCCTCGCGAGAACTCTCCCAGGGAAAATCATCCAGTGGATGAATAGGACGATGGATATTTCGGAATGGAATTTCGCGAAGATGCCCGCGACAAACTCCGGGCATATCAAGGTATAGAACGCCGGCGAGCATATCTTTGAACCCAGGCTTAAAGAGACTCGGAGACTTCACACCAACCACGCGTCGGTCACGAGGTTCGATCCCTTGGCTTCGGTACAACTCGGGGTCGATGGTCATGACCGCACGCGAGGCCACAACAACCTCCAGCCCTTCAAGTTCCAGAACAGCCGTCAGGCCCATATCGATCTTTTTTCCAGTGAACACGGGGCCCCGCAGGGTAAACACACCGTCGCTCAGATGACGAACTCGTCCTCGCAGCGAAACTGGTTGAGAGAATCGCTTGTCGAGAGACGCTCCAAGGTGGCCTTCAAATTCACCGCCCACTCCGACCCGTCGTGCCTCTCGCGCGGCAACGGGATCAACTAGGAAAATGCATGCGGAGAGTTTCTCTCTGTGCGGCAGGAGTGTTTGAAGCAGCCCTGAGTGGTCACCGGGTGCCCCACCAGTCGTAGCGTCGTAACCCTCCGAAACAATTACTGGCCCGGCTCGGAATTGTTGTAATTTGCTGACGAGAGTTTCTGGGCTAACCCAATCGACTTCGAACTCGGAGCGCTGCTCCCAAAAGCGCGATGCGAGTCCTCTCACAACCTCTGCAATTTCGGGCCGTTTCGAATTCGCGACTACCAGAAAACCACTACCCATCTCTTCCACATCCAGCCACGGCTGTACGCAGAAAAAAGACGAGGAGATGCTGCCAAGATCCTTCAATTGTTCATCTAGGTTCACGAATAATTCCTGCAACGGGCCGTGTTCAGTCGTCGCCACTTGTGGAGGGGCCAAGAGAGGAATGGGCAGCCAGAAAAAGCCTGGCCGGCTGCCGTCTTTGAGGATCTTGGACATAAGATTAACGGCTTTCCTTCCGGTCTCCGCCATGTCCACATGAGGGTAGGTCCGATACCCGACTGCCCCCCATAAGCCTTCGAGGAGGGCAGGTCGAACGTTGGCGTGCAAATCAAGAGTGGCGACAATCGGGATCTCATCCTTGATCTTTGTCCGGATGCGCCGGATGAGTTCGGCGTCGGCCGAAGTATGAGTAGCGCTGAGCCATGCTCCGTGGAGCGCAATCAGTAGGCCTTCGAATTTCTCATCTTGTATTTGGTTGAGCAGAAGTTCACAAAGTTGATCCAACGTGGTTTCCTCAACGGGGCCGGCCGGCAGCGCCCAGGCGGATAAAAGAGGCAGGGCTTCTAGGCCCAACTCTTCACATTCTTCAAGAAAACCACCCATTTCTGTATTTGTTCCGCGATAGATTTCTGACGCAGCCCCCACATGAATTTGAAAATCACTAAGCAGTGAGCGAGTCGGAGCAAAAGAGTTTGATTCCTGCATGACACTCGCAATGGCAATTTTCATAAGCCAACAGCCCTCTCGAAGCGCGACACTTTGCATCGTTCGAATCGGCAGCGGGCAAGCCTTGCCCGCGAGAATATCCGCAAGTCTAAAGGAGTAAGCCCCTAACCTTACCTTTCGTCAACGCCACCAGACTTGTCTGGTGGCGAAAACAAGAATGTCGATGCGCAGCGTTTCTAGCGCGACTCATCGGATACATTCATTAATTGTCTTCCGGTGCAGAAGCTTGGGCGCCTATCGGAATGAGTCTCGGATGGATCTCCCGCTGGTATCGAAAGACGAAGATAACCCAGGAAACGACTTTGAAGCCTCCTTGAAGACCTGGTGAATTGCCGGTTCCTGGGATCACTGGAGTTTCATCTCCATTTCTCGCCAGCCTCTCAATTCACGCATGCTTTTTCTTACAGCGCCTAGCAAAAATGCCACCGCGTACTTTTCTAAAGTACCTAATAAGTGAGTGCAGGCTTCTATTAACACGGCTAATCAAAGAGTGTCAAGTGATTCTTCCATGGAGAATCTGCTATTTCTCTAATGAAATATAGTATTTGCGCACGAAAAGAACTTCAGCTACAGTACACTTTTGCAGAAAGAGGGAGGCGCGATGGCGCGAACTTATTGGGTGCCCATGGTGGCCAACGCAATACGGATCATCGAGCTGTTTTTTTCGGCGGGGCGCGATCTGTCGCTGCAGGAGATCCATGCCCAGACGAGCGTGGCAAAAACGTCCGTACTCAGAATTCTCTCAACTCTTGAGAAATTAGGTTATGTCCACAAAGTTCCGGAAACCGGGAGATTCTATCTTGGCTCAAAACTTGTCAGAGCTGCGCGACGTGTGGTGCCCAGCACTGACCTTGTCAGAATTGCGCGCCCTGAGTTGGAAAAGCTTCGGGACCAATTCGACGAAACCGTGAATCTTGGAGCCCTGCAAAATGGAGATGTCGTCTATCTAGAGATACTAGAAAGCAGGCAGTCATTTCGAATGGCGGCCGATATTGGCTCCGCGGCTCCGTTACATTCGACGGCAGTTGGAAAGTGTGTATTGGCGTTTCCTCCTGACGGCCAGGATGGAACACCAATCAAGCAGATTAAACTCACCCGTTTCACTCGAAATACGATCACCAGCCGTTTGGCGTTGACAAAGACGATTTCGAGAGTTCGTGCACAAGGTTACGCAACGGACCTTGAGGAGAATGAGCTAGGAGCCTCTTGCATCGGCGTGCCCGTTTTGGACATGAATTTTCGCACCTTCGCCGTATTAAGCGTCTCCGGCCCATCCGCGAGGATTCGGAAGAATCGCAACCAGATCGTCAAGGCGCTGAAGGAGAAGGCGAGCGCGATCGCAGACCGGCTAGGCATCGCCTAGCTGACTGACCATAAAGATAACGTCAGTGTGGCACGAATAACGATGAAGGACGGAATGGGAATGGACTCTTTGGGTGTGGGCATTGTTGGCACCGGTTGGGTATCTGGCGAACACGTCAAAGCATTCAAGGCGAATCCTCACACGGACGTGCGCGCCGTTGTTAGCAGGGACAAGGGACGCGCGACTGCATGGGCCAAGGAGCAAGGGCTGGCCAATTGCCAGGCTCATGATCAGTTGGCAAGTATGCTCGAAGATCCATTGATCAAGATCGTTTCCATCTGCACACCGCACCATCTGCACGCTGCACAGGCTATCGCAGCGGCGAGTGCCGGGAAACATCTTGTGCTCGAAAAGCCGGTCGCGCTTGACCTGGCCAGCCTGCGAGAGCTTCAAACAGCTGTGCGGGCCTCTAACGTGAAGACCGTGGTTAGCTTTGTACTGCGCTGGAATCCGCTGTTCGAAACGTTAAAAGCGCTCCTAGCGGACGGTGTTGTCGGCCGGCTGTTCTATGCCGAGGTAGATTACCTGCACGGGGTCGGGCCCTGGTATGCCCAATATGAATGGAATATCAAGAAATCTATAGGAGGCACGAGCCTGCTCACTGCAGGCTGCCACGCTGTGGACGGCCTGCGCTGGTTCGTCGGTCAGCGGGTCGTAGAAGTGTTCTCTTACGCCAACTGCAGCCACCGCAATCCGCTCGCATATGAGTACGAACCAAACAGCGTTACCCTCGTTAAGTTCGAAGACGGCACTGTAGGTAAGGTGGCGTCCTCAATCGAATGCGTAATGCCATATTCTTTCAATATCAAACTTTTAGGCGATGGGGGAACCATACAGAACAATCAGGTCTTCTCAAAGCGTTGGGTCGGTCAGAAAGATTGGGCGACCATTCCGACTATTCTGCCCGACAGTGGAGACGTAACCAACCACCCCTTCAAGCCACTAGTAAACGATTTCGTGGATTGTATTATCGGCGACCGAGAATCTCTCGCCGGTCTGGATGACGCTTCTCAGACGCACGAGATCTGCTACGCGGCAGAAATGTCCATCCAAGAGAAGCGACCGGTCGGTCTACCTTTGTAGGTCGCAGAGTTGAAAGCCCCTTCGAGTAGATCTATCCGTGTGCAGGCGTTCTCAAGCCAACTGCCCGCCGTCAACAAACAACAAAACGCCATTTACGTAATCCGCGTCGGATGATGCCAAAAACGTAGCGGGTCCGGCAATATCCTCGGGCAATCCAAGCCTACCAGCGGGAATCAGTTTTTTATACTTTCGCATGAATCTGGAATCTTTCAGGAAGGGCTCCGTCAAACGTGTCCGGATCAATCCGGGACCTATGGCGTTCGATTGTATCCCGTAGTGACCCAGTTCCCGCGCCATGGTTTTGGCCAAGAGGAATAGGGCGGCTTTCGAAGCGTTGTACGGTGCAAGTTCAGCTTCCGCGTCCCAACTGTTGGTCGATGCCATGAATATCATTTTGCCGCGCTTATTTTTGATCATATGCGGAGCCACCGCGCGCGCCACCAGAAATGCGCCCTTCAAATTTATATCCATCGTCCAGTCCCACACATCTTCACCGGTTTGTATAAAAGGCACGCTCTTTGCGACACCGGCGACATACATCAGGATGTCAACTCGATGGTGGCGTCGGACGATCTGGGTAACCATTCGTTCTATTTGTCTCTTGCGACGAACATCACAAATCACAGTCTGTATGCTTGTTCCTGCGCCCGCCATCTCGCGGGACAAGACATCCAGCATGGCACGATCGATGTCCGCGATGACAACATGGGCGCCCTCCCGCCGCAACCGGATGGCAATCGCTCTGCCAATGCCCTGCGCTCCCCCCACAACAATCGCGACTTGGTCTTTGAATCGTTTCGAATAAATTGCATCGAGCTTTTTCATATGCTCCTGCTCCATCGTTTTCATTCCGGCATGCGAAAAACACTAAGATTGCAAGATTACATTTGGCTTGTCCTTCCACAGACTAACCGGATACTATGCGACCGTCGCAAAATCACAAGGTGGTCACTCCGAATGGGTTTCTGGTACTACTTCTGGACCGCAAATTTTATTGTAGCTGGATCCTCTTTTGTCCTTATTACCCTCATTGTCATGGTCCGAGGGAGCAAGGATCTGCGCGATATGCTGCGAAGCTTGAAGGATAAGAGCACCCGGTCGGCACAGGCCTCATGCATCGATACGGGTGGGCGATGGCCGAGTACCCGGTGACGGATTGTTTTATCTTGTTTTTCTTTTTCGCGCCCCAGACCGTCCGGACAAGTTTGACTCACGGATCTACCGGTGATTCGCCAGTGAAGGTAGTCGATTTGTAGCTCACTTTCTTCCCCAGCAACGAGCCAATTACCATGGCTAGGCCCGCGAGAGTGAACGAGCCAAGCCCTGCATAGCTGGCGGGGAC
>Ga0210383_10002285_pt1 | contig 17325 bp, 18 predicted proteins | sample IncBWC14OmetaG_FD_160072 | JGI IMG/M metagenome (GOLD analysis project Ga0210383, IMG submission 160072) | Forest soil microbial communities from Barre Woods Harvard Forest LTER site, Petersham, Massachusetts, United States - Inc-BW-C-14-O ...
GGCATCTTTGTCGGGGCAGGCTTGTTGGCGCTAGCACGGCTCGCGATTATCCGTCAGATTGACGTCAGCGCGCAGGGACGGGCGCAAATGACGGTTCTGAACGCCAGTCTGGAGCAGCGCGTAGCACAACGGACGACGGCTCTGCAATCCGAGATCACCGAGCGGAAGCAGGCCGAGGATGCCGCGAAGGAGAACCTCGCCACCAGCGAGGCTACGCTCAAAGAGCTGGCCGACCAAAAGTTCGCTCTGGATCAGCATGCCATCGTAGCTGTTACCGACGTCCAAGGCACTATTACGTATGTGAACGATAAGTTCTGCGCCATCAGTCAATATTCCGAGGACGAACTGATCGGCCAGAATCACCGCATCCTCAATTCCGGCCACCATTCCAAAGAGTTTTTTCAAGAGATGTATCACGCCATCGCCAACGGCAAAGTCTGGCACGGAGAGATTCGAAACCGGGCGAAGGATAGCTCGCTCTATTGGGTTGACACCACCATCGTTCCTTTCATTGATGAGCATTTCAAGCCGCGTCAGTACGTAGCGATCCGAACGGATATCACCGAGCGCAAGCGGGAGGAGGAAATGCGGGGACGACTGGCGGCGGTGGTCGAATCTTCCGATGACGCCATTATCAGCAAGTCCCTGGACGGGACGATCACTTCATGGAATCCGGGGGCAGTGAAGTTATTCGGCTACTCCGCGGCCGAGGCCGTGGGCAAATCCATGCGGATGCTGTTGCCGCCAGAGCGCGCGGACGAAGAGGCCGACATTCTGGCGAGAATCGGGAACGGCGACGCGGTTGATCATTTTGAAACCGTCCGTCTCCGCAAGGATGGGCGGAGGATCGACATTTCCGCGACGATTTCGCCGATCAAGAACAGCCAGGGCGCGATTGTTGGGGCGTCAAAGATTGCGCGCGATATGACCGAGCGCAAGCGGGCGGAGCAGGCGTTGAGGGAAAGTCTCGCCACCAGCGAGGCCGCGCTGCAAGAGTTGGCCGATCAAAAGTTCGCTTTGGACCAACACGCCATCGTGGCGATCACGGATGTCCGGGGCACGATTACCTACGTAAACGATAAGTTTTGTGCCATCAGTCAATATTCGGAAGATGAGTTGATCGGGAAGAATCATCGCATTCTCAACTCAGGCCATCATCCGACACAGTTTTTCCAGGAGATGTACCACACCATCGCCAACGGTCGGGTTTGGCACGGCGAGATCAAGAACCGGGCGAAGAATGGTTCTTTTTACTGGGTGGACACGACGATTGTCCCGTTTGTCGCAGCCGACGGAAAACCGCGGCAGTACGTCGCCATCCGCGCGGACATCACCGAACACAAACAAGCGGCAGAAGCTCTCGCTGGGCAGGCACTGGAATTGTCGCGCTACGCGGAAGAATTGAACACTTCGCAGGAGGCGCTGCGAAGCAAGACCCTAATGTTGCAGTCGGTACTGGACAGCATGTCGGAAGGTTTGGTGGCCGCCGACGAGAATGGAAAGTTCATTATCTGGAACCCTGCGGCTGAGAGGATTGTCGGTTTGGGCGCAGCTGATGTGCCCAGCAACGAATGGAACAAACATTACGGAGTTTTCTTGCCCGACACGGTGACACTTTTCCCGCCTGAGCAAAATCCATTGTTTCGCGCCATTCACGGGGAGGCGTGCTCGGCTGAGATGTTCCTACGCAATGCGCAACTTGCCGAGGGCGTTTGGATCGAGTCCAGCGCCAGTCCCTTGAAGAACAATGACGGTGTTTCGAGCGGCGCAGTAGTCGCGTTCCGGGACATCACGCAGAGAAAGAAAGATGAGCGCGAGATCAGGACCCTCAATGACGAACTCGAACACCGAGTGGTTGAACGGACGGCTCAGTTGGAAACCGTCAACAAAGAGCTGGAAGCGTTCAGTTATTCGGTGTCCCATGACTTGCGGGCGCCATTGCGACATATCGGCGGCTTTTCCAAGTTGCTAGTGGAGGAATTCGGTTCCACCCTTGATCCTAACGCCCAACACTACGTGGAGCGCATCCAGGCAGGGACCCAAAAGATGGGCATGCTGGTGGATGAATTGTTGAATCTGGCACAGGTCGGCCGCCATGCGTTGCGCCTGAAATCGACCAGGTTGAACTCGATTGTCGCGGAAGTAATAGCGATGCTCCAGCCAGATACCCGAGGGCGACAGGTGGAATGGGCTATCGCCGACCTACCCGCTGTGGAGTGTGATCCTGTTCTGGTTAAGCAGGTCTTTCAAAACCTCCTGGCCAACGCGCTCAAGTTCACCCGTCCGCGCGTCGGCGCGGATGGAAGTGCACCGGCTGGAATCCTCACTACTACATCACACACGGTCATTGAGGTCAGTAACAAAGAAGAGGATGGGCGACCGGTCTTCATGGTCCGAGACAACGGCGTCGGCTTCAGCATGAAGTACGTCGACAAGTTATTCGGAGTCTTCCAGAGGTTGCACAGCGCAGAGGAATTTGAAGGCACGGGCATAGGCCTGGTCACGGTGCAGCGCATCGTTCACAAGCATGGAGGCCGAGTGTGGGCGGAGGGGGAACCGAACAGGGGTGCCGCCTTCTATTTCACCCTCGGGGCAGGAAAACAAGTCGAATTGAAAAGCAGCGGAGCTATGGCCGGAGGCCAATCATGAACTCAGTGGATCTCGACATACTGTTGGTGGAAGACAATCAGGACGACAGGGATCTTGCGCTGCACGCACTGAAACGCGAGAAGCTGGCGAACCACATCTTTGTCGCACGCGATGGCGAGGAAGCTTTGGACTTTCTCTTTTGCCGCGGGACGTTCTCGAACAGGACGTTTGAGCATCCGCCTAAACTTGTGCTGTTGGATTTGAAACTTCCCAAGGCGGATGGGATGGAAGTGCTCAAGCAGGCCAAGAACGACCCCCGGACCAAAACCATCCCAATCGTGATTATGACCTCCTCTAAAGAAGAGCGCGACTTAGTGAGTGGTTACAACCTGGGGGCTAACAGCTTTATCCAGAAGCCGGTCGACTTCGACCAGTTTCGGGAGACAGTCAACAGCATAGGACTGTACTGGTTAGTAATCAACCAGCCGGTCCCACTCAGTAGCGTGACGATAGTCGCAGGGCAGGCGTCTCGATGACCAGCGTCGGAACCGTGATCCGCTGCGAGACCGGAAGCTTCGTCGAGGCTAGGGTCAAGCTGCGGGCGTTGTTGGTGGAAGACAACGCGGCGGACGCCGAGCTGGTCTTGCGTGAGTTACGGGGTAGTGGGTTTGAAGTGATCAGCGACCTGGTTCAGTCGGCTCAGGACTTCCGCCGGGTGGTCCGGTCGAATTGTCCCGATATCGTTCTGGCGGACTACAACTTGCCGCAGTGGACAGGCATGGAAGCGCTGGAGATATTGCGCCAGGAAGGCCTGGATGTCCCCTTGATTCTGGTCTCAGGCTCGCTGGGTGATGTGAAGGCGGTAGAGTGCATCAAGCAAGGAGCCACCGACTATGTTCTGAAAGACTCTCTGACCCGGCTGCCTACTTCAGTTCGAAGGGCTTTGCTGGAAAAGGGCCTGCGCCAGCAGCGCCAGAAGGCGGAGCAGGATCTTGCGCAGAAAGTAGAGGAACTGGCCCGCTCCAACAAAGAGTTAGAACAGTTTGCCTACGTGGCTTCGCATGACCTCCAGGAACCTTTGCGGATGGTGGCCAACTACACGCAACTGTTGGCGGAACGATATCGCGGCAAGCTGGACGAGCAGGCCGACAAGTATATCGCTTACGCGGTGGATGGCGCGGTGCGCATGCAGGGTCTGATTCAGGACCTGCTGAAATTCTCCCATGCCGGTAAACAGGAAATTCAGTTCCGAACCACCGAGTGCCGCGCGGTGGTGGAACAGGCCTTGAAGAACCTGCAGGCTGCAGTACAAGAAAGCGGCGCGGTGGTGAGTTGGGATAGTTTGCCCGAGGTCATGGCTGACCCCTCCCAGCTCACACAGGTATTTCAGAACTTGATCGCAAACGCCATCAAGTTTCACGGAACGGAAAAGCCCGTGATTCAGATCGACGCAGAAAGGAAAGACCACGAGTGGGTGGTCACGGTTTCAGATAACGGTATCGGCATCCCGGCCGAGAGCTGGCAAGACATCTTTGTCATCTTTCGCCGACTGCATACGCGGGCCGAATACGCAGGCAATGGGATCGGCCTGTCCATGTGCAAAAAAATCATCGAACGGCATGGCGGGAAGCTCTGGGTCGAAGCCCAAGCCAAACCCGGCTGTCTTTTCAAGTTCACACTACCTACCGAACCGCCTACTACGGCAATGGAGGAAGCACAAGCTTGAGAGTAACCGAGATCTTGCTGGTGGACGACAACCCCGCAGACATCGACTTGACCAGGGACGTCCTGGCTCACAACGGCTGTCCCACTCACATCCACGCCGTGGCCGACGGGGTCGCGGCGATTGCATTCCTGCGCCGGGAGGGAAAGTACGCCAACGCAGTTTCTCCCGACTTCGTGATTCTTGATCTAAACCTGCCCAAGAAGGACGGGCGCTCCGTATTGGCCGAGGTCAAAGCCGACCCAGTTCTGCGGAAGATTCCGATTGCGATCTTCAGCACGTCCGAGGCGCAGCCAGACATTGTGCGCAGTTATGAACTAGGAGCGAACTGCTATGTGACTAAACCCGGCAACCTGCAGGACTTTATCTCCGCCGTAACATCGATCGCAGAGTTTTGGTTTGGCTTGGTACGTCTACCACACAAGGAGCAACGATGAACAATGGGCATACTCATGTTTTGTTGATTGAAGACAACCCGGGGGACGCTGATCTGGTTCGCTTACGTTTGATCGAGGGCGACTCCGCGGTCAGCATTAGCAGTGCGAGCAGGCTTGCGGATGGGCTTGCCTCGATGGCCAAGGAACCACCCTCGGTCGTGCTGCTCGACCTTAATCTTCCCGATAGTCACGGCGCGGATACGTTCCGCAAAGTGCTGGAGCAGGCACCCAGCGTGCCGGTGGTCATCCTCTCCGGCCAGGATGATGAAGTACTGGCTATGAAGGCATTGCATCAGGGCGTGCAGGACTATTTGGTGAAAGGCGATATCACCAGCAACCACCTGGAGCGTGCCATGCGCTATGCCATCGAACGACAAGCCCTGACTCGCTCGCTGGAGATGAGCCGCCAGCAGCAACTGGAATTCAAGAATCAGTTCTTGTCCCACGTTTCGCACGAACTGCGGACACCGCTGACCTGCATTCATCAATTCGTCACCATCCTGCTGGACGGCTTGGCGGGCGAAGTCAATCCCGAGCAACGCTACCATCTGGGAACCGTGTTGAATAGCGTGCATCAGTTGCGAGCCATGATCCGCGATCTGCTGGAGGCGACCCGCGCCGAGTCGGGGAAAATCCGTATCGAACAACGTTGCATCACCATCGGCGACCTTGTGCGGCAAGCAGTCTCGATGATGGCCGCCACCGCCAAGGAAAAGCAAGTTGGTCTGGAAGTTGGGTCGGATACCCGAATTCCATTTGTGTATGCCGATCCAGACCGCGTTCTGCAAGTGCTCATCAACCTCATCGACAACGGCATTAAGTTCACGCCACCCGGTGGGGGAGTCATGGTGAAAGCCTGCCTTGTGGAGGCCGATCCGACCATGGTTTACCTCTCGGTGACCGACAGCGGCTGCGGTATCGGCCCGGAAGCCAAAGCGTTGATCTTCGAACGCTTGTACCAGGACCCGAATTCCATCGATAATCGTTGCGCTGGGCTGGGTTTGGGGCTATTTATTGCGAAGGAACTGGTCGAACTTCACGGCGGACGACTTTGGGTGGCGAGCGAAATCGGAAATGGCAGCACGTTTTCCTTCACCTTACCGCTATATTCGCTGGCAAAGCTCCTTTTTCCACTCGTCACTTATGAAGGTCGGTTACGGGATGCCATTGCTCTAGTCAAGGTGGAACTAACACCGCTTTCCAACCCGCCTCGAACCAACTGGAAGGATATCTGTCGGCAGTCTCTGCACACCCTTCATCGCTGCGTTTATCTCGATAAAGACCTCGTTCTTCCAGTAATGGGAAATGTCGGAACAAGCCAGACGTTTTTCGTCGCCGCGTCGACCGATCTGGAAAGGGCAGAGGTGATGATGAAGCGCATCCGCGAACAACTGGAGAATGGCACTGGATTCAAAGCAGCCGGGGCCCTGAAAGTGTCGGCGACTGCGGTGTCGCTGCCGTCTCGCCAGGACGGCGGACCACTGGAAGAATTGGTGCGAGCGGTCGCGGATCGCATTACCGAAACGGCGATGGTAGCACTTGTGTCTAAAACGGACTCTTAAAGAGCAAAACGACCACCCAAGTGGAACGAAAGACCAAATAACCCAATGGAGGATTCAAATGGAAAAATCAAAGATACTGATTGTGGATGATGACCCAGACCTGAGACGGGCACTGAAAATACGTCTCCGAGCCAACCACTACGACACTGTACAGGCCTCGGATGGCTATTCGGCCATTTCTGTGGCGCAGAAGGAGCAGCCGAATCTGATTATTCTCGATCTCGGCCTGCCCGCAGGGGACGGCTACGTGGTTTTGGACCGCCTGCAGAATAGTGATACGCTGTCGAGCATTCCAGTGATTGTGCTGACCGCCCGCGACCCCCAATCTAACGAACAGAAAACATTGCAAGCGGGGGCCACGGCTTTCTTCCAGAAGCCTGCGGACAATAGCGAATTGCTGGATGTGATACGCGCAACCCTACCGAACAGTTGGCCGGGAACAGCGTTACCCTCGTAAGCAGTCGGCAATATTGGCGGCGGCGAGAGGCAACTGTTCCCGCAGGTCTTCATGTCGCCGCCCGCGGGCAGGAGTGTAAACCGTGGTCTCTTTTTTGGCCTATCCGGTCTTCACTGATGCTGTGAGCGTAGAGTTGAAGAGTTGTTTTCACGTCCGAATGCCTTAGCAGAGCTTGCACGGTCTTCGGGTCGGGTTTTCGTCCGTACCTCGACGGACGTCAGCCGCTATGATCACACTGAGGGCGTCAGCGCACCCGGGAACGGGTAGGGCACAGTTCGGTTGTGCCCTCCAAGGCCTGCAAAGTTCCGGCTTTTGCCGCTGAGGGCAGTACTCCACAGTGTCACGAGGATCGCTCTAGTCGTATTTTTCGTACAGAATCGATTTTCGGTCCCAGCCCAGAGACTTCAGCAATTCGCGGTTGGCTTTGACCATCTTGTCCAGACCACAGATGTAGGCATGCATGTCGGTCCGGACCTGCGCGGTTGCGGGCACATGTTCCTGCACATAACCACGCAGACCCTGCCACTCTGGGCCGCCGCGGCTCAACGTAGGCAAGTAATGAAAGTTCGCATGTTCTTCTGCCAGGCGCAGAAACTCGTCGTGGTAGTAGATGTCTTTCTCAGTCCGATTTCCGAAGATCAGGTAGAGTTGATGTCCCTGATGTCTAGCTTGCATGTCGACGGAAGACGGACTTCCTCGTCCGTCCTTCGCAAATTCAGGAACAGAACCAATCAGCCAGTGCAGCATGGATCGGATGGGAGCAATTCCGGTCCCGGTGGCGATGAAGATGGTGTCGCGCATGGGCGGGCGCAGAATGAAATCGCCGAACGGCCCCTGGCAGCGGATCTCGTCGCCTTCTTTCATGTCGCAAAGAAAGTTGGACATGAAGCCGTCCTGCACCCGGTTCAGGCAAAGCGCGAAGCGGTTGTCGTCCGAAGGGGGAGACGCAATTGAATAAGCGCGAGTAATCTCTTCGCCATCGGCGATGTTGGTTTTGAATGAAAGCCATTGCCCGGCGACGAAGCCAAAGCGTGGTAGGCCATTCATTTCGAATTCAAGATGTTTGGTGAGTTCAGAGAGGCCGGCAGAGCGAAGCAGGTGCGCAGTGAAGCTTTGGAATGGCATCGCTTATGTAGATGAGAGAGAGGATGCCGACGACACAACCAGCCTGAATCGGCCAACACTGTCATCAGCCAACACTGTCATCAGCCAACACTGTCATCAGCCACCCTGTCATCCTGAGCGGAGTTGTCGTTCGCGAAGCGGTTTAGAACAGTCTGGTCCGGCGGCCCGCACTCAGCGGGCCGTCGATTCCTTTGTCCGAGGCGGCAGCTCTTTTGACAGGGAGAATTTCCTGCGAACCCCGGTTGCCGCCAAGCTGAAAAGTCTTGCAGTCATTGCCGCGCCCAGGCATATGAGTCTTGGCCGAGGGGGGATCGTCGGAACCATTGGCTGTCGCCGGGTAAACGAATGGTGGGGGCATCTCAGCGGAAAGGCCGTGCTCCGCGCGTCGCATGGAAAGGAATTGTCCAACGGTTTGCCCTTGCACCAGAACAACTGCCAATGCCACGGCGTGATTCACAGCTTTAAGGCGATTGGTGATTCCAGGGGGCGAAATTGGGAATAAACGCGGATCATCATCGTGGCCCGGAGACCAGTCTCCAACTAGAGGCCGGATAGATTTACGCTGACTATGCTTCGCTCAATCAATCATCTCTCGCGGCGCACCATGCATTCAGCGGCTCACGGGGCACGTCCGCGAAAGGCTTAGATCTAGTTCTTAGCGTCCCCCGTCTGCTTGTTAGCAGGCAATCGCACGCCGCGTGTTCGGCTACGGTAGCTTTCGAGCCAAGTCAGGGGCGCATAGGCGAAACAAACCTGCCTGAATTGGTCGAAGGCGCGTACCGCGCGATAGGCCACCTGGTTGCCAATCCTTTGTGGCAACCGCGGCGGTGCAACGTCATCAGCATCAGGCAGAACGGATGGCGGCCATTGGTTGTTATAGCGGCGCTTCCAGAGCTTCACGTAGCCGTATATCTTCTGACGAATCGCCTGATCGAGGACAACCGTGCGAGGCGTACTGACGATTTCATCTCCGCGTATCAGAGTATGGTGTGCTCCCTTGAAGATGGCGGATCGATCGGCACCCTCGAGGTCAGCTAGTTCGTCGCGGTAGGGAATCTCCAGAAAGCGGCAGACCTGCTGCATGACTTTCGCGGTATCGCTGGTTAACTCTTCATAAGTCACTTGGCAGACTGGATATCCGCGGGACAGAAGATGATCAACCCCGCTCTTGAGAACGTGGTACCCGATCAATCCTCGGAGATAGGCTCCCCGCTGTCGGAAGTAACGTTCGCCGGTTTGGGCAGCGCGCGCAATGGCATTCGCTGTCGTCGCGGGATCCCGCCATTGAATGATGAATCGCGCTTGAGGAAACAGTCTGGCGAGTGCAGGCAGGGAGTCGTAGTAGTTGGGAGACTTGTCTCCCCAGATCACGGCTCCTTTGCGCACGGCGTAGGCCTTGTGCATGGCAGTAAACGCCGTTGGATAGTCTGCCACTCCGCGAGGCAGATCGTTCGCGATTATTCCATGCCGGGTTAATCCATGATCCCAGAATTCACAACGCGTTGCCCAATCGCAATAACCCGCGGGTTTGCGAAACACCGAGCGTACCAGCCAAAGATCAGCCTCAAAAGTCAGTGCGACCTGGGGATGCTTGTTCAGGAGGGCGTAAAGAAGTGAGGAGCCACTGCGCCACGTGGCCACGATGAACAGTGGCCCCGGAGCGAGGCTCACAGCCGCGGCAGATTTCGAAGACTCGTACGCTGTTGAGTTCATGAGGCGACGCTCATCGGACTGACCGCCTCCAGCATCCGCGTTTCCGGTCCCGTCGGCGCGTTTGTCCCGCGATTATACTCTCCGTAGCCTTCTTAGCGTGGCTTCACCACGCCCGTGGCTGCGCCGTGCAACTTCACTTCTACTTTTTCTTCTTCTTCCAGCGTGTCGTAGTACTGCTTCAGAACCGCGATCACCTCGGGTTTGGAGAACTCCGCGGGAACCGGCTTGCCCTCGCTCATCAGCTTGCGAAGCAGTGAACCGGACAGCAGGAGTCTGGCGCCGCCCTTGTAGTTGCCATTGTCGTTAATCACCGCGTTGCTCTCGTGAGGACAGGTCTTCATCGAAGCCATGCGCCCGCACTCATAGCAGTAGAAGGTCCAGTCCATGCACAGCGGCTGTATGGCCAGCGCTCCCGCCGGGATTTCGTTGAAGATCTTCTGCGAGTCGAAGGGTCCGTAATAATCGCCCACGCCGGCGTGGTCGCGTCCTACGATCAGGTGCGAACACCCGTAATTCTCGCGGAAAGTGGCGTGGAGCAGGGCTTCGCGCGGACCCGCGTAGCGCATCTCCATGGGGTGGCCACCCTGGATTACGCGTTCCCTGCGAAAGTACTTAGTCACCAGCGCGTCGATTGCTTTCACGCGGACATCGGCCGGAATGTCGCCAGGCTTGAGTTTGCCCAGCGTCTGATGCACGTAAACTCCGTCGCAGACTTCGATCGCGATCCACGCCAAATAAGCGTGCGAGTTGTGCATCGGGTTACGGAGCTGCAAAACCGCCACCGTGCTCCAGCCGCGATCGGCAAAAAGCTTGCGGGCTTCCGCGGGACGCTGATAAATCCCTTTGAACTCCTCAGCGAAGTACGACTCAGACAGCGCGTTCACTGGCCCGGCCAGATTCACCGGCCCTTGTTTCATAACCTTCTGCACGCCCGGATGCTTCGGGTCGGTCGTGCGAAACACCTGCTTGCACTCATGCTCCTTATCGATGGTGTACGTCTCGTTCACTTTCATGGTGCCCACAAGCGCGTCGGTCGCGGCGTCCCACAGGGCCACTTCTTCGCCTCGGCGGATGGATTTCGCCAGATCCTCGTCCGCCGAGAGCGTGATCGGGATGGGCCAGAACAGACCGTTCTTGCTGGGCAGTTGATAGTCGTCGCAGCAGCTCTTCCAGTCGTCCTTGCCCATGAAGCCGTCGAGAGGAGTGAAAGCGCCGATGCCCATCATGATTAGATCGCTGGTTTCGCGGCTGGTTAGAGGAACCTTCTTCAACCCCTGGGCTTTCCTGGTCTCTTCGCGGAGGGCTTCGCCTTCCAGCAGGAGCGGTTTCAGTTCAGAACTGCCGTGCGGTGAAACGAGTTTGCTCATAGATCAGGAGTTCGACTCGGAAGCCGAGCCATTGATAGTTGGCTGCTTTGAATTTCTACTGCTCTTGGTTAATTTCAAATCGGTGCTTGCACTCTCGACATTCGTAACTGTGCGTGTGCGGCGATACTGTGCCGTCTTTCCGCGTGTGGCCCTTGGAGCGCATTTCGCGGCGCTCTAGATTACGCAAACCACCTTTGCACCGAGGGCAAAACTGTACGTCCGGCTGAGGGCCTGAAAGATTAGCCATAGTGGAAGCAGGGTAGACGAAGGCGACGGGCTAATTCAAGCATCAATTATACGGACTCAGCCAGAACTTTACGCTGCTGCCCCACTATGACGGGAACCGGACGCTCACACCGCTAACTCGCGACATCCTTATAATTTTCTCCAGCCTGGAATGCGTTTCTTATGGTAGGTCTGCCAATCAACAGGTGGGCGACGACCGTTTTCACGTGAAAGGAAATTAGCAAGTCCGATGAACCATTGATGGAAGACAGAAAGGAATTCGGTGTCCTCTCCGCCCTGCCTTGCTGGGGGAGTCAGCATTCCTCTATTCAGGACCAGAATCCGATCGATCAACGCAGCATCGCAGTCATTTTCGCGCGTAACCTTTTGAACCCTTTCCCACTCTCGCGTTAGCCAGTTATCTTCTGTCAAGTTTGTCCCGTATGCAAAGATCGTCCGGAAACATCGAAGTGGCTCCGATGAGGACTGGGCACCAAGGGGCTCAGCCCGCGCGTTGTCAGTATCTCGATGAGCCAGTGTGAAGTGCCTCTTGAAGGGACGAAGAGAACTGATCCTCTTCGAAGCGAGATAGGCCTTCTTCAGCTCTTCCTCCGTGAGGATGCTCTTCACTTCGATCACAGAAAGCAAAGATTCGACAGGGAGCCAGATAGGGCTGTCGGATAGAAGCGCATTTCGGAGCTTGTCAAAGATGGCAATGTCGATCTCTCCAGATCTGGAATCGAGGTAATCAACGGCCTCTCCCTTATGGGCGAATCCGTACGCCTTTGGCAGACGCTTCTCCAAGAAATCAATCACATACTCCGAACGACCGTCGCCCTTGAGCCCGCTGTGCGCAGTTTTGCTAGATTTCTGGAAAGCAGCGTGCAGGTTTTTCTCGGCCTCATCGAGGACGCTCTCCACGGCCTCGTTCTTCCGTCTTCCGCTTCGTGACATACCAGTACCCAAGAAATAATTTTGTCTATTATAGGAGCTAGCGGTCGAGTCGGCGGCCCGCTCAATCCCGGTCTTGGCGTGGGCGGTTGACTGAGTGTGCCCCACTCAGAACCACCCCACACAAGCAAAATGTGGCTCTGCGGGCCAGCCGTCCAGATTTTCTTGCTGCACGCCAGAAGCGCCGTAATTTTGTGCGTTTGTGATAGACTAAGTCTATTAAACTAGGTTCATCAACCGTTATGAAAACAGTGAATATTCACCAAGCAAAGACTCAGCTCTCGAAACTGATCGAACAGGCTTCGAAGGGTGAGTCGTTCATTATTGCCAAGGCTGGCAAACCGGTCGTAAGGGTCACCGCCCTCACCGCTCCAACCGGTGCGCAAGTGCGCCGGCTGGGCTTCATGGCGGGGCAGATCTCTGTGCCCGACGATTTTGACCGAATGGGCCAGGAGGAGATCGAGCGAATCTTCGGCGAGGATACGCTCGGCGGTGGAGCATGAAACTGCTGCTGGATACGCATCTTCTCTTGTGGGCTGCGGGTGAACCCCGGCGGCTTTCAAAACCAGCTCGAAGATTGATCGGCGATCCGGACAACGAGCTGCTCTTCAGCGCGGCTAGTTTATGGGAAGTTGCGATCAAGCGGCGCTTGGGCCGGGAGGATTTCAAGGTGGATGCGCGGCTGCTGCGGCGCGGCCTCTTAGACAACGGGTACAGCGAACTGCCCATCATCAGCGATCACGTCGTTGCCACCGAGAGTTTGCCGCTGCTTCATAGGGATCCTTTCGACAGAATCTTAGTGGCGCAGGCGACGGTTGAGGGTGTAACCCTGTTGACCATCGATTCCCAGGTATCGCAGTACGCGGGTCCGATCAGGACAGTGTAGGACGCAGCCTAGCTTCGCATCCTAGTGCGCTCGATCCGTATCCTTTGATGATTCTCGATTTCGGCAATCACTGATCTGCTGGACCAGCATCTCTCTGCCGGCCTTATCGTAGAACGTCATCGTCATCTTGCCCGTGTCCACAGTCCACGTCTCTATCCCGCTCTGCGCCAGGCCCCTGGACATCTCGAAGTAAGTCGTCTCGCTGCGCTCGTGTCGGCCTAGATGCTCAAGGAACGTCCCGCGTTGACTGGTTTCAGCAACAACAAGCACCTCGTGCAGCGGCGGGGAGACGACGCTGTGGCCGCCCTGACCGAAGTATTCCGAATGGCCGTCGGCCAGGTAGGAGTCACCCCGTTCGACGCCGATCGCCTTCAGCGCGCGCACATACTCTGGGAAGGTCTTCGCGCTGCCGAGCCGGTCGTGGAGGTCGTTAATTTGCTCGATGGTAAACATGGAATCTGTTCGATGGTAAACATGACCGATGCGGCCTTCAATACCAATCATCAATGCTCAGGTCATCAATGCTCAGGCGCTGTCCAGATGCACGTCCTGCGATCGTAGTACTCGCCTGTCGTTTGGCGTATCCCAGTCGATGATTTTCAGTTGCGATGCAACTATCTTGTATTCGAGGCTATAGGCCTTGAAAGAAAACGAGTCAAGAAACTTGCAAAACGCCGCGAGCTTTTCCTTTTCTTGCTCGATGCAGCGCATGGAATAGCCAAATTCAGATTGCAGCTGCAAATTGCTGAGTTCCGATTTCCGGGGAAGATGAACATGTTCAATTGCGTATGGCCAACCCCAGGAATATCGTGATGCCCTCACATAGGGGAACGCAAAATCACCAGAATAGGTCTCCAGCTTTCGCGGGCTGCCCCGCCACAACTGTTCCACGAGTTGGGTCTTTCCACTGTCAGCTTCACTGAACACGATGCGGCCAGCCACACTGAAGACTTCAGAATCAATGCGCGTACGGCAATACCACGCTTCGAGGTAATTCTCGCGGCTGTGAGCGGTCAGAAACGTAACCAGCTGTTTCATCTGAGAAACTCGTTCTACGTTAAAGTTCGGAAGCTGACCGGGAAGATCAGCAGGCACTAACTTCACTACGTAAAAGCTACTGCGAGCCCGCCGCGAATCGTCCCGGAGATCGGACTCGATGTCACGGACCAAATGATGAACTTTCTTTGCCTGATAACGCCGAATATCCGCGGCTAGCTCGTCTGCGGACTGGAAACCAAAATCGACCAGCGCAAGATATTTCTTCCATTTCAGTGGTACCACCGGCACGCCGATGTTCATGCGACGCGAGATTCCTCACGCATGTGGGCCGTCACCAACTGCAACGCGTCCTCGTGATTGCGCATGCGCCCGTATCGAAAAGATGACAGAAATTCGCTGCAGTAGAACTCACGCTGCTTTTGTTTCTCCTTGGCACAGCTGCGCGCAAGAGGAGTCGTCAGGAGTTGAGGGAGCGACTCCAAATAGCGCACGTAATCCATCGTGAAGGCGTTAAGGTCAGGGGTGCGTTCGCGGCATAGAGGGTCGGTTGGGTGACAAAGTGCTCTTCCAAGCCAGACCCCATACTGCAGCGTCATTCGTATTCCGGTGAAACCGAGCCGGTCGAGAGTGTCACTATCACGGACGCACACTGCCTCGATCGGCAGCGGAGCCGGGGACGAAAGCTCTGCCTCGTGGTAACGAATTGTCGTCAAGAGAATATCCCGGACACGAGCCAGTTCAGACATTTCCTCGCACAGTGTCAAGGCGATCTGCAGAGATCGCTCGATGTGTCCTGTTCTACCAATATCGGGGCGCATTCCTGCGTCATGGATGTAACAGCCGGCGCCCACAACCAGAGGGTCAGCCCCTAAGGCGGCGGCAAGCTGAAGCCCCATCGAATACACACGCAGGGCGTGATCGGGACCGTGGCCATGAATTTTATTTGGCTCCCAATAGTGGCAGACTGCCTGCCAGATGCGTTGATGGAGGGCGTCAACTTCGGCCGCTAGCATAGGCTCTTCCAATTCGCAGCTCGTAGCGTGGCTACAGTTGAGCGAAGATTGTCGCTGAATATGTGACGGCGCCAATCCCAAAGCGGATCAGGAATCCCGATCCGCTTTGCTATTTCAGACCTGAAGAATAGCCTTTTAAGGTCGACAATTCGATCGGCAACAACGCGTTCGCCATCGCAACTCTCGAAGTAGATATACGATTCATCACGAGCGGCCCACTGTGATAGGTCAGACAGACTCGCAATCGTGGTTGTGTTGAAGTTCAAGAGCGAATCACGAATGTCGATCGGGGCGGGAATGATGTGCAAGTGCGCGTGTGAAACGTGGTCGGCAACATCGTCGACCGACCTTGTGCCGTGCTCAAGAATCACGGATGGGCCATAGTGCTCTCGTATGATCGCACGCGTCGCATTCACCAGGCCCGCAAACTCGTCCCACGCGGCGGCCTCAACCGCCCCATAGCAGAGAATGTGAGCTTTCGGCACAATCATTACATGGCCAGGCACGAGGGGGCTGATATCGGGGATGACGACAAATCGCTTCGTCTCATGCAAAATGCGCGACTCGATATCCGCGTCACAAAAGTCAGGCGGCCTGCCACTCTGGAGTTCTCGACAAAATGGGCAATTTACCATTGGAATTTTCACCGGCTCCTACCGGTCAGTTCGAAAAGTAGCGATCCATCGCAAGTTTCAAGCGCCCCAATCAGTAGCACGGTCCTTACCCATTTGTGCCAGTTCGACTGCCTTTCGATGCCGCTACTGCGAGACCCTTATATTGACTCTTGAAACGTTGAAGAACGTCCCGCAGTGGCCTGGCCCGCCAATCCCATAACTCAGGCTCACCCAACGCTTGACAGGCAATTTGCCTCAGCAGTTGGCTGGGCACATCTTGCGACAGTTGGACAGCGTGACTTGGGAGCCCTTCTTTTTGGTAGTACAGATAGGAAATCTGTTCGTCGTTGAAGCGCCGCAGCTCGCTGATGGACCCCAATTCACCAAAGGAGAATCTCTCGCTTAAGAGAGGATATAAGTCTGGGGCAAGAGGCATCAGGTGCAGATGAGCATGATCGATGCACGATCCCCCACGCTGGCAACGATTGATGGCACCATGCTCCAGAATCGTTATCGGGTGCGGGCAAAGGTTGTGCAGTTTGTCGAGGACAGTGTCTCTGAAGGCTTCAAGTTCGGGAAACAGGTGCTCGGGCAGATACGCGTAGCTGAGAAAGTGTTCTTTGGGGATAATCAGCGTATACCCAAAAACAAAGTGGCCCAAAGCCGCCTTGGCGTAGAAATTTTCGGATTCATCGATGATTTCGTCCTCCGGATTAGAAGGATTCGACATCTCTGGTATAGAACAAAACAGGCAATCCATCCGGAATCTCCTCCTTGACCTCGAAAACAGTTTTCGGGCAGGCGTCGAAGACGGTTTTCCGGCCGAAAATCATTTCGCCGTTGTGACAGGGAGAGAAATACATGCCGCACATGTTGTCGGCGGCATTGATTCCGGTGGTCGCCAGCCTGCATGGGAACCTATCTTGTTCGCTTCCGGCTAATTTGTCAATCGTGTAAAAGGTTGCAGTTCTGTCGAATCAGGCGATCTCGCATGATTGTTGTTCAAAAAACCCAATTACACTCATCTTCCCTTGGGCGGGAATAGGAGTGCGGGCCACGAGCACGGGATTTCACGCAGCGGCGCTGTCGCTACAAGGGCCAGATCGTGGATGAAGCGGCGTGGGCGAAGAACCGGACAAAGTCGAAGGTGCGGGCGAAAGTGGAGCACGTGTTTCAAGTGATGAAGCTGCAGTTCGGATTCGTGAAAGTACGCTATCGCGGGCTGAAGAAGAACGCGCACCGGCTGTTCGTTACCTGTGCCCTGGTGAATCTGTTTGTGAGCCGCAGAAAACTGCTCGCCGTGGCGTAGGCTCGTCCGGCTTCGCCCTGTACGCGCCGGTTGCAATGGCGGTGCCGACCAGTTCCGGCATCCGAGACCCGAACCGGCAGCGCGGTTTCCCTGAACACTGCTGTTAGTCGATTTAGATTGAGCGCTTATTCAGAGTGTCCCTAGCCGAGGGAATGTTTGGGGCCGTAAAGACCAAGGTCCGGTGTCGGCCTCGTCCAGTCAGTGTGCTGTCTGAAGCTGTTGTTCTTCTTTGCGTCGGACCAAACCACGAGACGCCAGCGCTGCGAACACATATGCTCCTCCCAATGCACCGAACCCTTTCCAGATGTGTGTCCACTGCACATCGCCACCGAACAGATTCACCAAGTGACCGGCG
>Ga0210383_10002286_pt1 | contig 17323 bp, 12 predicted proteins | sample IncBWC14OmetaG_FD_160072 | JGI IMG/M metagenome (GOLD analysis project Ga0210383, IMG submission 160072) | Forest soil microbial communities from Barre Woods Harvard Forest LTER site, Petersham, Massachusetts, United States - Inc-BW-C-14-O ...
CTCAACATACCTGTCGAACGTTCCCTCTCCACCGACCACCACCACGTGCTTAGTGTCGGGCTGCAATTTCAGCGCCGCGTTCAGAGTTTTTTCCGGGTCCGCGACTGCCCAAACACCGGTAAAGTGAGGGTTGGGCTTTAACTCGTCTACCATTTCCTCGGTGCTTCCGCAGAAGATGATCGGAATGTTCGGGAAGGCAGTCTCGTGCGATTCGATCATGAATTTGAGCGAAGCCTGACCGACCGCGATGATGACGTCGGGCTTGCGATCACGATATTTATGAACGTACCATTCCTTAAAATCACGCTGCGAGTCTGTACCTGGAAATAAGGTGGTCTCCAGATTCTCGTTATAGAACTCGATCCGGTAAGGCGATGCTTCCAGCGCAGCGAAGACGGCTTGATCGATGGCCGCAAAGCCGGGCGACGAGACCGACCCGAGGTCATTGAAAAGGAGGACTCGCCGAACCTCTTTTACCGGCGCGGCCGTCATATTCTGCGGCCAAAAAAGCAGAAGAACTACCACGAGCGCTGTACCCGTGGCGACAGCAAACGGAGTGGCTCGCCCAAACGCGGATCGATAATCGTGACTCCACGTGGGCCGTCCATGGCACTGAGACTGTCGGAGAAAACCGCGATCGATTGCGACCGACAGGAGGGGCCTCCACGGGAACTTCTCGCCAAAGCAATTTAGCGCCCCATGCGACATTGCTACATACTACTAAGACATTGGCTTGCAGACTATAATATCCGCCAATACGCCCGCGGACACCTCGAACAATCAGCCCAGGGAAACACGTTGCTGTTGCGAAGAGGCCAGAGATGTGCAACGGTTCGCAAGCGAAAACCCTACTGCGTTGCAGGCGCTCGGCACTCCTGCTGACAATTGCGGTTCATGTCCTGATGTCTGGCTACATCCGTAGCCAGACTTCATCGACCGGTTCCTTGACCGGTTCGGTGGTTGATCCCTCAGGCGCTGCTGTGCCAGGAGCTGTTGTGCGTCTCACCAACCAGGAAACTGGCGCAACTGATTCCACTACTTCCGACGGAGAGGGCAGTTTCAGCTTTCTTCTCCTGCCGCCCGGTGACTACCAGGTACAAGCCAGCAAGGTTGGCTCGATTCCGCTCATCGGAAGCGCGACCGCGAGCGTCACGGTCACGGAAACATCTCACCTGAATCTATATCTCCGGCTCACGACCCTGATCCAGAACGTGCAGATATCGGCCGAAGCGACGATGCTCCAGACCGACAGCTCGGCACTGGGCAAGGCGGTGAATGAAACTGGAGTGAGCAGTTTGCCGCTCGTGACCAGGAACTTCGCTCAAATCACCAGTCTTGAGCCGGGAGTTGTAACCGGAGTCTACAACGCAGGAGAACTCGGACTGGGTGGAACTGCATTGTCGCAGATCGCCGAGTCGAATGATGGGATCTTCGTGCACGGAGCTCGTTCTTATGACAATAACTTTCAGCTCGACGGAATCAGCGTGAGCGACGTGCAAGGCAGCGCAGGGGGCAGCGGCGGAATCCCGATTCCCAACCCCGACAGCATCCAGGAGTTCAAGGTCCAGACTGGACTTTACGATGCAGCCTATGGACGCTATGCCGGCGCCAACGTCAGCTTGATTACAAAGAGCGGCAGCAACGCCCTTCACGGCACGGTTTTTGAGTTTTTCCGCAACACAGTTCTTAATGCCAATGATTATTTCCTCAACCAGACCAATCAACCGCGCCCGGTTCTCAATCAAAATCAGTTTGGGTTCGCATTGGGTGGCCCTATGAAGAAGGAGAAACTGTTTTTCTTTGGTTCATATCAGGGTACCCGCCAAGTGAATGGCTTAGCCGCCGGACAATCCAGGACGGCTTGTACCGCCAGCTTGAGTGAGCCGCCTCTTACGAATGATCGTTCCCCCGCTGCTCTGGGACAGATGTTTGGCGGCATGGCCGGAGCGCAGGGGGGGATGGCGATCAAGCCCGACGGATCCAACATCAATCCTGTGGCACTGTCGTTATTGAATTTCAAGCTGCCAGACGGTTCCTTCCTTATCCCAACGCCTCAGACCGTGGACCCAACAAAGCCGCTCGCCCAGCAGGGTTTCTCAGTTTTCTCCGATCCCTGCCACTTCAGCGAAGACCAGTATGTAGCCAACGTCGACTACCTCGCGTCGCCGAACAGCAAATTCGAGGCGCGTTTGTTCGTCGCAAATGATGCTCAAACTGTCACGTTTCCCGGTAACGGCCTCAACCCTTCCGGTAACACCCTTGGGTTCCCGAGTCCAGGCAACACTGGCTTCAGAGTCTTCTCGATTGCTCATAACTACAATTTCCATAATGCGTGGCTCAACGATGCCCGGATTGCCTACGTTCGCACCCGCACCGATACGCAGGCTAGCACCGCCTTTGACTGGTCGGATGTCGGCGTTGCTGAAGGCGAAATGAGCGATAACAACGAACTCCCTAGCCTGAAGATTCTTGGTTCCGTCAGCATCGCATCGGGATTTCCCAGAACGATCACGCAAAACAGTTTCGTCTTCAGCGATATCCTCAGCTTTGTTCATGGGCGTCATGACCTTCGACTTGGAGGGGGGATTACGCGTCTGCAGGACAACGTCAATCTCGTAGGACTGGGATCACTCGTACAGTTCCTTAGTTGGCCCGATTTCTTACTGGGCATTAGCGCGGCCAGCAACGGCACCCAATTCAGCAATGTCTTTGCCTCCTTCGATGACTTCGGCCTGACGCAACGTCAATACAGAGTGTGGGAAGGTGCAGGGTTCGTGGAGGACGACTACAGAATCCGTAAGTCCCTCATGTTGAACGTTGGCTTGCGTTACGAGCGGCTCGGTCAATTTGGTGATGAGCTGGGTAGGAACTCTAGTTTCGACATTGGCAAAGCTGACGCCAACCCTCCCCCGGGCGGGAGCGTAGCGGGCTACATCGTGGCTTCCAACTTTCCGGGCGTACCTCCGGCAGGTGTACAGCGTGCGAGCAACACATTCGGCAACGATGGCGCCGGACAAAATACCCTGGCACCGCGAATCGGGTTCGCCTGGCAGATCTCCCCCTCAACGTTGGTTTTGAGAGGCGGATACGGCGCGTACTATTCCCGACCCACTGGCCAAGCCTTCTACCAAAACTTGTTCGGTGCTCCCTTCTCGGTGTTCAGACTGAATGCCGGAACTGCGAACGCCCAAGCGACATTTCAAGACCCCTTCCCGCAGCCGTTTCCGACGCCAGAATCTTTTCCAATGTTCCCCGCCTACTCTCCCACGACCACGACAACCATTTATTCTGTCGCACCCGGTTTTCGGCCCGCGATGGTTCAACAATATTCCTTGAATCTTCAAGCCGAACCGCACCAGGGTTACTTGTTGGAAGTCGGATACGTGGGTACCTCCGGTATGCACTTGCTCCGTCAACGTTCTCTGAATCAGGCGCTGTCCGCCTCCACCGCGGATCCGATCAGAGGAGTCTCCGATAACACCCTGGCAAATGTCTCGCTGCGAGTTCCCATTCGCGGAGTACCGCCGGACTCTCTTCAGGAAATGGAGTCCGAGGGCAGCTCCCGGTACAACGCGCTTGAGATGAGCCTGGTAAAGCGGCTAAGCCGCGGCTTTCAATTCCTGGCCTCCTACACTTTCTCTAAGGTCCTGGACACCGACGGCGCCGACATTAACTCAACATCGTCAGGAAATGCACTGACATTGGGAGACCAAAACTCTCCCAGTCAGCGATGGGGACGCGCGAGCTTCGACCGAACTCATCGATTCATTTTTAGTGGCACCTGGAGTCTTCCCAGTCCGTCGGCCGGGTTCCAACGAGTGGTTCTGGGCGGGTGGAACCTTGATGGCGTAGTTACGATTCAATCCGGCACGGCTCTTACCATCGCTGACACAAATGCGACGAATTTGTTTGGGATCAGTCAAGATCGGGCCCAGCTAACCGGCACATGCTCGAAAAACCGGCTGGTCAGGGGAGGCTCGGTGGAGTCGAAACTGAACAATTATTTCGACACTTCCTGTTTTACAACTCCGCCGGTAATCGGCGCGGATGGCATCGGAACAGCGTTTGGGAACAGCGCCACGGGAATCGTCGACGGCCCCGGACAAGCAAACCTGGACCTCGCTGTCTCAAAAATTGTCGTCTTTAATTGGCCTCAAGAGCAAAGTAATCTTCAGTTTCGTGCGGAGTTTTACAATGCGTTGAATCATCCGCAATTTGGGAATCCCGACCGCAACTTCACCTCCCCTACGTTCGGCGTTATCAGTAATACCTCTGTAAACGCACGCGTTGGACAGTTGGCTCTAAGGTTCTCATTCTAGATTGGCAACTAAAGTTGCCGAGGGGATACAAAGGGGGGAAGAGGAGTTGGCCGAGAACTGACGGCACAAAATCGAAGTCACGGCGGCGCACCTGCCGGACCGCCCCCGCAACAAAGTCTGGGTCAAGCTTACTTGCTTGCGTCCACCATCGGAATGCTTGCCGCCAACTCCAGGTTGATCAGCAAATCCAGGCGGCGGTCGATCTGATACCACTTTGCCGTCTTCTTGGCTGAGATCACCCTCTCGAAGATGGGCACATATTTAAGCAGCAGGGCCGAAAACTGCTGGTCGATCGCCGCCGAGCGGCTCATCAAATCATTCGCCTGCGCATCGGTCATGGTGTCGTAGCTCTGCGCATATTCCTTGATCAGCGCCACGCGGGTATCGCCGAGCTTTGAGACTTCGGCTGCGTATTGGTCATAGATAGGCCAGAACTTTGTTGCTTCCGTGTCGGTCAGCGGCATGTTGGCAGCGACGAGCCGTTTCCTTTCCGAGCGGATGTCTTCCCGCAGCAGCTTGATGTCCGTCTCGCTGGCGGTGTTCGAGCCCGCGGCTTGGGCAAACATCGGTACGCTGAACAACAACAACGCGCCGACCACGGTAAGAACGGCTACTACTCTTTTCTTCTGCATTTCTCTCTCCTTGGAACTGATTACCGAGCGTATCTGTGCGCTAGCTTGACCGCTGACCCGTGGTTCATGATCGCGCGACCGGCCTTCAATTCAGGTCGCCATCTTTGTAGTACTTGGTGCCCTTGATAGTAATTTCTGCCGCCAGACCCTTGTCCGTCATCTGGTACATCCAGACGCCATCCGAAACCGACGTAGCACCGGCCATTGATCCGCCTTTGTCTGCAGTCTTGGCCGCGGCGGTCGCTTGTCCGCCGAACTCCCAGCCGGAGTTAATGAAACTGTCCAAGACCTTGTCATTGCTAAAGACGAAGATAATGCTGAACTTCTTCACGCCGAACCCGAGTCCCGCCTGCAACTCAACCATCTTCATGAAGGTTTCTTTCTTCGTCTTGTTGTCGACAGCGACGCCTTCGCCTTTCCCAGAACCAGCAAACAGGATCTTCACTCCCGTATTGCTGAAGACTGCGTAGCCTGCGCCATTTGCAACTGCGGCCTGGGCTGCAGGCTGGGCTTTGTAAAGCCGCTGAAGGATCTTCTGGGTGTTCGCTCTGATTTCCTTCTGTTCCTTCGCCGCTTTTTTTGCTTTGTCGGCGGCGTCGTCGGCGTGCGCCAAAAGTGCAAATGTACACATAAGCGCGACGATGATGACTCGTGGTTTCTGCAATGCTGCGAATCTTATTTTCACGGGCAATCCCCTTTCATAATGTCCAAGGTGGTTGGTAACAAACCGCTCATAAGAGGAATAGTCGCCAAGTCCGAAAGCCGGACCCGTCGGCTTGGGTTGCTTCTGCCGGGCCGCTCACCCGCCATTCTCAAAAGAACGCTAGACCTCACTCGATCTCGGCACAACTAGGGAAATCCCTAAGTAGCCTCTTCGCATAGTTCGCTGCGGTCCTCGCATGGTCTCCGGTGGTGCGCCAACAATGTCACCAAACGTGACAGCGCCGAGATTGCGCCAGGTGGCTTGGAAGGATACAATGCAGATCACAAGTTGCTTAGAGTGGATGAGGTGTTGGCGAAATGCTTATCCTCTTCCGTCGCTGGCCGGGGCGCCAGCACACAAGAATCCTCGCATTGTCAGCCACACCTTCCGACGGGTTGCAACCCGGTAGAAGGAAGAAGCGCGATTTCGCCAATAGGGTCTCAACGCGTGCGCCTCAAATAAACAATCGCTGGTTCTCGCATCAGTTGCCAGAAGGGCATACAACTTCAACTCCCATCAAACGGCTGGATCCAGGCCAACGTTTTGCTTGGACAATTTGCCCCTTTAAGCGATCTAGGTTGCGTTGGCTTGTCGTCGCTGCGGTCGTGGTGATCTATTTCGCGCCGTCTTCTCAGGCTCAGGACAGAAAACAAGTTCTCATAATCGAAGAGTTTGGACTGACCCATCCTGGTACGGCGCTTGTGACCAGCCAGATACATTCGGCGTTGTACCAAGACCAGCGTTTTCAGGAAGAGGTCTACACGGAGAATCTTGATACCGCTGATCTATCAGATGATGCGTTGAAGGAACAACGTGATTCCCTGGTTCAGAAGTATCGCAACTACAAGTTGGACCTGATTGTATTGGTGGGTCCGGACCCGATCCGGCTCTTTGCCGACCCGTCGAAGGCGCTTTACCCCGATGTTCCGATCGTGTTCTGTTGCGCTGTTCCAGGACAAGTTGATGAACGGAATTCTAATTCCCGATCTACGGGGTCGTGGTTCCAGTTGGACCCCGCGAAGACCTTGGATGCCGCCGTCCGTTTACTGCCGGAGACGCGTCAGGTGTTCGTGATCGCAGGCCAGTCCAAATTCGATCGAGGGGTCATGTCGCTCGTGAAGACGGGGCTCAATTCTTATGGGTCTCGGCTTGATATCACGTATCTGACCGGCCTCGCCATGAACGAATTGCAGGAGAGGCTGAGGCACCTTCCGAGCCGTTCCGTCGTTCTTTATCTTTCCCTCTTCGAGGACGCGCAGGGGCGAGCCTTCCTCAACGCTGCAGAGGCCCTTCCCCTGGTCGCTGCGGCCTCGAGTGCCCCGGTATTCGGGATCTCCGACACATATCTCGGGGGCGGCATTGTCGGTGGGTTCGTGGTTAGCTTCGAAGAGCAGGGCAAAATCGCGGCCCGCGACATCCTCGAGATCCTGGGCGGAAAGCCACCGCGGGACATTCCGATCGTGCATGGTCCTAGTGTTTACCTGTTCGACTGGCGTGAGTTGCAGCGATGGAACCTGGATCAGAGTAAGCTTCCGGCCGGAAGCACGATTCTATTTCGGCAGCCAACTCTCTGGGAACGGCAAAGGCGGACCTTGCTCACGGGATTGCTGATCTTTGTGAGTTTGACTTTGCTGACCGTTTACCTACTGTTCAAGCGGAAGCAGCTCCAACGCGCCGAGAAGGCTCATAATCAACTCGGCGGCATGTTGATTACCGCTCAGGAAAAAGAGCGCAGCCGGTTGGCATCGGAAATCCACGACGATTTTAGTCAGCGGCTGGCGTTACTTGCGCTCGGGTTGGAGAATGCGGAAGAAGCGATTGGCACTTCGCCGAGCGAGGCCGTCAAACAAGTGCACAGCCTTTTGAATTCTGCCAGCGAAATCGGCGCTGATCTCCATACACTTTCGCATCGTCTGCATTCCTCCACGCTGGAGGCACTGGGGCTGGTTCCAGGGGTTACGGCCTTATGCAAAGAGTTCGCGGTTCAGCAGGGTATTGAAATTGATTTCGCCCCCGAAGATATCCCTCGTTCTGTTCGTCCTGATGTGGCGTTGTGTTTATTCCGTATCGTTCAGGAAGGGCTTCGCAATTTAAAGAAACACAGCGGCGGCGCCAAGGCACAAGTACGTTTACGCAGGGTCGGTGAAAAACTAGTTGTGTCCGTGAGCGACGAAGGCGTCGGGTTCGATGTCCGGAAGGTTGGGGAAAAGGAGGGTCTGGGCATCCGCAGCATGGAAGAACGAGCACATTTATTGGGCGGACGATTCAAGATTCATTCGGAACCTGGGAAGGGCACACGGATCGAAGCTTGGGTCCCTCTCCAACAGAAAGCAGAACTGGCCGCAGGATGAACTTGCATCGAATGGATCGCGGCGTTCTTAATGACTAACGTCACGAAGCGGTGTGACCCGCGTCACAGTTCACAATCTGTCGCAATGGTTTGATTTGCGTGGCCACTTTTTGGGAAATTGTTTCGCAAGCCATGCCTCTTGCATCGCATTCGGAACGCGAGTAGGGTAAGTGCGACGGATCGCTCATGGGAACCCTCCAACTAAACACGTCTCGCCCGCGCGTCCTGATCGCCGATGACCACGCGATCTTCGCGGATGCTTTGCGCGTCTACCTGGAGAAGACATTCACCGTCGTTGGAGCGGTAGCGGATGGCCGGGCGCTGCTGGCAGAAGCCATCAGACTCAGGCCGGACGTAATTGTTACGGATTTCACGATGCCGCTCCTGAACGGCTTGGATGCTGCCCGAAGAATTAGGGAACAAGTACCGAATGCGAAGTTCGTATTCCTGACCATGCACGACGACGCAAATCTTGCAGCCGCAGCACTCGAGATCGGACGGGTGGCTTTTGTTCTAAAACGTTCAGGTGGACTGGAACTAATCAAGGCGATTGAGGAGATTTTGCGTGGCCGATCCTACCTGACCCCCATGCTGAGGGCTGAGGACTGGGTCGCGGCGAAGGCCAGAGCGCGCCAATTTTCAACCGACTTGACTAAACGCCAGCGCGACGTTGTGCAGCTGTTTGCCGAGGGACGACCCATTAAAGAAATTGCCGCAGTCCTCAACTTGAGCGAAAAGACGGTGGAATTCCACAAGCACCATATCATGCAGTCGTTCAATCTCAAGAGCAACGCCGACCTGGTCTTGTTTGGGTTGAAGCACGGCTTGATCGCAGTCGATCCCGAACCTCATCAGCGGGTCCTCGCCGCCTAGGGATTTCCCCAGTAGCAAACTCCGCATACTGCATTCAGAATAATTCCGAGCTTTGAAGCTGCGCCCTTGGGGTCCTGCGCGATGACAACGGGTATCCCTCTGCTCTGAAACGGTGGCGAACTTTGATCCGACCACGGGTTCTACTGGCGGATGACCATCCCGACTTACTTAAGGCCACAACTGCGCTCTTGAAGTCTCAGTTTGATGTAGTGGGAACTGCAGCGGATGGCGCAACCTTAGTTTCGGAGGCTCTCCGCCTTTGCCCCGACGTAATTGTGGCCGATATTACCATGCCAATTTTGAGCGGAATCGATGCCGCTCATCAACTGCGCGAGTCCTCTTTATCAGCCAAAATAGTGTTCCTGTCGGTCCATTCGGAGGAGCAGTTCATCAAGGCATGCATAGCAGTAGGCGCATTGGGATATGTCCGCAAGTCCCACATGAAGGCCCACTTGATTCCGGCAATACAAGCCGCCCTTCTCGGTCAATCTTACATTTGTCCATTTGTGCATCCGTGATATTCGCGTCGTCGTTTAGAAGACCACCTTCGCAAGCAAGAAACCAATGAGCACGGATGAAACTGTGGCCACCATGCCGGGGAGCATGAAGCTGTGATTTAGAACATACTTGCCGATACGCGTTGTACCGGTCTGATCGAAAGAAATAGCCGCCAACATGGTCGCGTAAGTCGGTAAAAAGAAATATCCGTTGACCGCTGGAAACATCGCGATCAAGGCGGGAGCACCCAAACCTAGTCCCAATGCGACCGGCATTAAGGTGACCACGGTTGCTGCCTGGCTTGCCAGCAGGATGGACAATACGAACAGCCCCAACGCGAAAACCCACGGATGCTGTTGGACCACCCCGGAAATGCTTCCAACGATCAATTGCTTATTCCCTTCGAAGAAAGATGACCCCAGCCAGCCGAGGCCGGCAATCGAAATGAGAGCGACCATGCCGGCGCTCATGATGCTGGTCTTGATGGTTTCCGCAGCCGACGCTCGAAATAGCAACATGTTTAAGCCAGCTGCGGCAAACATCATGATCATGATTGCCGGAGCCATGTCCAACTGCTCGATGCTTTCTTGCCCACCACTGACTGCCGAATACGTCGGCCGAAGCGAGGGGAACAAGCCGAGAACGACAACCAGAACCGCTGCGAGAAGGAAAACGATAACGGAGCCGCGGGCGCGGCTGAGTTGCTGGCCAGTTAAATTCACCGTCGAAGTATCAGAGCTGACCAACCCTTGTGCTAGTCGTTCCTTATAAATAAGATCGTCTTCTAATTCAGGCCCCATCCGCAAAACCGCAAGCGCGCCAATTAAGCTGCCCAATAAAGTTGAGGGTACACAAATCAGAAGAATCTGCTGCAGCTGTACGCCGTGTGGCGTGAGCAGTGCCAACAAGGCTACAGTTGCAGCCGAAATGGGAGAGGCTGTGATCGCCTGTTGGGATGCGATGGTCGCGATCGACAGCGGACGTTCGGGCCGGATCCCCGCCTTGCGCGAAACTTCTGCGATCACAGGCAACAGCGCGTAGACGATGTGGACAGTACCGGCCGCAAACGTAACGACGTACGTGACAATCGGAGCAATGATTGTGATGCCGCCGGGCCAGACACGAAGCGCGCGGTCCGCCACGGCAGCCAGGTAATTCAAACCGCCCGCAGCCTGCATGGTTGCCGCCGCGGTCACGACGGCAACGATCATTCCAAGCACTGTGCGCGGGGGCATGCCGGGTGGAAGACCGAAGATGAAAACTAAGACAACCAGCCCGAGCCCCGCGACAGTGCCCAGCCCAATTCCTCCGAGCCGTGCACCCACAACGATGCACGCCAGCAGGACACATAGCTCGATCCACACCATAATCTGCCACCTCTAGCAAATTGCAACTTTCAAACCCGTCCGAGGCGGCGAGATCAGTACGTTTGGAATAGCTTTTGAATTTCCATCGTCGTCCGCGGTTTGAGCAGCGCCAGCATCAACAGGATTCTCGACTTCTGCGGATTGAGCTCATCGGATGCGACGAAACCTAGTTCATCGTCATTCACCTCGACATTACGCCCGACGCTGCCGGTCGCGACGCGGCTGCTCCTGACGATCACGACGCCCTGCTTCGCAACTTTGGCTGCAGCATCGAGTGAGGCCTTGTTCACATTGCCGTTGCCTACACCAGCCAAAACAATGCCTTTCGCGCCATGACGTGCTGAATCCTCAATAAGGTCGGGAGACATGTCGGCGCAGGCGAAGAGAATGTCGACGCGCGGCAGTTTGGTCACGTTCGTGATATCGAATTCACTGCCCACGGTGTGTTTCCATTGCGGGTTGTTGTAGAAATCGTTCTTCCCGTAGGTAGCGATACCCACCACTCCTCGCAAAGGAGACATAAACGTCTGGACAGCAGTCGTGCTCGTCTTGGTAAGAGAGTGCGCCCCGTGGATCCAGTCATTCATTACGACCAGCACTCCGCGCCCCCTGGCATTCGGATCAATCGCCACGCCGACCGCGTTGTAGAGATTCAATGGCCCATCGGCGCTGACGGCCGTCGATGGCCGCATGGAGCCAACCATGACTACGGGCTTATCGCTTTTCACCACCAGGTTCAGGAAGAAGGCCGTCTCTTCCATCGTGTCGGTGCCGTGGGTCACGACAATGCCGTCCACCTGTGGGGTAGCAAGTAATTGATTGATGCGTTTGGCCAAGGTCAGCATGATGTCGAACGATATGTCTTGTGAACCGACGTTCGAAATCTGCTCGCCCTTGATATTGGCAAGATCCGTGATGCCCGGGACAGCGGCGATCATAGCGTCAATGGTTACCGCGCCAGAGGTGTAGCCTGCTTGCGTTCCCGAAGCAGCCGCGCCGGCGATCGTCCCGCCAGTAGCCAGAATTACGACATTGGGCTTTCCTTCTGCAACGGTCAGTTCACAAACGAGAGCAAGAAAAACCAGCAGGCATGACAGCGATCTTCGATTGGGTTTCATAGTTCTCCCTCGATCACAGTTCAATCTTTCTTGTTGTATTGACTCTTATCTAGACCGGTCAACTTCGCTGGATCCAGTAGTTCGTTGATTTGTTGTTCCGTAAGAATGTGTTGTTCGCGAATAATCTCGAGAATGCCCTTGTTTGTCTTGTAGGCCTCAGCCGCGAGTTCCGTCGCCTTTTCGTAACCCACGATCGGGTTCAGCGCGGTGACAATCCCAACCGTGGTTTCCATGTAGTGCTCCAGCACTTTTTCGTTCACCGTGATGCCATCAACACACTTCGAGCGAAATGCCATGGATCCGCGGTACAAGAGACTCTGAGATTCGATGATCGCCAGTCCCTCGATCGGCTCGTAAGCATTGAGCTGCAATTGTCCGTGCGTGGCCGCCAAGCTTACGCTGTAGTCGTTGCCTATAACGCGAAATGCAATCAGGTTGACCAGCTCAGGAATTACCGGATTGACCTTGCCCGGCATGATCGAAGAACCCGGCTGCAGCGCGGGCAAGTTGATCTCAAAGAGTCCCGCTCGCGGACCCGAGGTGAGAAGGATCAGGTCACTCGCAATCTTCGACAGCTTGATGGCCACGCTGCGCAGGGCTGATGAATACACCACGAATCCTTGTTGGTCCCATGTTGCCGCCAGCATGTCTGACGCCGGAACAATCGGTTTGCCAGTCAATTTTGCCAGATGAGCTGCGCACTTTTCCGGATAGCCTTTGGGCACGTTGATGCCCGTGCCAATCGCAGTCGCACCCATGTTGACTGCGTAAAGAGACTTCTCTGCCTGCTTCAGGAACAGGATTTCACTTTCGAGCGAATCCGCGAACGCATAGAACTCTTGGCCAACTGTCATCGGCACGGCGTCTTGCATTTCAGTGCGACCCATCTTGACAATTTCAAGATAGGCGGCGCCTTTGGTCCGGAAAGAAGCTGCGAGTTTCTCCAACTCGGCCACAAGCTTGTCATTGCGCAGGAGAAGCGCAACTTTGATCGCAGTGGGATAAGAATCGTTCGTCGACTGAGACATATTCAGATCGTCGTGCGGATCGACATACTGGTACTCGCCTTTCTTGTGTCCAGTAAGTTCGAGTGCGACATTGGCGAGCACTTCATTGGCATTCATATTGGTCGACGTGCCCGCTCCACCCTGGTACCAGTCCACGAGAAATTGGTCGTGATACTGGCCTTGCAGCACTGCCTGAGAGGCCTTTTCAATGGCGGCCAACTTCTCCGGTTTCATCGCACCAACGTCTGTGTTAGCCTGCGCAGCTGCCAGCTTCACGATCGCCCATGCCTCGACGAATCCGGGATAGTGATTGATTGCGATGTCGGAAATCTGAAAGTTCTCAAGCGCCCTCGCCGTCTGCACCCCGTAGTAGGCACTGGCGGGAATGTCTTTCTGCCCGAGAAGATCCTTCTCGACTCTGGCCTTTTCTTGTGCACCCATCGACGAAGAGAGTAGTGCACAGGTAATACTTGTAAGGATAAGGATCAAGATTCTAGTGCTCATGGCGCCTCCAACGACGCTCAGGCCCTAATGTCAGACCAGACGAAATAATTGGCTGCATCTCAAACGTCCTCAGTTCATCTCGGATGAGAGTTGCAGAAAACGAACTCAGCGAACTGATCGAGAAGACCAGTCAATTCACTTGTAGCCGGGAGGTACGTTCGTTACAACTAGGGGAATCCCTAACTCGGATGAACCCGCTCCAATCTGTCCGGTGTGAGAGTCGGAGACACTCTGACCTCTTCTAGGGATTTCCCTAGTTGTGAGTAAAGGAAACCTGACTAAGGTTGGTTGCCAGAAACTTGGCTTTAGCCGCGCGGGCATCTTGTCTCGATGGAGTGCTCTGACGACCGGAGTCCTTGGTCGGCGCAGTTTATAACTCGTCAATTCGGAGGAGCGCATGTTCGCCAGCATCGTCACGTCATTGAGACAACATCCCGAGCTCGCAGTCTTCCTGACACTCGCGCTCGGATTCCTGCTGGGGCGTGTGCGGATTGGAACATTCAAGCTTGGAAACGTCGTCGGCACGCTGCTCGCGGGCGTGCTCATTGGACAACTAGCCATCAAGGTTCATCCGCTCGTCGAGGTTGTGTTCTTCGATCTGTTCCTCTTCGCCACCGGTTACAAGGTGGGGCCGCAATTCTTCCGTGGACTTAAAAAGAACGCGTTGTCGCAACTCTCGCTGACGGTAGTCTTGTGTGTGACCAGCCTTGTGGTGACAGTCGCGGCCGCGAAGACGCTCGGGTATGACTGCGGCACCGCTGCCGGTCTCATGGCTGGAGCCTTCACAGAGAGCACGGTCATCGGCACGGCGGGTGATACGATCGCCCGGCTTAATCTGCCGGACGCCGAAAAGCAGAGGCTGCTGAACAACATTCCCATCGCATATGCGGTGAGCTATCTGGTTGGGACCAGCTTCGTCGTCTGGTTCCTTTCCAGTCTTGCGCCCAGGCTGCTCGGAATCGACCTGAAAGCAGAGAGCAAGAAGCTCGAAGCGAAGATGTCCGCAATGCCCACTGAACACTCCGGCAAGCAATCGGGCTACCGGGAATGGGATCTCCGGGCGTATAGCCTTGCCGATGTTTTTGCCAATCGCCGGATCGCCGATCTGGAGAAGTCATTTGTTCCGGAGCGCGTGTTTATTGAGCGAATCCGCCGCGAATCCAAGTTCATCGATGCGACTCCCGATACCGTGCTGCACACCAGCGACGTCGTTGTCGTAGTGGCGCGCCGCCGCGTGCTGCTCAACGATAGTTTCACGATTGGTTTGGAGGTCGAGGATCGCGAGCTGCTGGACTTCCCTGTGATCACGGCCGATGTCGTCGTCACCAACCGTGCGGTTGTGGACGAGACGATTCCAGTACTCGCCGAGCAGCACGGTCGCGGCGTCGCCCTTCAGAAGCTCATCCGAGGTGGGGAAGAAATCCCGTTCACGTTGGAAACGACCGTGCAGCGCGGCGACCTCCTGCGCATCATCGGCGCCGAGCAGCACGTGCAGCGTGTCGGCAAGATCCTCGGCTACATAGAGCGGCCATCCAGCGAGACGGACGTTGTCTTTGTCGGTCTAGGTATCTTCGTGGGAGGGTTGATCGGTTTGCTGTCCGTTTCGGTACTCGGCGTGCCCCTCAGCCTCACGGCCAGCGGTGGCTCGCTGATCATGGGCCTGGTGTTCGGGTGGCTGCGATCGGTACGCCCCACTTTCGGTCGCATCCCCGACCCAGCACTCTGGGTCTTCGACACAGTCGGACTCGCCGTCTTCATCGGCGTGGTTGGCTTAAACGCCGGGCCCGGCTTCGTTACGGGTCTGCGTGTCACGGGGCCAAGCCTAATCTTAGTGGGTTTTCTCGTCGCCTTGACGCCGCACCTGGTGGCGGTCCTCTTCGGACGCTACGTGCTCAATATAAACCCTGTGATTCTGCTCGGTGCGTGCGCCGGCGCGGGAACGGCAACAGCGGCGCTGCGGGCGATTCAGGATGAAGCCGGGAGCAAGCTACCCGCACTCGGGTACACAGTGCCCTATGCGGTCGGCAACATCCTGCTGACAGCGTGGGGCCCGGTCATCGTGATGTTGACCAGGTAGTTGTTTTCCAACCAGAGGAATTGGAGAGTTGGTATGCGCCGATTCAAGGATCTGTGGTTCTTTGTCCTCCTTCTGAGCCTATTTACACTCTGTGGCTGCCAGGATCTGGTTCCGCGTGATACGTCCAGCCTCTTCATCCCCCGGTTCCAGCGGTCCGAGATTCTTGGTTTTGTAGCGGGCCTTGGAACGACTTTTGCCGCTGAGGAGCCAAGTTATGTTTACTGGACTACTATTTTGCCGGTCATCTTTGGATGAATGGTGCAGTAGTAGGCGTAGGTTCCAGGCGTGGCGAAGGTGTGGGAGAATTTTTCGTCGGTGTCCATGACCTTGGATTTGAAAGCACCGTCGGTGCTTACTGCGGTGTGCGGGATGTCGTCGCGGTTGGTCCAGGTGACGGTCGAGCCGGCGGGGATGGTTAGCGTCTGCGGGCCGAAGCTGAAGTTGTCGATTTTCACTTCTGCGGCTTGAGAGGGCGGTTGATCGTTCGCGGAGACAGATGACGAGCCCGCGAAGACGAACAGTGCAATTATTAGTGGCATTGCGGAAAATGCGCGGCGCAGATTTTTGTTAGTCATTTTATTGTCCTTTCTGTTTTTTCTGATTTGTCTCTTTCTCTCTGATTTACCCAAGGGTTGAGTCGACGACTGCCAGGGAGTGCTGGCCGCGGACGTAGTTCACGTCGGTGATTCCGAGCACGCTGCGCAATTGCTCGGCGGGCACTTTCATCGGTCCGGGCGAATCGGCTTTGCCGGGCTGCGGTTGGGGAAATGCGGTGGACATTGCGGTGTGGAAGGTCACTTTCCCTTCGACCTTCTGCATCGTCTGGTGAATGTGTCCGTTGAGTACCGTGACTGAGCCGAATTTTTTCAGGTAGCCCAAGGCCTGCGCGCTGTCTTCCGTGCCCCAACCCCATTCGGGATAGACCGTCCACAGCGGAATATGGGCGAAGACCACGATGGGCGTGCTGTGCTTCAAGTGCTTGACGTCTTTTTCCATCCATTCGAGTTGGTCGTTGCCGAGCGAACCCAGGCCGCCGGACTTCAGGTTCATAACGTTCACCAGTCCGATGAAGTGCACGCCGTTCTTGTCGAAGCTGTACCATCCGGAGCCTTGGGCGCTCTTTCCATAGCGCTCGAGATAGGACTTGCCATTGTCATCGAGCACGTCGTGTTCTCCGGGCACGAAGAAAACGTCCTTGGCGACGGCACTCTTCAGAATCTGGTCGACCTTGTCGAATTGTTCCGGGCGTGAGAGATGGCTGATGTCGCCGGTGTGCAGCAGGAACTCTGGCGGGTTGGGCAGGCGGTTGATCTTGTCGATGGCGGCCTGCAGGGTTGCGACGACATCTGGGTTGGCGGGTTTGTTGAATCCCATGTGACTGTCGCTAATCTGGGCAAAGGTAAAGTCGGTGCTCTTGCCGGAATTCTTGGCGAAGGCGCGGGAAACCGGGATGCCGCCGCTTAGGGTCCAGACGAGTCCGGTGCCGGCCCATGCCATGCATTTGAGAAAGCCGCGGCGGTCGATGCCGTCCTGGTTGAGATTTTGGTCGATTAGATTTTTGTCTGTCATTTTGCCTCCTTGGTGTTCGGTCTTCTCAGGGGATAACCGGGATTTGTTGTTTTTATTCCATTGGTTCTTGGGGGAAAAATAAAAGTCAACGGCAGCGGACCGGCATGTCTGCTCTACTGGGCGCGGGCACGGTGGTCTCGAAAGGCGCGAGACGTGGGGCACCCGGCGGGCAGGACTGTCGGCTCTACAGGTTTACGCCGCTTAGGATGCCGCCTGCGTGGCCGGTTAGCGCGACCAGGATTACGGTGAGGGATTCGAGCGCCAGAACATATGCCGGCAATATTTTCGCGCCGCAGCGAGTGCGGA
>Ga0210383_10002288_pt1 | contig 17316 bp, 12 predicted proteins | sample IncBWC14OmetaG_FD_160072 | JGI IMG/M metagenome (GOLD analysis project Ga0210383, IMG submission 160072) | Forest soil microbial communities from Barre Woods Harvard Forest LTER site, Petersham, Massachusetts, United States - Inc-BW-C-14-O ...
CACGACCGGTACATCGTCGCCGGGAAACTTGTAGCTCTTCAGCAGCTCGCGCACTTCAAGCTCGACGAGTTCGAGCAGTTCGGGATCGTCCACCGCATCGACTTTATTCAGCGCGACTACGAGATAGGGCACGCCCACCTGCCGCGCCAACAGCACGTGCTCGCGCGTCTGCGGCATGGGACCGTCGGTCGCCGCAACCACCAGAATCCCGCCATCCATCTGGGCCGCGCCGGTGATCATGTTCTTGATGTAGTCGGCGTGGCCGGGGCAGTCGACGTGCGCGTAGTGCCGGTTCGCGGTTTCGTATTCGACGTGCGCCGTCGCGATGGTGATTCCGCGAGCTTTTTCTTCGGGCGCGTTGTCGATCGAATCAAACGACCGGAACGTGTTCTTCGGATTATGCTTCGACAAAACTTTCGTGATAGCCGCCGTCAACGTGGTCTTGCCATGGTCGATGTGACCAATCGTCCCTACGTTGCAGTGCGGCTTATTGCGATCAAATTTCTCTTTCGCCATCTTTCTATCTCCTCGGCTTCCAATTACGCCGAAACCAAATCGTCCCCGTCGGCTTCGTAATACGCGCCGACGAATTCCTGTTTTTCCACCAGTTCGTCGACAATCTGTCGGTCGAACTCCGCGAAACCTTCCGCAAACCGCTCGCGGAAAATTTCAAAACCGCGATGCCCGCCCCAGAAATCCAAAACCCGGTACCGCTCATCCGCCGGCAGTTCGCGCTTCACTTCGGTAGCGACGTAACTTTCAGCCTGCCGCAGAAACCGCGCCCAGACTCCGTCCCGGCCAAAAACAATTTCAAACTCGGCCCGCTTACTTTCTCTGACCCAGAACCTGCGGTCGACGACGAACCGCGGCGCTGCCAGTCATTTCGTCGTGCCCTGCACCTTGGCGATGATTTCCTCCGCGACCGAACGCGGAGCCTCCTCATAGCGGGCAAAGTGCATGGAATATTCCGCGCGGCCCTGCGTCGACGAACGCATGTGGGTCGCATAACCAAACATTTCCGCCAGCGGAACGATGGCCTTGATCACCTGCGAACCGGCGCGGTGTTCCATGCCTTCGATGCGTCCGCGGCGCGAACTCAGGTCGCCCATGATCGTGCCGGCGTAATCTTCCGGAGTGACGACTTCGACCGCCATCACCGGCTCGAGCAGCACCGGAGAAGCCTTGCGGGCAGCCTCTTTGAACGCCATGGAGCCGGCAATCTTGAACGCCATTTCGTTCGAATCGACGTCGTGATAGCTGCCGTCGTAAAGCGTGGCCTTCACATCAACCATGGGATAGCCGGCGAGAATACCGCCTTCGAGCGCTTCCTGAATGCCCTGATCGATAGGCTTGATAAATTCTTTCGGCACCGATCCGCCAACAACGTCGTTGACGAATTCGTAACCCGTGCCCGGTGGTTGCGGGTCGAGATAAATTTTGGCGTGACCGTACTGCCCGCGGCCGCCGGTCTGGCGAATGTATTTGCCTTCCGCTTCGGCGTGCCGGCGAATGGTCTCGCGATACGCCACCTGCGGCTTGCCCACGTTGGCTTCGACTTTGTACTCGCGCATCATGCGGTCGACGATGATTTCGAGGTGCAGTTCGCCCATGCCGCTGATGATGGTCTGTCCGCTGTCGGGATCGGTGTGAACCTTGAAAGTGGGATCTTCCTGGGCCAGACGCGACAGCGCCATACCCATTTTTTCCTGGTCGGCTTTGGTCTTCGGTTCGACGGCGACGGAAATTACCGGAACCGCAAACGTAATGGATTCGAGCGCGATGGGATGATCTTCGTCGCAGATGGTGTCGCCGGTGCCCACGTTCTTCAAACCGACCGCGGCACAAATGTCGCCGGCAAGGATTTCGCTGATTTCTTCGCGCTTGTTGGCGTGCATCTTGAGCAAACGCCCGATGCGCTCGGTCTTGGTGGTGCGGACGTTCTGCACCGAATCGCCGGTCTTGAGCTGGCCGGAGTAGACGCGAATGAAGGTGAGCTGCCCGACGAACGGGTCGGCCATGATCTTGAACGCCAGCGCCGCGAAGGGCTCTTTGTCGTCGGCATGGCGGAAAATCTTTTCCCCATTGTCGGGATTGATGCCATGCGTTTCCGGAACGTCGAGCGGCGAAGGCAGATAGTCGACGACGGCATCGAGCAGCGGCTGCACGCCCTTGTTCTTGAAGGCCGTTCCCACCACCACCGGAAACACTTTCAGCGCGATGGTCGATTTGCGCAGCGAGGCGCGCAGCGCGTCTGCGCTGATCTCTTCGCCTTCCAGAAATTTGTGCAGAATTTCGTCGTCGTTTTCGGCGATGCTCTCGACCAGTTGCGCGTGGAAGGCTTCGGCTTTCTTCTTCAACTCCGCAGGAATTTCTTCGGTGAGGTATTCCGCGCCGATGGTGTCATCCGCCCACACGATCGCCTTCATGTTGATCAGATCAACCACGCCCTTGAACTTATCTTCCTGGCCGATGGGGAATTGAATGGCGACGGGCTTGGCGCTCAGGCGCTTGCGAATGGTATCGACGGCATGCTCGAAATCAGCACCCATCTTGTCAATCTTGTTGATAAAGCAAATTCTGGGGACGCCGTATTTGTCGGCCTGCCGCCAGACTTTTTCCGACTGCGGCTGCACACCGTGCACCGCGTCAAACACGGCGACCGCGCCGTCGAGCACGCGCAGCGATCGCTCCACTTCCGCCGTGAAATCAACGTGGCCGGGAGTATCGATGATGTTGATGCGAATATCGCGCCAGGTGCAGGTCGTCGCGGCGGATGTGATGGTAATGCCGCGCTCCTGCTCCTGCTCCATCCAGTCCATGGTGGCAGTGCCTTCGTGCACTTCTCCGATGCGATGCGTCTTTCCCGTATAAAACAGGATGCGCTCCGTCGTAGTGGTCTTACCGGCATCGATGTGGGCCATGATGCCGATGTTTCTACACCGTTCTAATGGGACTGTTCTGGGCACGACGTTCTAACTCTTTCTGGGCTCCGAAATCTAAAATTCAGATTCTAGTTACTAGCTTCTAGTCAAACCCAACTGCCAGCCTCGTGTTCTAGCTAGCAGCTAGAAGCTTCCTTACCACCGGTAATGCGCGAAGGCCTTATTGGCTTCCGCCATGCGGTGTACGTCTTCTTTCTTCTTGATGGCCGCGCCTTTTCCGTTGGCGGCGTCCAGCAACTCGTTGCTGAGCTTGTCGATCATTCCTTTTTCGCCGCGCGACCGGGCATACGTAATCAGCCACCGAATCCCGAGCGACGTCCGGCGGTCCGCATTCACTTCCACCGGAACCTGATAGTTGGCGCCGCCTACGCGGCGGGTCTTCACTTCGAGCAGCGGCTTGGCATTCTCCACCGCTTTCTTGAACAGCTTCAGAGCCTCGTCGCCGCCCTTCGATTCCAGGCGCGTCAAGGCTTCATAGAAGATGCCCTCGGCGGTTGAGCGCTTGCCCTGCCACATCATCGAATTAATGAACTTCGTCACCAGATCCGAGCCATAAATGGCGTCGGCCGGGACGGTCCGCTTGGCGATATGTCCTTTACGAGGCATTCAGCTTCTAGCTCCTAGCTCATAGCTTCTAGCTTGAGCGTACTGGCCACTAATCCCTGACCCCTGGCTCCTGCTTCTCAACCCTTCTTCGGGCGCTTGGCGCCGTACTTCGAACGTCCCTGCATGCGGCCGGCGACGCCTACTGCGTCCAGCGTGCCGCGGATTACGTGATAACGCACACCCGGCAGATCTTTCACGCGGCCCCCGCGGATCAGCACAATCGAGTGCTCCTGCAGGTTGTGGCCGACGCCGGGGATATAGGTGGTCACTTCAATGCCGTTGGTCAGGCGCACGCGCGCCACTTTCCGCAAAGCCGAGTTCGGCTTCTTGGGGGTCTGCGTGTACACGCGGGTGCATACTCCGCGCTTCTGCGGACATCCCTGCAGCGCTGGGCTGGCCGTCTTGTAACGGGGCCGCTTGCGGCCGTCACGCACCAATTGATTGAAGGTAGGCACTCTTCACCACTCCTTAGCCGCGCACAGCCTCGCTTTCACGAAGGCAGCGCACAGGCTTATCTCCTGCTTCCATCCTGCTGTTCTAGAACGCGCATCGTGGGCATGGCCGGCTCATGTTTGGCAAAACAGGGCCAACCATTACTTCTCGCCGCGCTACTTCGTTAGTCCAAACTAACGCCGGAGAGATTCTGGATTCCCATTCAGACTTACGCTGCCGACGGTGGCACCCGGCCAAACTCCGGGGGCGCTCCGTTTCGTCAGCCTTCCCCTGCATATCCTTCCACAAAAGGGCGGAAGGCACCGCAGGAGCATTTCAGCGAGGAAAAATTTCCGGAATTACTGGACTTACCGTTCAATCCGGAAACGCATTTCTCGAAAGCTCATCTGTGAATTGCACACACACAAAAGCGACAACGCACAGCCAGCCTGGGTGATCTCGCGGAACCAATCTACTATAGCAAGTGGATCCGAACATCGTCAACCCGTGTTTTTGCATCCCAGAAGTGGGGCACCAGAAGTGGAGCGATCCTGCGCGATTCTTGAACTGGGAACTGCTGCGGAGATGGAATTCGCTCGCGGCGCTTGCCGATTCTGCGTTGAGCCTCTAGACTACAGGTTTCCCAATTCATTGGGTTTCCCAATTCATTCAGGTTTCGCCGTTGCTTGGGGTTCGCAATCGTTTTTGTAGTTCAGGTTCTCGTAGTTCTGGTTCTCGCAACTCTAGTTCTCGCAGTTTTAGCTCTCGCAACTCTGGTTTTTCCAATTTACAAGAGCGGCTCGTCCCCAGCCTGATGCAAGAGATCGTGGTTCAAATGGCACAGGGCGAGGAGAAAGGGTTCATGGGCAGGTTGAGGACGGGTCGTCTGGTGTGCGCAATCGCGTTGTGCGGTGTAAGCGTGGGATTGTTGTCCGTTCTCGGGGGCTGCGGCGGACACTCGTCCGTGTCCAGGTCTCCCTTCCCGGCGAAAATTACCCTTACCCCTGGGGGCACCACTTCCCTGCAACTGGGCGGCACGCTGAGGTTCTCCGCCAGCGCGACGAACAGCGCCAACACCAGCATCAACGTGACCATTACCTTCCAGTCGAACGATACCAGCCTGCTCAACTTCGCGCCCGGCGGTACGGCCTGCGCAGGCGTGTGGACCACCAGTTTCACGGTCTGCGTTCCCGGGCCCTCGGGCGTAGTTCAAGTTACGGCCACGGCGGACGGAGTGGTCAGCTCGCCCACTCTGGTCTTCGTCCACCCGCCCGTTGACAACATCGTGGTAAACCAGGTGCCGCCCTCCCCGCCGTACGAGAACCCGGTGCCATGTCTTTCGCAGAATCAGACCATCACCCTCGAAGCAACCGCCTACAGCCAGGGCATTGACGTCACTTCTTCGGTGGGTCAGTTCAGTTTTTCCGCGGTCAACCCGGGCGTCGTCACCATCACTCCTATCATCACGTCCTCCTATAACGTCGTCACCAACGAAGCCACGGCCACGGCGGCCGCGCCCGGCTTCACCCAGATTTTCGCCTCGGCCAGCGGCGTCGTCAGCACACCGTTTCAGCAGTTCAACAATAACGGTCCGGCCTGGAACTTTTTTGAGACCTGTCCAGTCCAGCAGATTGTCCTGCAACTGGGCCCAGCTGGCTCCCAGAAAAGTGGCGTTACCACTTTCGTTTCCAGCAAGGGAACGACCCAGACCGTGAACGCGACGGTCTACGACGTTCTGGGAAACCTCATGGACAAGCCGCCTTTGACCTGGAGCTCGACCGAACCCGGCGCCGTCTCCGTGCCAGCGACTTGTACAAACCAGCTTACCTGTGCCGCGTCTACCGCCGGCCCGGGCGCAGGAATCGTGACCGCTTCCTGCACTCCGCCCAGCTGTAATATCGGTTTCCCGTTGATCCCCGAGAACCTTTCTCAATTGCCTAACCCCCAGCTGTACGTTCCCGTGCCGGTGTATGCCGCCACGGCTATCTCCGGCGTCGTCACTGGGACTGCCACCACCACCGGAGTGGTCGCTTCCAGTCTGGATTGCACCACTACTTTCGAGTGTTCCGTTTCCCTCTACGACGTATCGACGTCCACCAATATCCCCGGCAGTCCCGTGGCCATGCCGACGCCGCCCAATTCTCTGCTCTTCGATGCTGGCGGCGATAAGGCCTATATGGGCAGCAATTTTGGCGCGTTTAGCGTCAATCCGGCCAATTTCGGCAGCGCCAGCAACCCCTTCGGCGGGCTCGGAACTTTCACCGGGCAGATCCTGGCGGTTTCCTCCAACGGACAGCTCGCGGTTTTTTCCGACACCGTACATATTCCCAACCAGGTTTTCATCACTAACGCGGCCAACGCCTCTTCCCCCACGGTCAGCAGCTTCACGATTTCCGGGGCGGTTGCCGCCGCCTTTTCACCCGACGCCTTGAAGGCCTATATCGTGGCCTGCGTCCCCGGCACCGTGCCCTGCAGTGGTTCCACCGGAAATACAATTTTTGTCTACTCCACGCTGCAGTCCATGCAGACCATCCCGCTGACGGCAGCCGCCAGTGGGGTCGCGTTCTCCTCCAGCGGAGCCTTCGTCTTCGTTACCGGCGGGAGCGCGGCGTCTTTGGTGACGACGTTCAACACTTGCAACAATGCGCTCTCTACGGGTCCCGCGCTCAACCCTCTGCTCATCAACAACGTGCCTCCACCTCTGTTTCTGCGCGTGCTGCCGGCAGCCAGCGCCCCGCCGCCTGTGGTAGCCGCGCTGATTACCCCCGACGAGAATGCCCCGGGATTGGACGTGCTCGTCGCGCTGGACAAAACCGGCATCGACCTCATCGCCACCGACACAATCGTCCCGGGTTTCGGCTATCCGCCAACTTCGACCCCGCCTTGCCCGCAGTTCATCGAGCAGGCCGTGAACCCAGAGCCGCCTCACACCACTTTCCCTCCGCAGCACTTTGATTTCGGAGTCGGGACATTTAATCCCATCAGCTTTTTCGTGTCCCCCGACGGCACCAGAGCCTACGTGGTCACCACCAACTTCAGCAGCATTCTGGTTTTCGATTTCAACACCGGATCGCTCAGCGGCAGCATTCCGCTCGCGAACAATGCCATTCCCGTCAGCGCGTCCTTCACCGAGGATGGAACTTTGATCTATGTCGCGGCCAACGATGGCACCCTGCACGAAATCAACACAGTATCCGCCACGGACGTGCAGGAGATTTCTTTCCCCAATCTGCCCAACGTGAACAATCCCTTCTGCGGATTCGGAGCCACCACGATCACCTGCACGCTGGATTTGGTGAGTGTGAAACCGTAGGACCGAGGCTTGGCGTGCTTCAGAATAAGCGGACAATATTGGGGAGAGAGAGCAAGTCTTGCTGCAATCGGCCGAATCGCCTACGCAGGTTTTTCCAGTTCTTTCCCGATGCTATCCAGCACTCCATTCAGAAAGTGCACGGATTCAGGCGTGGAAAATTTGCGCGCAATCTCCAGCGCTTCATTGATCACCACCGCTCGCGGAGTTTCCCGGTAGGCTAGCAATTCCGCCACCGCGGCCCGCAACAGATTACGGTCGACCGCGGCCATGCGCTCCATGCGCCAGTGCTCGGCGTGGCGTTCGATGAGCCCGTCAATTTCGCCCCCGCGATCGGTGGCCACGCGGAAAAGGTCGTCGGCAAACCCGCGCACGTCGGCGCCGGTCCCGTCATGCTCGCCCCAGAAGGTGCGGCGTACGTGGTCCGCATCCTGCTTTCCCATGTCAGCCTGGAAAAGCATCTGCAATGCCATTTCGCGGGATTTTCTGCGAGTACCCATTGGGGGAAGTTGTCTGTGGTCAGTCTATCGGAAAAGCGCTTCGCCGCTGCGCACTTATTGACCACAGTAACTTTGGCTTAGCAACCGCTCCTAGTAGGATTAGCCGGTGAACAGGCTGTTACGCGTCGGCTTGAAAGTCACGGGCGTAGGTGTTCTATCAGTCGTTGGAATGCTATTGTCCGGTCCATGGGGCCCGTGCGGGCCCAGCAGTGCAACGGGCTTGATTTTTATGCTTACCGCGCTGTTCTGTCTACCCATCGGAGCCCTGGTCTCGATCGCCGGCGTGGTGGTCCTTGCTTTCGAGAGGAGGGCAGTTGCGCAGGCTGACCTGCAGTCTCGTTAGCGCCTACGCTTCAGAGATCGGCGGTGCCGTGCGCTCTTGCTCACGGCTGATGGCGGAGAACTGAGCGCTGATTTCAGCGATGCCATCTCCACCGCCGCCAGCGCCGCATCGAATCCCTTATTCCCCATCTTCAGCCCTGCGCGATCAATGGCCTGCTCCAGTGTGTCGCAGGTAAGCACGCCGAACGCATGCGGCACACCCGTCTCCTGCGTCGACTGCCCAATCCCGCGCGTGACTTCGTTCACGATCACGTCGTAATGCGCTGTGTCGCCGCGCAGCAGACAGCCGAGGCAAATGATGGCGTCATATTTTCCGGTCTCCGCCAGCGTCCGCGCCGCTGAAGGAATCTCGAACGCCCCCGGCACCCGCACAATTTCGATGTCTTGTTTCTTCGCTCCGCAGCGCAACAAACCATCGTAAGCGCTCTGCAGCAAGCGCTCGGTGATGAAGGCATTGAAGCGCGCGACCACGACGCCGAAGTGCTTCCCGGCCGCGTTCAACTCACCTTCCAGCGCGCGCAGCTTAGGTTCAGCAGAAAGTTCGGCAGAGGGTTTCGACGCCCGATCGTGATTGGGTTTCTTCTCCGTGACTCCGTGCCTCCGTGGTGGATTTTGATTTTGCTCCAGTTGATCCGCGAAAATCCGACTAAATCCGCGGCAAAGGATTTACTTCCCTTTGAATTGTGCCGGACGCTTCTCCAGAAACGCCGATGTCCCTTCCTTCTTATCTTCCGTGGCGCAGGAAACCGCGAACAGCACCGCCTCAAGATACAACCCCTCGGCCAAAGTCATCTCCATGCCTTTATTGACGGCCTCCATCGCATACTGCACGGCCAGCGGCGCGTTGGCGATAATCTTCGCGGCAATCGCCTCCGCGCGCGGAATCAACTCGGACGGCGCAGTGACTTCACTCACCAGCCCGATGCGATGCGCCTCCTGCGCCGTAATCATCTCGCCCGTGAGTATGTGCTGCATGGCAAGTCCTTTCCCGACCAGCCGCGGCAGCCGCTGCGACCCACCGTAGCCAGGAATAATCCCCAGCTTCACTTCCGGCTGCCCCAGCTTCGCGTTCTCGCTGGCGAGGCGCATGGTGCAAGCCATGGCAATCTCGCATCCGCCCCCGAGCGCGAATCCATTAATGCAGGCGATCACCGGCTTGCCCAGATTTTCGATCAGATTGAGAACATTCTGGCCGCGATGCGTGTACTCCTTGCCGGTCACAGCATCCTGTTTCGCCAGTTCGCTGATGTCGGCGCCGGCGATAAACGCCTTCTCGCCCGCGCCCGTAAATAGCACTACGCGGATCGCGGCATCGGTCTTGATGTCGTGAAACGCCGCCCGCAGCTCCTCCATGGTAGCCATGTTGAGCGCGTTGAGCACCTTCGGCCGGTTGACGGTGACGTAAGCGATGGAGTTTTTCTTTTCGAGAAGAATGTTTTCAAAATTCATAAATTCAAATCCACCCCTTGTCATCCTGAGCGGAACATGTCGATGAGCGAAGCGAATCGGCATGCGGAGTCGAAGGACCCCTTTCACCTTGCACCGCGCCCTGAGCGCAACCGGGTTCCTCCCACGGCTTTAGCGGCAACGCCCTCGCGTACCCGCTGTTGTGCCAGCTCAAAGGATCCTTCGACTGCGCAAGAACTTCGCTTCGCGAACTTCTCGCTTCGCTCAGGATGACAAAGCGTTACAGCTTATTCGCCTTCGGATTCCCCGGGTTCGCATAATCATAAAACCCTTTGCCCGACTTCCGCCCGTACCAGCCCGCCATCACCAACCGCTTCAGCAGCGGAGGGGACGCAAATCGCCGCTCTTTGAACTCGTCATACATGACATGAGTGATGTAATAAGTCGTATCAAGGCCGACGAAATCGAGCAAAGTGAAGGGACCCATCGGATATCCGCAGCCCAGCTTCATGGCATTGTCGATATCTTCAATCGACCCCACGCCCTCTTCATACGCGCGAATGGCATCGAGCAGATACGGCACCAGCAGCCGGTTCACGATGAATCCCGTTTTGTCCGACGTGCGCACCGGAACCTTGCCCAGCTTTTTTCCGAACTCGTAAGCCGTCTCATAAACATCGTCGGCGGTGGCGATGGTCCGCACCACTTCCACCAGCTTCATCAGCGGCACCGGATTAAAAAAGTGCAGCCCGATAAACCGCTCCGGCCGCTTCACCGACGTTAAAAGCTCCGTCACGGAAATCGAAGAAGTATTCGAGGCAAAGATCGCATCTTTCTTCACGATGCCATCAATCGACGCATACATCTTCTTCTTCTCCTCCACGTTCTCGATGATGGCCTCAATCACAATGTCGCAATCCGCCAGGTCGGATTTGTTGGTCGTCCCCTTGAACCGCGCGCGGATCGCATCTTTCTGCTGCGCCGTGATTCCGCCCTTCTCGACCGGCCGCTCGGCAAACTTCGCCAAAGATTTCTCAATCCCGGCAAACCCTTTGTCGAGAAACCTCTGCTCGACCTCGAGCACGGTGACATCGAACCCAGCCGTCGCGCACACCTGTGCAATCCCCGACCCCATCAGCCCACAACCGAGAACACCAACGTTTTTGATCTCCATGATTGCTTCTTTCATATACAACTTTGCCTCGTCATTCTGAGCAGCCAAGAACCTTTACACTCCGCCTGCGCCAGCAAACTGCATAGATCATTCGCGGCAAGAAACGCCGTTCAGGATGACAGGGACTTGTTCGTAATTCCATTCTCTCGACGAAACAGCTGCCAGACCACGAACATCGCTCCCGTGTCGACCACAACGCTGATAGGCAGAGCGAGAAGAACCGGGCCTGCAATCTGACGCAGCGAAAGGTTCCCAGCTTTCTCAAATATTCCCCTCGTAAGGAGCCAGCCGGGCGCGAGCGGTATCCCCAGGACGTCAAGAAGAAGCCCATTCGTGCCCGAAATCCGACCGTCCGACTGATTCTCCAAGAACCCCAGAATGAGAACCGCCGACACGCTCGCAATCACCGCGACTGCGGCACAGAAACAGGACCGCTTGAGTCGCCCAGTTGATGTCATCAGTTAGCTCATGCTCTCCACCACCATCGCAATCCCCTGTCCCCCGCCGATGCACGCCGACGCCAGCCCATACTTTTTCTTCCGCCGCCGCAGTTCGTACAACAGCGTAATCACCAGCCGTGTTCCGGTCGCGCCCAGAGGATGCCCCAGCGCAATCGCCCCGCCGTTCACGTTCACCTTCTCGCGGTCCAACCCCAATTCTTTCTCGACGGCCAGATACTGCGCCGCGAACGCTTCGTTCACTTCGATCAAATCGATGTAGTCCAAATTCAATCCGGCCTTCTGCAGCGCAATTTTCGTCGCTGGCACCGGACCGCGCCCCATCAGGCTCGGCTCAACTCCGGCAATGCCCCAGCTTACGATTCTTCCCAGCGGCTCCATGTTCCGCTTGCGAACCTCTTCGAGTGACATCACGACGACCGCCGCTGCACCGTCCACAATGCCGCTCGCATTTCCCGCCGTCACCGTTCCGTTGCGGCCAAACGCCGGCTTCAACTTCGCCAGCCCCTCCATCGTAGTCTGTGGACGCCGGTGATCATCTTCGGTCAGCGAATCTCCCGTCGGCTCGCCTTTCGCATTCCGCAGCGGCACCGGAACCAACTCTTCCTGAATGTGTCCTTCTTTGTAAGCTGCATCCGCCTTCTGCTGCGAGCGCAAGGCAAACTTGTCCTGCATCTCGCGCGTAATTCCTTGCTGCCCTCCATAAAGCTCGGCGGTGTTCGCCATGTACGATCCGCAGTAAGTATCGAGCAACGCGACCATCAGCGAATCTTCCAGCTTGCCACCCGGAGCCAGGGTAAAGCCGTCGCGCCCGCGAATCACAAACGGAGCCTGCGACATGGCCTCCATCCCGCCCGCCAGAACGATTTTCGCTTCGTCGGTCTGAATCATCTGCGCCGCCGAAACGATCGCCTGCATGCCCGAGCCGCACAGCCGGTTCACGGTCAGCGCCGGAGTCTCAATCGGCAATCCTGCCCGCAACCCCACGTGCCGCGCGCCATACAGCGCGTCGCCGGAAGTCTGCTGCGCGTTGCCGAAAACCGCGTGGTCGAATTCCTTCACGTTGATCCCCGAGCGCTCAATCGCTCCTTGGGCTGCAATCGCGCCCAACTCCTGCGCGGTGAAATCTTTCAACTTGCCGCAATAGCGGCCAAAGGGCGTGCGCGCCCCACTGACAATGGCGATGTCTCCCGGCTTCAACATTGATTTTCCTGACGTCGATTGCGACGGAACTCTCGTGGAGGGGCGGACGCCCTCGTCCGCCCTGCCAGCAGCACCTGCCCATGGTGAGATTCGTAGCTCGATCCCCCGGACGAGGCGTCCGGGGCTCCACAATTCCTCACCCGCTCAACCTCGCAGATCTCGAACAGAAATCGAGCAGCCAAACTGGTTAGTTTAGCAGCGGCTGAAGGTGGTTGGCGAATTGTAGAGCGATTTGGTAGCGGTGCAGTTTGAAATCCACAGGGCTTGAGTCGGGAATTGGCTTGTGGGAAACTGTGGGCATGGCAAAACAAGCATTCGTTGCGAAGGTAGGTGATCTCGTTCAGACCCCAGGAGTCAAGGGAGCTTTTAAAGTGATCGCCGTTCAGGTAGGCGGTGAGAAATGCTTTTATTCAGGAGTTCAATATCTCGAAACAGGTGCTGTTGGATAGCCCACAGGTACTTGTTGCATGCAACATCCTCACACCTTTCCACGAAGATGCCAGCCAAGCCGCTGCCCGGATCGTGAGAAAAGCGACCAATGAGTAAACTGCTTAATTGTTCAATAAAGGGAAGGGAGCGTGGCATACTTGGGCATGCCAAGACGAACAAAGCGTCAGCGATGGCCTGACTACGAGATCGTTCATCAACTCGCACAGCAGTCCAGGCCGGACGAGCCTACCCCCGTTGAATTATCGCGTGTGATGGCCGCTCTTGGGCGAAAGGGTGGCAAAGTCGGAGGGAAGCGCAGATTGGAAACAATGACTCCGGAACAAAGGAAAGAAATAGCGAGTAAGGCAGCCAAGGCGCGCTGGCGGGCGCGGGATCGGTAAGAAATAATTCTCCCCTCAAATAGAATATTTCCTCACTAAATCTGCAAATTGCGGCGTCACTTTTTGTAAGCTCTGGATCAGATCGCCTCGCGTTTTTTGCCGCACAGCAGCTTGCTGATCCATCTTGTCAACGACCAACGGCGGATTCAAATAAAATTGATGGATGAGGAAGTCATCAGGCGTTTGACACAGAAGTCCGTATTCCTCAATGCAGTCTTGCGGAAAGTGTTTTGTATTGCGCGTTACGATTGCGTTGGCCTGTCCCCTCACGGCAGCCGCTAATACATGTCTGTCCTTTTCATCAGGGCAGCAAAAACTGTCCAGTTTGGCAGGAATCTGTACCAGAGCTTCAGGAAACGCTTTAGTCATTGCTGCTAATCTTCTATCCCTTTGTTCCCGCGTATACCCAAGTTTTCTTTCTATGACGTCACCGACCTCTCTGAGTATTTCTTCGCTCCAGAGAGGTCGGTAGAACGCCGGGTCTTCGGCAAGCCGCAGCAGCGTATCGCACAGTGGCATTGGAGCCAGCACACACGCATCGAGCACTGCGGCATACTCATTATTTTGGTTCAGGATCATCTAAAGTCCTGTCGTAGAGACCGTCTTGCTGCTCTGCTGTGACGAGGTCGTCTAGAGTCTTTCTGCGACCAATGTCTCGCTTCGCTTTGTACGCAAAAACGTCCCTAGCTAATGTTCGGCGATGAGTTCCTACCATGTGGAATGGTATTTCGTTGTTTTTCAATAGGCCAACCAAGTGTGTCCGCGAAACGCCGAGAAGTTTTGCCGCCTCGACGGTTGTTAGGGATACATTCGGCTGCAATATCGTGACGGAATAGCCATCTTTCAAATCACCCAATAGGGTGCATAGAAACGAATACAGAGATGGGGGTAGAACCTGAGCCTTTCCGTCGGGCCCCACTAGCTTGGCATCGGATGTGCGGATTTTCACATAAATATCTTGAATTTCTCGCTGGTCTTTGTCCGAAATTGGCAGGGCCGAAGCATTGGGGAGAGTGTTGGTCGCCATTTTGGTTTCCTCCTTGAAACGTACAAACAGTGTAGTTTACAGATGCCGTAAATGCCACATCTGCTGTACTAAACTTAAATCACTTTATCACAATAACTGCCGTATATGATTTTATATACAGAGTAACACAATGAAAACAAACATATTATTCCCATTGACATACTAAGTCCGTTTTAGCATAATATCGCCATGAATAGGCTAGCCACTGATAAACGTGCCTCAGGGGATCGCAGCCTTAGTCGAGGGGACTTCCGTTAACGCGACCTGCCGGATGACTGGAACCGCGAAGCATACCGTCCTAAAACTGCTCAGGGACATGGGATGCGCTGCTGCTGCTTACCACAATGCCCGTGTCCGCAATCTCCGCGTGCGACGTGTTCAGGCCGACGAAATTTGGGCATTCGTATACGGCAAGGATAAGAACCTCACGCTGGAGCAGGTTCAGGCCGGAGCTGGCAGCGTGTGGACATGGACCGCTCTGGATGCTGACACGAAGCTAATCATCTCGTACACACTTGGGGATCGAGGCGCGGATACAGCCAAAGGGTTCATGCAAGACGTTGCTTCGCGGATCAGCAACCGAATCCACTTACGACTGACGGGCATCGCATGTACGCGGACGCGGTGGAAGATGCGTTCGACGCGGACATTGACTATGCGTTGCTGGTCAAGCTCTACGGCGCGTCCAGCGAGAATCCCGAATCGCGCTATAGTCCCGCAACTTGCATCGGATGCCGCACTGGCGTTCTCGCCGAATTTCTTATTCGCAGGAACTGCGAAAAAGTGAACGGCGATCGCGAAAACAAAATGTGTTTGTTTTCTCCGTGACTCTGCGTCTCCGTGGTGGAGACGTCTTACGCCACCGCGCCCGCGGCCAGCGCCGCCGAGAGAGCCACCACTTTCCCCGGCCCCTGCGCCAAGGACTGCGCCAGCGCGTGTTCCGCGCGGTTGATGACTTCGGTGACGATATCCACCGGATCGTATTCCTGCTTCACGACAGCTTCGGCCAGCCCCGCCGAGAAGTGCGCGAGGTGACCTTTCTCCGCTCCATTTTTGGCGGGCAATCGCACCTCAGAAACAATCTTGCGCAGCTTTTCCACCGCCAGAGTCGCTTCTTTGGTGGCCGTGTCCCCCAGGATGATCGCAATCGTGGTGGTGTCGTAGCGGAAAGCCAGGTCGTTCGATCGAATGTTCGCCGCAAACAGCTGGCCAATTTTTCCCAGCACGCTTTCGATTTCGGCCTCGCCGTATTCCTTCACCATGGCGGCGCTCCGGCCGAACTGCAACAGCAGCAGCGAAAGCGGAGCCGAGTTTTGAATCGCGCGCTTGCTCTCGGCCAGCAACAGGTCAATGTAGGACGCGCGCTTCAACAGTCCCGATTTTTCATCGGTCACCGAAAGATTTTTCACCAGCCGCCGCAGCCCGGCGTTGTTCAGCGCAATCACCATCTGGTCGGCCACCGTCTTCAGCACGACGACATCAGACGGTTGCCACACCCGCGGCCTGGAGTGCATCAGCATCAGCACGCCTACAGGCTCTTCGCCGTCGGTCAAAGGAATCGCCAGCAGCGAAACCGCTCCGAGTTCGGCGATCCACTTCTGCGCGGTTTGCAACTGGGGCGCTTTGGCCGCGTCCGGAGCGATCAACGCCTCCGGTCCCGGAGTCGATTCCTGCACGCAGACAATCAGTTTTGCCAGCGTCGAAAGACTCGCTGCCTTGTGCCCCTCCGCGCAAAATTCTTCCAGCGCGGTCGGCGGCAGGCCGGGCTTGGCCATCGCCACGACGCACCGAGTGGTTTCCCAGTGCCCGCCAATTTCTTTCACCGCAGTGGTGAGCACAGCTTTCGCCGTTCCCTGGTGATAGAGCTTGCGCGTGATTTCGGCGACCCGAGTAAAGCTGCGAACGTCCGCCGCCGGATCTGCAACCGGAGCCGCGGCAGGTGCAGCCGCGGGCGTGATGCCCGGCACCGGAGCCGGAGCTGGCGGCAAGGGCGCCGATCCCGCATAGCGCGGCGTGATCCCCGCGGCCAGGTACAACCGCTGCAAGTCTTCGTTGCGTTCTTCTTCGCGCGGAAACATTTCCTGAATGCGTTGTAAGCGCTCCACCGCCTTGTTGCGCATGCCGTACTGCACAAGAATTTCCGCCTGCAGCATCAAGTCCTGCAGCGTAGCGGCTCCCAGCGTCGGCGCTTCCTGATGCGACGGTTCCTCTGCCGCTTTGGTCATCGGCGAAAAACGCGATGCGATCAGTTTGAAGCGGGCATCATCCACTTTGCCCTTCAGCATGTCGAGCCGCTTCAAGTGCCCCGCTTCATAGGGATCCACTTCTGCCGAGCGGTCCAGGCATTCCGCAGCCTTGGCATACTCGCCGGTGCTGCAGTAAAGATCAAACAATTTCAGCAGCGTCAGGCAATATTCATTCTCGCGGTTCGACGCGTTATAAAGTTCGCTGAGGAACTCCAGCATCTGCGACGACGCGCGATGCCCCGCCGTAAGGTCCTGCATGATCGCGATGAACTGCCGCCGCTCGCCCCGCCGCCTCTGGAACTGTTCCAGCTTCCGAGCCAGCGCCACCGCCGCATCGTCCTGATTGACGTCGAGAAATTGTCCAATCAGCGCGATCACCTGCTGCACTCGCGCCGGATTCTGCTCAAACATTTGCCAGACCAGCGGCTCAGCCTCAGCGAATCGTCCCGCCGCCACCAGCGCTTCGGTGTAAACGTCCCGCAATTCGGGAGTAGTCTGGCCCGAGTTCACCTGCGGCTCGAGAATAAAGATTGCCGCTCCCGCCTGCCCCTGCGCCAGTTGGCTTTTGCCGTAAGCCAGCGCGATTCCCTGATCGGAAGAATCTTCCTGATAGGCGCGCTCATACCACGCAGAACTCTCTGCTCCGCTTTCCGCCGCCAGTTGTGCCACGCGATGGAACGCCGCCGCCGCCACCTTCCGGTTTCCCAGCTCCGAAGAAAGCTCCGCGAAGCGCTGGAAGTTCGCCATATTCTGCTCCAGCGCCACAACTCGCTCCAGCAGCGTAGCCGCATCTTTCTTATTGTCCAGCTTCATCAGATCGGCGAAGGCAGCCTCGTAGG
>Ga0210383_10002290_pt1 | contig 17314 bp, 10 predicted proteins | sample IncBWC14OmetaG_FD_160072 | JGI IMG/M metagenome (GOLD analysis project Ga0210383, IMG submission 160072) | Forest soil microbial communities from Barre Woods Harvard Forest LTER site, Petersham, Massachusetts, United States - Inc-BW-C-14-O ...
TGGTCGTGCCCGGTGGCGGCGCCAAAGCAGAACATCCGGAACCGGCCGTCCTGCATTGGGAAGGGCAGGCCCAACGCTGGACACGCGAGCCGGTCAAGCTTCCAGCGGGGGACTCAGCGGCTGAATTCGAGCCGATCGCGATTGCCGCGAGCTCGCCCGCAAACGCCTGGCTGTTGGCGCGGGTCTCCTCGAACTCCGAAGCGGTGTCGCTGTTTCGCCGCAAGCCCAGCGCCGAAGGTTCACCGGCGAGTTGGGAAGCGGTGTCGCCCGGCGAAGGAACCTCCCGGCCTGCCCCTGGCAGCCCACTGACGGTCAGCGAACAGCCAGTGAGTGACGAATCGGAAACCCTCGGCCAACCGCTGACGGTGACCAACAAGGGCGTGTGGGTCGACGGTAGGATCGCCGCGGCCAAACGGGTCACGCTGTACTTCGAACCCACATCCAAGGAAGCAGACGAAGGCAGTGTCAAGGCAAGCTGGTGCAACGTCGAAGGTTGTGCCCATCCGCTGCCTACCCCCGAAGAACTGCCGGTCGGGGAATATCGCAGCTTCGCGTGGGAAAACCCAGGCGACGAATTCGGCGAACGTATGATCACCGGCTACCCCGACGGAGCGATCTTGCGTCTGCAAGGAGACGAATTCGTTACCGAAGCGACGGTCGGTGGCCCGGCGCCGCCAGACGACGTCGGCAGCTCCAAGGGCGCCGCGTTCTCCAGTGCTCGCGAGGGCTGGCTCGGCAACGCCGAACTCCCCGTGCACGCCACGGAAGAACGAGAAGAAGACGAGCTCGAATATTGGCCGGCGCCCTTCCAGCAACCACTGCTGGCGATTGCCGCACAGCCTGGCGCGCCCGTCGGCGGCATTGAAAGCGAGGTGCTGGCGGTCGGAGAAGGCGGCGAGGTCGCGCGCCTGATCCCCCACGAGGGCTGGCAGCCGGAAAGCCTGTTCCAGATCTCCGGGCTGCGCGCTGAAACCCAGCTGCGCGGGGTCGCGTGGCCGACCGCAAACCGGGCGTACGCGATCGGAGCACGTAGCGAACAGTTCGGCGTGATCGGGGAAATGTGGCTCTGGCGCGGTGAAACGAAACTATGGGAACCAGACCCGGCAGCGCCGATCGATCTCCGCGCGAGCTTGCTCGGCATTGCCTTCGCACCGGGCGAACCAGCACGCGGCTACGTCGTCGGCCAGGGTGGCACGCTGCTGCGCTACGGCAAGAACTGGACACAGGAACCCATCTGCGGCACGGCGGTTGCCCAGCCGTGCCTCCCAGCAGAAGTGGCCGGTGCGAGCTTCACCGCGGTTGCGTTCGCCGGCTCAGAAGCGCTTGTCGCCTACCGCATGCCCCACGTCACCGAAAGCGCCATCAGCTACACCGGGGGTGTGCTCTCCAACAACGGCTCGGGGTGGCGCATCGACACAGAAATCGCCGCGGCACTGCCGTCCGGGTATGTGCCTTGGACTGTTGCGGGCCTGTCCGATGGCGGCGCGGCGCTGTCGGCATCGGTGCCAGGCGGCAACCAGGAACCGCTCGTACTCGAGCGCAATACCGCCAGCTCGTCGTGGCAAGCGACGGCGCAGCCCTACCCCGGCTATACCGCTCCGGCCTCGCTGGCACTGTTCCGAGAAGGCGGGGCGCTGCGTGTGGTTGGAAGCGGAGCGATACCAGACACGATCTCCGCCGACTATCAGACCCCGCCCCCCGCCGGGTTCCCACCGGAGCTGACCGAACCGTACGCGCCCGGGCTAGCCACGGGTGTCATTCGCCAAACAGCCGCAGGCTGGAGCGATCAGGAACACACGCGGGGGATACTGCGCTCGCCGCTGGGAACATACGTCCATTGGGACATGCCCTACAACCCCGACCCGACCGCCGCGATCCTGCTCAACGAAGCTGGATCCGAAGGCTGGGCCGTGGGTGGCCTGCACACCAGCAGGCCGAGCTCTGACACGGCGGACATCGCCCGCTACCCGGCCACCAAGACCACTCCGCTCGGCTTCGGCACATCCACGATCCCGCTGCGTGAAGAAGGCGAAGTCGAAGTGCCGCATGCCACGTTCGCCGTCGGCGGTGGCGCCGAGTGCGCGGCGCCCTGTGCTGAGATGGCGAATGCCAAGATAGGCCCCGATGTCTGGCTCAAAAAGGCGATCGAAAACGCAAAGACGGCCAGCGGGGTCAGGGCCTTCCTCTACTCGGGACCGCGGGTCACGACCGGGGCAGCGATCCACCCCACGCTTGCCATCCCATACGAACACGAGCTCGACCGTTACTCCAGCCTGCTCGTCGAAAGCGCGGGACTCGCAGGGCTACCGGTGTACGTGGCGGCGGCGAGCACCGAACGGGAACTGGAAAGCGAGTGCTCGTTCGAGGAACGGCTCGAGGCGTTCGGGCCGGTTCCCAGGCCGGGGGAATGTGCGACGGGACAGAGCGCCTACTACTCGTTCCTCACGGAAGGCAAAGGCACTCCACCTGAGCGAGTGATCGTGCTCGACGACAGCGGCGGCATAGTGGGAACAAGCGAGTTGAGCTGGCTGCACGAAGAACTTCGGGTGGGGCAAGACGAAGCGCAGCACGGAGCCCTCCCACCGCTCGTCGTGGGCAACGCAAATCTCGGCGAAGAGGCTGGAAGAGGCGAAGGCAACGCAGCGGAAGTCGCCGAAGCTCTCGTAGACGGCGGCGCGGCTGCCTACCTGTATGACTCGCCGGAAATGAACGTGGCAACGATCCTGAAGGCCGGCGGCAAATCGATCCCTGCGTTCGGATCGGGAACACTGGGGTACACGCAGGCGACGAACTCCGTGCGAAGCGACTTCATCGGCGCCAGTGGTTTCCTCCTGGTCGAAGTGGAAAGGCCACCGACTAAGCCAGTACAGGTCAAAGCCCGCTTGATTCCCGATATCGAAGAACTTTCGCTCGACGCCCACCAGGGCACGCTCCTGCACCGCAGCGAAGTGGCACTGTTCTCGGCGCTTGCTCGCAAGCCAAGGGCGGGTGGTGTTGCCACCGGCGCGAGCAGCGAAAACGAATCCGTCAACTTCATTCCAATCCCCGCGAACTGCCAGGGAGTCGATTGTGCTGAGGGCATCCTCCCCGAATACCGCTTCACATCCTCACGGCCGGATAAGGGGCAGTTCGTCAGGCCGGATCTCCTGCTGGCTGCGACGAACGCCATCGAACTGGAACACGAAGAACCGATTCCCGACCCGAAGTCAGGGCTGTTTTGCGCCTACAACCCAGGACAGACGACCGTGACGGTGGAAGCCGGTGGCCTGTCCGCCTCACTGCCGGTGACGATCGAGGCAGGCAGTGTGCAGCGACCATGCGGGACGACCAAGGACACGGAACTGCCAGCGAAGGCTCAGGAACAGCCGGTGGCGGCGCCGGCGCCGCCACCTACGTCGGCGCCCGCCGGAACCGCGCCGACGCCCCTCGTGCCGCTGCCGCCTGCACCCGGCGTCGTGACGCCCGCAATCCCGCCCGCGCCGGCGCGTCCGCCGACGCCGTTCCTATTCACGCCCTCGCCGGGTCTGCTGCCGACAGTGATCGTGCCGCCGCCCCTACCTCCGGCCGCAGAGCCGACGCCGCCGGGCGGAACCTCGGCGGTGACCTCTCCCGTAGAGGCCGCGCAGAAGGAAGAAGAGCACGAGGAAGCGACCGAGTCCGCAAGTGCGCAGGCGGTCGCTTATCGGCAAGCCGAACAAGAGCCCGCATCCGGGTATCTCCTCGGCCTGATCGTGCTGGGCGCGTTTGCGGGTGCAACGATCCGCCGACGCACGCGTCGCGGCGAGCGCGAGGTACGGGTTGCGCCCGCGACTATCTCGACCATGCGTTCCCAGCGGCGGATGGGCCAGCGCCGTCGCGGACCGTGGTGAGCCGAGTCAGTTCACCGTTCGGCAACAAATCTTGAATGTAAGCAGGGCATGCTTGCGCTCAGCGTAGCCGCTATCCGGTGATCTCCACGCGCCATCTGCACTGTCAATTACCAGCCGCGCCGAGCCACCCCCACGAACGGAGTCTTCATGAACCTGCACCGAACACCCCGGCACTTTCTCGCGACCTTGGGCGTGCTGTTGGTCATTGGCACCGCGTTCTGCGCCAGTGCGTCGGCGAGCACCTTTGGGGAACTGACGCGGTTCGGCGCCAGGCAGGAACAGCTCCCGGACGCGGGCACCCCGGTATCAGGCGGCATCGCCGGTAAAGCGAAAGAAGGCCCGCGATTCGGGGAAGAAGAACTCCCCGGTCCGGAAATCAACTATGCGATCGGGGTCGACCCGAGCGAAGGCGATGCGGTGTTCGTGCTCGACGAACCGAAGGAACCGGAAGAAAAAGAAGTTCCTAACGTCGAACGCGACACTGTCACCCGACACGTACGCATCCAAAAGTTTAACCCGGCCACCAAGACGGTCGAAGCCACACGTGAATTCACCGTCACCTCGCCGGCGAACGAAGCCGAATCGGTCGAAGAAATCGAATATGAACAGTTCTCGAACATCGCTGTCGACGCAGAAAAAGGCGTCCTCTATGTGCTGTCCGAGGAGCCACGGAAATGGAACACGGCCAAGGATGGCGAAGCCCCCGTGGCCACGACCCTGTTTGCGTTCAACACAAAAGAACTGGGATTCGCGCCCCACACCACGGAAGGCGTGCTGGCCAACTCCGAAGCGCTGAAGGCGGAATCGTCAGTCGCCGGCATGGCGCTGATCGAACCGCGCGGAATCGCCGTCGACCCGACGACCCACGAAGTAATCATCGTGGCGCACGAAGACTCCAAAGGGGAAAAGGAAGACGACGTCGAAAAGCCAGGCGACCACTTCGTCCTCCAGCGCGTCAGCGACGAAGGCAAACTGGAACAGCGCTACATCGACAAGAAGAACTACTTCAAGACCTCCCGCGTTCCCGACGAATACCCGACTTCCCCAGTCGTGACGAGCGCCGGGCACGTGCTCGTGCGCTTCGGCACTGAAGGGATCACAGAAGTGCCGAGCAACTTCAAAGCAGCGACCGAAGCGGAAACGCAGCCCACGCCTCTGTACACCGAGCCACAGAACGTGGTGAGCATCGCAGAATCCGAAGTGGAAAACGAAGCGGGTGGCGCCCTGTCGCTCTCGCCGGAAGGGACCCTTGTCGAACCGGCGTCCATCGTCAACGAAGCCGAAGCGCTGAAAACCAAGGACAACGGCCAGAACTGGGGAGTCGAGAAGCGCAGCACAGAAGGGTCGCTGCTGGGATGGTCCGGGGGCCAGTCAACCCTTATCAGCGAAGAAGTGGCAGCCGCGACCAAGAAACCCAACACCGATGAATGCGTCCTGCAGCCGGGTCCGGGCAAGGAACCCCCGATGGATGTCGCGGCGGGCGCGAATGGAGACGTCTTCGTCCTCTCGCCCGAATTTCTGGAAGCAGAACAGAACTTCGTCACGACGAAGGCGGTCATCGAGCTCGGTCCCGAAGGCAACGGCTGCCCGACGGCAGCAGCCTCCGCCGTGACCGTCTCGGAGAACGGGGTTCCGCTAGGCGCTGGAGAAACCGTCGAAGCCGGGACCAGCGTGCAGCTGTCCACCAAGGTGGCGCAAGCCGATGCACTCGGGGTCGAATGGACGTTCCTGAACGAAACTACGCACGAAACCGAAACGCCGAAGTCACTCGAATTCGCCACCGCGGAATCGGGCCTCAAACTGCTCCTCCAGCAGCCGATACTCAACTTCAAGTTCCCCACCGCCGGGCATTATCTGGTGACGGCCAAGGTACACACCGACGATCTCGCCAACGAACAAGTCGAAGCGAAATCAGTCGCCGTCACGGTTGAACCGAAGGCCGGGGCGCCGGCAGCGCCGAAGGTGACGCGCCAGCCGGTCAATGCCAGCCCCACCGAACCGGCAAAAGCGACATTCCTCGCAGAAGCGTCCGGTTCGCCAAAGCCCAAAGTGCAGTGGCAGGTGGCCATAGAAAAAGGCAAATGGACGGACGTCGCTGGCGCGACGGCGAACACGCTGACGGTCGAAAGCACTAAAGTGTCTGAAAGCGGCCATGAATACCGTGCGGTCTTCACCAACACCGTCGGCGAAGCGGCCAGCAATGCAGCCATCCTCATAGTCACGGCAAAAGAAGCGCAGCCGCCGGCTGAAAACCCCCCGACCGCGTCAACGCCGGCCCCGCCGCCGATTGTGACGGTGCTGCCACACGTGGAAACCAAGACTGCCGCGGTGCCAGATGCTGTTGTCGCGAGCACCGCTCTCACAGCGAGCTCGTCGGGCGCTCTAGCGATCAAGGTGACCTGTCCTGCCGGCGAGACGAGCTGCATGGGTACGGTGACGCTGCGTACACTGACTGCTGTCAGCGCCAGCAGCGCAAAGGCTGGCGCGGCGAAGGCGAAGCGCGCGATCCTGACGCTTGCGAGTGGGTCCTTCGCTGTCGCCGGTGGCGCTACACAGACAATCAAGCTGCACCTGTCGAGCGCCGCACGCAAGCTGCTCGCGCATTCACACACGCTACGAGTACGCGCGACCGTCGTCGCACACGACGGGGCCGGTGGCAAGCACACGGGGGCGCAGGTTCTTACGTTGCGCCTAGTCAAGAAGCGCTAGACGCGACCCACTGTACTGCTGGCTGAACCGTGTTGCACCTGGCAAAAAGCCAGGTGCTGCAGTGTGTAGCTGGCCTGCTGCAGCGCACTGCTAGCCAATTGACAGTAATGCACGGTCACAGCTGTTAAACAATTGCTGTCACATGCTGATAACCTCGGCCCGACCCTTCCCTGACAGGCTAGTCCGTGGGAGGGCATGGATCTCTCCTGGAGAGCAACGGAACAGCTAACTCATGGAGGTATCTCAGACATGACGGGATTTAGAACCCGTAGCCTCGTGTCCGCGTTCGCCGTCTCGGCGATGTCGGCCGTGGCGTTCATCGCACCGGGCACGGCCAGCGCGGCCTGCACGGGCGCGAACCTCAAGGCCAACGGCTCGAGCCTGCAAGCCAACGCACAGAAAGAACTCTGGTCGAAACCATTCAACGAAAAATGCGTTGGGTCTGAACAGGTCGTATATGAATCGACCGGTAGTGGTCCAGGCCTGAAATCCTGGTTCGTCGGCGAGAACCCAGCAGAATTCAAAGGCTACGGCCCCGAAAACGCATTCGTCGGGACCGACCAGCCGCCGAACGAAACGCAGGAGAAAGAAATCCTGACGAAGGGCTCCGCAGGCGCCAAGGTGCTCTCGATTCCGGTGCTGCAGGCTGCAGTAGCCCTACCGATCCACCTACCGAACGGCTGCACGGCTGATGGCGGCAAGAAAGGTAAAGTCAAGCGTCTGGTGCTCAGCGACGCGACGCTGCAGGGGATCTTCGCCCACACGATCACCACGTGGGCAGGGGTACCAGGACTGCTCGGTGCGAGCTGTGAAAAGACCGCCCCGATCGTCCGCGTAGTGCGCACGGAAGGCTCCGGTACGACTGCCATCCAGAAGAAGTTCCTGTTCGAGATCAACAAAGAAGCGGTCGACGGCTCCGAAACATGGAACGAACTGGCCGAAAAGAACGAAAACCTGAAGTGGCCGGCCGAAACCGAAGGTCTTGACCGCGCTAAAAAAGGCTCGGGCATCGCCGAATTGGTTGCTGCTACACCGGGTACGATCGGCTACGCGAACCTGAACGAAGTCCGCAAAGTGACCGCGTTCACGCCGGCAGGCGGAGGCGGCGAAAACGGCAGCATCTTCTGGGCCGAGCTGCAGTCGAAGGGCTCGAAGTATCAGGACCCCTCGACCGACGGTGAGTCGAACACGGCTGCCAACGCCAACTGCAAAGGCGAGTCCTACATCTCGCTGGACAAAGTTGGCAAACAGGGTAAATTCCCGCCGGCAAGCACGGAAGACGTGTGGAACGAAGTCACGGCGAACAAGGTAGAGAAGGCAAGCTACCCGCTGTGCGGCTTCACCTACGACCTGTCGCTCACGAAGTTCTCGGACTTCGCCGGCAGTGACGCCGGTAACGAACCGACGGCGCCTGAGGTCGAAACCATCAAGAACTACCTGACCTATGTTCTCAGCACCGGTCAGACAGCGCTGGAAGGCCAAGACTTCCTGGGGCTGCCTGTCGGCAAGAAGGGCGGCAACGTCCTGAAAATCGCGGACGAAGGCGTCGCGAAAATCACGTTCTAGCAGGAGGCTTGCTCGCCGTTAGGATGGCGGCGAGTTGACGTGAGATGCGCAAAGGAAGTCAACCGGGCCGCCCACATTGGGCGGCCCGGTCGCGTGTACGGCGGGCATTCCACCCGGTCAGAGCCCTGCAGCGACCCGGCGCCGGACGACACCGTCGCTCCCCAGTCGATGGCCAGCTAGCTCTTGCGCGAATTCGTGCGAGTCCGTGCGGACGATGTGAAACTGCGACGCACCCAGCTACATTGCGTGTCGCTGCTGCAGTGATTACGCCGGGTTCAACCCCTCCGGCGCCCGCCGACCGAATGTCCGCAAGTGGAAGAATTCTGACTGTTACCAAGTCGTAATCTGCTCCTTTGCAGGGCGTTACGAGCTTGTGAAGAGATTATTGAGCCGATCCGACTTCGTTATGATGGCCCGTGCCTTTCGCGAATCCACCTGGAGTCCCCACCAAGAGGGGTCGTGGGTTCGGGCGAGCCGAAGAGAGTCGTTTACCTATCTTCAAGAATCGAAGGAGCCTTCGATCGGATCTGTATGTGGCGTGATCGTATATGTGCGTTTGGTTGCAAACTGGCTATGTCGGGTCCGCCCGAAATCTGATCCCGGGATCGTCAATGGCTAGCAAAATCAAGGCACAAGCCGCAAAAGACGCCGCTCAGCTATTGGGCGAGGTATGGCTCGGGGTGGTTCCGGTGGACCCAGTGGCTATCGCGCGTCGCGCTGGGCTACGCGTGACCGATGCAGAACTCGACGACAACACCATGGGTGCCCTCGTAAAGAAACCGGGACAAGATCCAACCATCATCGTCAATGCGAACGATGGCGAGAACCGACGTCGGTTCACCTGCGCCCACGAGATCGGACACTACATAAAGCGTAATGATCAAGCTGAGGAGTACACGACTGCTGACCTACGAAGTAGCCTCTCGGCAGCTGGAACGGACGAGGATGAGATTTACGCCAATGAGTTTGCGGCCTGCCTGCTCATGCCCGACGCACACATCCGTGGGTTCCACGCGGAAGGCCTGGCCGACTGGGAAATGGCCATACGGTTCAAGGTATCCCGCGAGGCTATGCAGTTCCGCCTAAAGCATCTCGGCCTCGGTTAAAGACTTCGATTCCGGCGGCGATATGGAGTTTGACGATGAAATCGACAAGGCTGCGGCCGAGATTGAAAGGGTCTTGGACTCGGGAGCTGTGCGAGAGAGCCCCGAGATGGCCAGAGCGACAGCGGAGGCGCAGAGAGTCTTGGCTTCGGGAGATGTGCGACAGAGCGCCGAGATGCCGGACATGTTCATGTTCCTGCCCGAGAAGGAACGCAAGCAAGACCGGGAGCTAAAGCTGTCCTACGCCACGTGGCTCCGGTGGCTACTTGCCGCGCAGCTAGCAATTGCCGACGTGGTGTTCGTCGTCTATGCGTGGGCAGGGGAGCGCTGGAATTTGCATCCCGCTGTGATCAACATCTGGCTGGGTGCGACAGTAGTCCAAGTGGTCGGTGTTGTTCTTGTTGTCACGCGCCACCTCTTCCCGCTGCGCGATCACGCGATCGCGCAGGAGCAAAAGGCACGCGAGACCGGGCGAATCGCAACAAAAACGAGGTAGCTCAATGATGACCTGCCGTTCGTGGTTCGCAGAAGATCTGGCTCCACGCGCTGAAGGGCTTGTAGTACGTGACGATCGGGCTGGGGCGCTTGGTGGTGGCGCGAACCGGATCTGCTCGCACCACCACCGCTACTGATCTCGCTTTCAGTAGGCGATTTTCGTCACGCCTTCGCTCGCGATTTTCTGGACGTTGCCACCCTTCTTGCCGGTAGGCAGAGTCAGAAAGTCATGGTCGTTCAGGAGCGTCTGGCCTTCGCCCAACACGAAGGAGAGGTAGTTCTTAGTTGTTTCCACCTCGGCTGCAGACGGTTCATTGCCGGGCTCACTACCGATGAAGTCCGAGAACTTCGTCAGTGATAGAACGTAGGCGAAACCGCACAGCGGGTAGGAAGCCTTCTCCACCTTGTTCGCCGTGACTTCGTTCCACGGGGCTTCCGTGCTCGCAGGCGGGAATTTGCCCTGTTTCCCAACTCCGTTCAGCGAGATGTAGTCCTCGCCGTTGCAGTTGGCGTTCGCGGCGGAGTTTTCCTCCTTATCGGTGGATGGGTCCTGGAACTTCTTGCCCTTGCTCTGCAGCTCGGGCCAGAAGATGGCGCTACCTTCGCCGCCTCCGCCCGCCGGAGTAAAGGCAGCGTTCTGGCGCACTTCGTTGAGGTTGGCATAACCGATGCTGCCCGCCGTGCTTGCTACCTTGGCGGCGATGCCGGATCCTTTTTCGGCCGTGACGAGATTTTCGGTTTCATCGGGCCATTTGTTGTTTTCGACCTGTTCCGCGAGGTCCGTCCAGGTTTCACTGCCATCTACCGGAGCTTTGTTGATCTCGAACAGGACCTTCTCCAGCAGCGATGTCGCGCCCGAGCCTTCTTTGCGTACGACGCGAATGATCGGGGCTTCCTTGTCGCAGCTCGCGCCGACCAGCTGGTCAGCGTTGTAGGCCGCGATCTGGCTCCACTTAGTGATCGTATGCGCAAAGATTGCTTGCAGCGTTTCGTCGCTCAAAACGAGACGTTTGGGGCCTTTTCCGCCCTTGCCGCTCTGCGCTGTGCAGCCTTCCGGAAGGTGGATCGGTAGCGCCAACGCTACCTGCAGGACGGGAATCGAGAGGACTTTCGCGCCCGGGCCCTTTTCGAGGATTTCGTCCGCCTGCGCCGGGTTTGGCGGGTCGTCGACACCGACGAAGGCGTTGCTGGCGCCAAACCCTTTGTATTTTTCAGAAAGATGCAGCACCCACCAGGACTCTAGGCCCTTGTTGCTGCTGGTCGACGTGTATTTCACCTGTTCGACCCCAGAGCATTTTGCGTCGAATACAGGCGACCAAACCACCTGCTGGGCGCCTGCCTCCATACTCGCACCATTGGCTTCGATGTTCGCGCCCGTGCACGCCGCGCTGGCTGTGCCCGGAGCAACGAACACCAAGGCTGAGATCGCTGTGGCGGCGATCGCCGAGGCGACACTGCGAACTTTCAATCCCGGCATGTCTGAGCTACCTCCGTTGGAGTTGGTCATTGCTGTGCCCCATAACTGGAATCGCTCCGTTCGCAGCCCCCCGGAATGCTTGGTCGGTGAACCCGTGGCCCGATTTAACATGGAGTCCATCGAAATACTGAGGAACTGACCCCGACTGGGTGTTAACTTCTGGTGACGCCTCAATGCCTCGCGGGGCCGGCGGGGAGGCTCGGTGGTTCGGCGCTGTCCAGCTCAGTCGTGCCGCGAGGCCTCGCGCGTCGCGCGATGAATCGAGAGCGCGAGCAGGCCGATGACGGCCGGCGGCATAATCCACCAGGCCGCGATCGTGGTGGTGGCGAGGACCGCAGAGAGAGCCAGCGCGAGCACTACCCCCAGCGCGGTCCGCCAATCGTCGCCGACGAGGAACTCCCAGACGCCTGCAAGGAAGGGTTGCAAGTGCGTCATGGTTGCGCCGTGCCCTCGTCGCCCCCAGCAGGTGCTGCAGGCCCTGTACTGGACATGGCGAACGGCGGAATCGCGCGTCGCACGGTAGCTGTCATCGCGATTGCCGCGAAGAGTACCCCGGGAATGATCGCGAGCAACGCAGCATCGCCACCCGGCCAGCTAGCGCCGGTGCCCTCGGTGCCCCAGAACATGCCAAACGAGGTGAGCATCACGCCGACCGCGAACTTCATCGTGTTCTCCGGCACCTTCGCCAGTGGTGCCCGCGCGGCTGCGCCTGCGATGACAACGCTGAGGACGGCTGCCCCGGCGGCGCCCGCGGCCAGCCCGACGCGGTGTTGGTTGGCGCCGAACGTAAGCACGATGAAAGCGACCTCGAGGCCCTCCAAGAGCACCCCTTTGAAGGAGATCGCAAACGCGTAGCTGTCGAAGCCGGTGCGCTCGCCGGCCGCTCTCGCGGCCTCGGCCTCTTCCTTGAAGGTCTCGAGCTCGTTGTGCTTGGCCTTCAGGCCGGCTGATCGGAGGATCGCCTTGCGCAACCATTGCAGCCCGAACACGAGCAGCAAGCCGCCGATGAGCACGCGCAGCACGTCGATCGGGAGCGAGACCAGCGCTGGTCCGAGCACCGCAACGATCGCGGCCAGCGCGACCGTTGCGGCACCCACGCCGCTCATCGCCGATGACCAGCTGCGGGTGGTGCCAACAGCGAGCACGATCGTCAAAGCCTCGACGGCCTCCACGGCACAGGCCAGGAAGACGGAGATCGCCAGACCTAGCTCCGTACCGCTCATCGTGCAGCGAACGATAGGCCGCGGGTGCGTAAAGTGCCAGCCATGCCGGCAGCCACTCCACAGGGTCTCGAAGATGGTTCGGGGATGATCGTGCAGGCACGGGATCTCTCCCGCCGCTACGGCGAGGGGGAAGTGGCGGTAGATGCCCTCGCCGGTGTCAAGGTGGATTTCCCCACAGGACGCTTCGCGGCGATCATGGGCCCGTCCGGATCGGGCAAGTCGACGCTCATGCACCTGCTCGCCGGTCTCGATAGACCGACCTCCGGCACCGTCACCGTGGCTGGGGTGGATCTCACCGAGCTCGACGACCGTGCGCTCACACAGCTGCGTCGCGATCGCATCGGCTTCATCTTCCAGACGTTCAACCTGCTGCCCGTGCTCAACGCCGAGGAGAACATCCTGCTGCCGCTGTCGATCGCAGGCCGCGACATCGATCGCGAGTGGTTCGAGCAGCTCGTCGAGACGGTTGGCATTCGCGACCGGCTCAGCCATCGTCCCGCGGAGCTCTCCGGCGGCCAGCAGCAGCGGGTGGCGGTAGCCAGGGCGCTGATCTCGCGTCCGGCGGTGGTGTTCGCGGACGAGCCCTCCGGAAACCTCGACTCGAGATCGTCCAACGACGTTCTGCAACTGCTGCGTCACGCGGTCGACGACTTCTCCCAGACGGTCGTGATGGTCACACACGACGCGCACGCGGCCTCTTTTGCCGACAGGCTGTTGGTACTCGGCGACGGTCGCATCGTGCACGACGGGGAGGTGGCGAGCGCCGAGCAGACACTCGACCTGATGAAGGCGATCGGCTGATGAGCAAGCTGGTCCTGCGCGGCTTTGCGCAGCGCAAGGTCCGGGCGCTGTTGACCGGCGTTGCGATCGTTCTTGGGGTGGCGCTGATGGCTGGCACCTACATCCTCACGGACACGATCAACGGCGCTTTCGCGGAAGTCTTCGGTGCCGTGTACAAAAACAGGGCGGTTGTCGTCACGGCCAAGGAAACGCTCGGTCATGGCAGTGAATCGCAGCCCTATCCGATGACTGAAGCCACGCTCGCACGTATACGCAGGGTGCCGGGAGTGGATTCGGCCTCCGGCGGAGTCGTGACTGGGGCGACGTTGCTGACCACTAGCGGCAAGCGGATATCGAGCACCGGGCCGTCGCTGGTCGATGCCGTTCAGCCCGCGAGCTTCGAGGCGTTCACAGCGGTGCAGGGCCGTCTGCCAAGCTCCGCCAAAGAGACGGCCATCGACCAGGCGACGGCCAAGCGTCACCACCTGCACGTCGGCCAGCAGCTCGTGATCGCAGGCGCTGCTCGCGCTCGGCGATACACTATCTCAGGCATCGTCAGGTTTGGGAGCAGCGAATCCCTCGGTGGTACAAGCTTCGCCCTGCTGCTGCCTGCGCAGGCGCAGTATGTCTGGGGCAAACCCGGCGAATACGACATCATCAACGTCGCCGCGCGCCCAGGCGTCTTCCCGAGACAACTGGCCTCACGCATTCGCGCCGCCCTGCCGACGACGCTGATCGTCCGCACCGGTGCCCAGGAAGCGGCCAACCAGACCGCCGAACTCGAAGAAGAGCTCGGCTTCCTGCGTACGTTCCTGCTCGTCTTCGCCTACGTCGCGCTGCTTGTCGGGGCGTTCATCATCTTCAACACCTTCTCCATCACCGTCGCTCAGCGCGTACGTGAGTTCGGCCTGTTGCGCGCGCTCGGTGCCTCACGCGGACAGATCATGCGCTCGGTGATCGCCGAAGGGCTGCTGCTCGGGATCGCCGGATCGGCGGTCGGGCTGCTCGCGGGGATCGGCCTCGCTCCGGCGCTGGATGAGTTGTTCAAGCTGTTCGGCGCCGACCTTCCGGACAACGGCACGGTGCTCGAGGCACGCACGGTGATCGTCTCGCTTGGCGTGGGCATCGTCATCACCGTGCTCGCTGGCTTCTTCCCCGCGATGCGAGCCACCCGCGTGCCGCCAACGGCGGCGATGCGCGAGGGCGTGCAGATCCCGCCGCGGCCGCTGCCCACGCGCCGGGCGTTGGTGATCCGCTTCGCCGTGTATCTCGTGCTGCTCGTGGCGTCACAGATCGTGGTCGGCGGTGGTGCGGCGATCGTGGTCCTGATCGTGATCGTCGCGCGTGGCACGCGGCTGATGGTCCGGCTGAGGCGTGGCGGCGAGCGCCCGCCGCGCCACTACCGCGTGATCCCGGCACTTGGCCGCGGGGTTGGCCTGATCGTGAGCTGGCGTGGCATCACCGGACGGCTTGCCCGTGAGAACTCGGTGCGCCAGCCCGGTCGCACGCTCGTCACAGCGCTCGCGCTCACCGTGGGGCTGGGGCTCGTGGCCTTCATCTCGGTGTTGGCCGCGGGTACGAAGGCCACGATCGACCAGGCGGTCAACCGCTCGTTCGCCGGGAACCTGATCGTCCAGAACAGCAGCAGCGGCGGCGGGGGGATCCCGGGGGCGGTCGCGCCGGCGCTGCGCTCGATCCACGGCGTGGGCGCCGTCACTGCGGTTGCCTTCACCAAGGGCAGGGTGCGGGCACTCGACGAGCCCGGCACGCCTGTGATCGACGAAAACAGCCCGCTGACAGCGATTGAACCACGGTCGTTCACGAAGATGTACAAGATTGAATGGGACCAAGGCTCGGCCGCGACGCTCGCCTCGCTCGGACAGCACGGCGCCGTTGCCTCGGAGAAGTTCGTCAGTGCCCACCACCTGCGGGTAGGCCAGCGCCTACTGGTTCTGAGTGCCTCGGGCCACCAGGTGACGCTGACCGTCCGGGGCGTCGTCAAGGAAGAAGCAATCGGCCTGTTCTCAAACCTGACGATCTCGCGCTCGCTGGCGCGCTCGGCGTTTGGGCAGAACGAAGACGGCGCGGATTTTGTTGCCTACGGCGCTGGCGCGAACGGCGCTGAAGTGCGTAGCGGCATCGATGCGCTGCTGCGCAATGACTTCCCACAGGCGCACTCCCAAACCGCGGCGCAGTACACGCAGGACGTGAACAAGAAAACCGACAAGCTGCTGCTGCTTGTATACGTGCTGCTCGCGCTGTCGGTGCTCGTCTCCCTGATTGGGATCGCGAACACGCTTGTGCTCTCGACCTACGAGCGCACGCATGAGCTGGGGATGATGCGCGCGATTGGCGCCTCGCGCCGCCAGGTGCGCCAGATGATTCGCTACGAGTCGGTGATTACCGGTCTGATCGGCGGTGTGCTCGGCCTTGTTGTTGGCGTCGTTGGTGCGGTTTTGGTGACCAAGCTCGCGCTGTCTGGCGCTGGCTACGTGCTCTCGATACCGGTGGGCACGCTGTTCGTATTGCTTGTTGCCGCCGCGTTCGCCGGCCTGCTCGCTGCCTTGTTGCCCGCCTGGCGGGCGTCACGGCTCAAGGTACTGGACGCCCTTGCCAGTGAGTAGACGGGGCCTACTCAACCTCGAGTATCTCAGCGCGAGGGGAGGGCGAAGGCGCCGGTCCCGGGGCAGCCTCTGTTTTCTGCCAAGGCCGGCTGATCGCCGCCCAGGACAGCGCTCCGATCAGCAGCATCGAGCACAGGATCCAGCCCAGCGCGGTGGTGCCCACGCCCACGTACTTCAGCCCGGAGGCCGCCACCACGAACGTGATCGCGGGGCGGATGTAACGGTCGGGCGCGTTTGCGGAGAGCAGCGAGCCGACGAGCACCGCCGGCACGCTGCCGATGATCAGCGACGTCGTTACGCCGAAGTCGACGTGGCCGAACGCCAGCGCGCCGAGTGCCGCGGCGAGCGTTAGCGGCACCGCTTGGCTGAGGTCCGTGCCGACGAGCTGGTTGGCGCCGAGCATCGGGTAGAGGAACAGCAGCAGGATGATCATCAGCGAGCCGGAGCCGACCGAGGTCATGCCGACGATGACGCCGCCGACGACGCCGATTGCGATTGTGCGCAGCGGCTTGACCTCCAGCTCGTGCACCACGGCTGTGCGCGTGTGCCCGCCGCGACGGTCGAGGACGTAGCGCAGCACCATCGCCGCAGCGCCCACGAGCAGCGCTGCGCCTAGCACGATCTCGATGTTTTCCTGTGCTCCCTTGCTGTTGCCCATCAGATGCAACAGGTACGCGCCGAGGAACGCGCTCGGCACCGAACCGATGACCATGAAGCCGACCAGGCGCAGGTTGACGGTACCTTTGCGCAGGTGCACGGCGGCGCCAAACGGGCGCATCACGACTGCTGCCACGAGGTCGCTCGAGATCGCCTTCGATGGCGTCACGCTGAACAGCAGGATCAGCATTGGCGTCATCAGCGCGCCGCCGCCGGCGCCGGTCATGCCGACGAGAAAACCGATGATGGCGCTGCCGAGGACGATGTACGGATCTACGTGCATAGCTATCGTCGCCCGATCCGTGGTCGCTGGCGGCGTCTTACTCCCTTCGCTCCCCTGAGAACAGCGTACGCTAAGCCGGCCATCTTAGGGAACTACCCGCGTGTCGTGAAATTATCTGCCGCTACGGGGAGTTCCTTCAAGGGTCTTGCTTTAGAGCCGAGTGGTGTTTATGATGCCTGGCCGTTAGAGGGGTCGCGAAATCTCAACAACTGTTGAGGTGGGGAACCTCAACATATGTTGAGGTAGTGGGTTCCCCGTGCGGGGGTCCGTTCGTGGCAGGCAAGGAAGCAGGAGGCGCTATGAGTGTGGATGCGGGGAGCGGTGCAGAGGCCGGGGTGGCTTGGAACCCTGCGTCGTTGGCTGACGCAGGGTCGTTGGTTTCTGGGAAGTCGCTGTCCGGCTCGCGCGGGTTGTTGGGATTCGGTTGGCGTCGCTCTGGCTTGGTAGCGGGGATTCGCGAGGTTCGTGGGCCGGCCGCCTGCATGCGCCGGGACGCGCTGTTTCGACGCTTTCTGGTCCTCGCCGACG